>JAEAMF010001919.1_pt1 | contig 13074 bp, 5 predicted proteins | sample 8958721 | NCBI WGS metagenome assembly JAEAMF01 (sample SAMN16933255, study PRJNA681124) | bioreactor sludge metagenome | isolation source: anaerobic bioreactor treating anionic surfactant - SDBS | place: India: Bengaluru | collected 2019-02-28
GCGTCGGCATACCAGACGGTCACCGCCAGGGTGTCCCGGACCGTGCCGGCCGGCGGCTTCACCTCGCCCTGGAACAGGCGCCGCTCAAAATCGGCCTGCTCGTCCACCGGCAGCGGCTCCGTGGCGGGCGCCCAGCAGTCGGCGGCAAGCGGCCTGTCCCCGTAGGCGCAGCCGTAGATCGCTCCGCCGGTGCTGCGCACATAGACATCCTGCAGATCGGCGGTGAGGATGTCCGCGCCTCCGCCGGGCGGGGCCCCGAGCGAGCGCCAGTGGGAGAACGCGCCGTCCCCGCGTAGCTTGAGGTACCCGGCGCTGCCCAGCAGGCCCACGCACGGCAGCAACACGAACAGGACCGCGGCCGCCAGCACCAGCCGCGCCCGCCGGGATAGCCGGTGGGTTGGTTGAGCACTATTCTCACTCACGAGTCCCTCCCGTGGCGTTGCCCAGACCTCACCGGTCAAAGACCGGTGAGGTCTGGATCTCCGCAACCACCACATCCAGCTCCAGTTCGGCCCCACGCGCCAGGGCGGCATCCAGCTGTGTCGCAGGGAGTGCGGCGCACAGATCAGCCAAGAGCGACTCTGCCCTCTGCTGCACATCGGTCTCTGCCGTCCCTGCCGGGTGCCGGAGCGCCAGGCCAAGCCATTCCGTTGCACGGACAGGTTCCCCCATCTGCGCCTTAAGGCTGGCAAAGCCAACCAACGCATACAGCATGAGACTGCGGGCTCCGAGGACTACGGCTTCGGACAGTGCCTGCCCCAGGTAGTGCTGTGCATCGCTCCAATCGCCTGTCGCTGCGGCACTGTGTCCCAGCGCGCCCAGGCAGAAAGCAGCAATCAGCCGGCGGCCCAGCTGCTGACAGATGGCCAGGGCCTCCTGCTGGTATCGGCGTGCTGCAGCGGGATCCTTCTGTGCGGCCGCTACCTCTCCCAGGTTGAACAAAGCAAAGCTCAGGCCTGCGCGGTCTCCGCTGGCGGTGTCACGTGCCAGGCTCTCCTCGAAGTAACGCCTGGCCCTGGCATAGTCGCGCTCCGAGCGGGAGACCTCCCCCAGATTGTTGAGGCAAATAGAGACACCGGCCCGGTCTCCGATCTTCCGGCTCAAGGCCAGGCTCTGTTCGAAAAGGCTGGCGGAAAGCGACGGGTCAGCAGCCGCAATCCCCAGGTGCAGCAGCGCCTCCGCCTCCGCAAGCTGGTCACCGGCAGATCTGGCCAGGGCGAGCGCTTCGGTCGCCACGCCCTGAATCTGGTCAGAAGCTCCCTGCTGCCAGGCCAACGCCGCCAGGCTGCAGAGCGTCAACGCCGCTGTCTTGTCGTCGCCGGCTTCGTGAGCCAGCGCCAGCGCGGCATTGAGTTTCTCGCGGGCCAATACATAGTTGCCCAGATCTCTGAGGCTTCGGCCCAGGCGCCGCAGCAGCTCGGCGCGGGCCACTTTGTCTTCCTCGGGCAAAAGTGCCAAGGCCTTTTCTGCAGCGACACTAGCTTCACGGCTGGCTCCTCTGCCGTGCGCCGCTTCCGCCATGCGACCCAGCCAATGTGCGGCCAATGCCCCTCTGCTGGCTCGTTCATAATGCTCGGCGATCAAACCCGCGTACTCCCCCACCCGTTCCCCGGCGTTCGCCTCCAGCCACTGCGCCACCTGCTCATGGTGGACGCGCCGCAATTTGAGCAGCACGGTCTCATACGTCACATTGTGCAGGATCGGGTGCTTGAAGATGTACTCCTGAGTGCCAACGAAGGACGAATGCTCGCGACGAAAGATCAGCTCGCGCTGGCGCGCCGTCTCAAGCGAGGCCTCGACTCCGGCAGCCCCTGGTGCCTGAGTTTCGGTCACCCCCAGGGCGGCCACCGCACCATCCCAGAACACGCGGCCAACGACCGCAGCGCGCTGGAGCACCTCCCTGGCCTCGGGCGGAAGGCTGTCCAGGCGCGCTTGCACAACGCCGGTGAGGGTGGACGGCACGTGCAGACCCAGTAAGCGGGGCATCTGTACCGACCACTGCTCCTCCGCGCCGCCGTTGCTGGGCGGAACCAGGGGCCGTACAATCACGCCCTCCTCAATCAGCATCTTGATCAGCTCTTCGATATAGAAGGGGTTGCCCTCCGCTCCGTCTACGATCAGGTTGCACAGGTCATCAGGGATCGTTTCGACCTTTTGCAGGATTTCGACCACCAGGGCACGGCTCTGGCGACGCGAAAGCGGGCTCAGTACCAAGTGTTTGTATGCTTCCCGGCCTTGCCCCCAATTCGGACGGCGCTCGAACAATGTCGGCCGGGCCAGGCAAAGTACCAGCAGCCTGTCCTTGGGCATCCGGGTGACGATGTGATCGATGAGGTCGAGTGAGCTGCCGTCGACCCAGTGCATGTCCTCCAGGACCATGACCATCGGCCGGTCAGCAACCAGGGCGCGCAGGTAGTTCAGCAGATAGGCGCTGGCGAGCTGGGCGAAAGAGGAGCTCGCGGCGAGGTTCGAGACGGCCTGGCTCGATGAAAAGTCAAAGCCTGCCCAGTGACCTACCAGATCTGCCCGGTCCGGCTCCAGGAAACCAGCCATGCCCGCGCGGAACTTGTGCAAAGCCGTGGCCGCACTGTCACTCTCCAGAATCTCAAAGCGGTTGGCGAACAGGTCGCGCAGCACTGAGTACGGCACCGCCTGTGTCTCGGCCCGCGCCCGGCCCTTGAACAGCCAGAAGCGCTCCGGCCGCAGCTCCGCCCAGCTCAGGAACTCGTACAACAGCCGGGACTTGCCGACGCCCGCATCGCCGGAGACGACGGCTACACGTGTCTCACAGCTTTCTGTGGCATCAAAATACGCGTTCTGCAGGGTTTGTAGCTCCGCCTCGCGGCCAATGGTGCGTGTCTCGACACCTTCAACGCCACGCGTCTCCAGGCGAAAGGCGCGCGGCTTGGCCCGCTGCACCAGGTACGTCTGCACCGGCTGCACACGGCCCTTTACCACCAGTGGCGGCTGCGGCTCCACGTCAAACACCCCGCGCACATGCCGGTACGTGTCATGGGTGATCAGCACCCCGCCCACCGGCGCGTTCTCCTCAATCCGCGCGGCCATGTTGATCGCATCCCCGATGGCCGTATAGGCCACCCGCAGGTCCGAACCCACCTCCCCCACCACAACCAGCCCGGTATTGATCCCCACCCGCACGTCGAATCCTTCTATTCCTTTCCGTTCTTGGATTTCCTTTGCGTACTTCGCGGCCTTCGCGGTGATCTCCAATCCCGCACGGCAAGCACGTTCCGGGTCGTCCTCATGGGCAATGGGCGCGCCGAAGAAGGCCAAGATGGCATCCCCCATGAGCTGGACCAGTGTCCCTTCGCAGCGGAAGATGGGAGCGATGAGAAATTCGAAGGCACCCTGGATTACCTCCTTGGCCTCCTCCGGGTCCAGCTTTTCCAACATGGCGGTGGAGCCCTTGATGTCGGAGAAGAGGATGGTGACCGTGCGCCGCTCGTCGTGGGGCTGGCCGCAAGTGGCCAGCAGCCGCTCGGCGTATTCTTTGGGGATGTGGCGCTGGATGACGCGGCTGAGCATATCCGGCGTGCCCTGCCCGGCGGCCGCACCAGGCGCCAGCGGGCTGCCGCACTTGGGGCAAAAGGCGAACTCGGCCGGCATCTGGAAGCCACACCTGGGGCACGCCTGTTGCAGCGGCGTCCCACACTTGGGGCAGAACCCGAACTCCGCCGGGCAATCAAACTGGCACCTGGGACAGATCAAGGGATCCTCCTCAGGACCTCTCGAGACCTCACAGGTCTCTCAGACCTGTGAGGTCTGACCTGACATGCCGCGGCCGTAGTATAACCCCGCCAGCGGCAGGCGGCAAACAGCGGGGCTTGTGCGTGTTCGGTTGGCAGGAGCATGGCACGCCGGCCCTCTTCCACTCCCTTTTCCATCCTGGTGTCTTCGTGCCTCGCTACTGCGCCCTGCTGCTCTGTGCAGGGTCGTGTCTTGCTGTTAGGCTCCCACCCCCCCTTGAAATCCGCTGGATTCTGTGGTATAATAGAAGTGCCCTGGCGCAGAACCAGGAGCCGCGATTCATTTCGATCTTAAGGAGGGAGAAATGAGCATCACTACGTTACTTATCTGGATCGTCGTCGGTGCTGTTGCCGGCCTGCTGGCGGACTACCTGATCAAGGGCGTGAAGCTGGGCCTGGTGGCCGCGATCATCGTGGGCATGGTCGGTGCTCTGCTGGGCGGGTTCCTGTTGACCCAAGTCCTGAAGATCAGCCTTGGGGCGAACATCATTGGCGACATCCTCACCTCGCTGATCGGCGCGGTGATCATCCTGCTCGTCTACCGCTTTATCAAGAAGTAGCGACTCGACTCGCCCCACAACACAACAGAAACCCGTTTTCTCCTTACCCCTTCCGCCTTGCTTCGGGGGCCTGCGGGAAAACGGGTTTCTGCTTGCATGTAGAGATGATCACGGATCACGTTTTTCGTCTTCCTTCTGTGTTATCCTCTACTGTTACTATCCCGCTCTGCGGGGCGTCCCGCTCCTTTTTGTGGGACCTGTGGATAGAATCTCCTCCACCACCGCCTCCAGGTCCAGCCCGGCCCCGCGCGCCAGGTCTGCCTCGAGCTCCTCAGCAGGCAGCGCGGCCCGCAGCTCGTTCAGCAGGGCATTCCCTCTGGCCAGCATGTCGGTCTCGGCCGAAGGATGATTCAGCGCCAGGCCCAGCCATTCGGCGGCACCGGCCGGTTCACCGGCCAGGGCCTTGAGCCGGGCAAAGCCCACGAGAGCGTAGAGCACCTCCAGTACCGAGCCAGCGGCACGGGCCTTCGACAGCGCCTGGGCGAACAGGTCTCCCGCGGCGGTGAGATCACCGGCCGCCGCCGCGAGATGCCCCAGGCCGCCCAGACCGTGTGCAACCCAGAGCCGTGAGCCGGATTCTTCGGACGCGGCAAGGCTCTCCTGAAAGTAGCGCGCCGCCCTGGCCGGGTCACCCTGAGACAGGGCGACTTCTCCCAGGTTGCCCAGCACGGCCACCATGCCCGTGCGGTTGCCGAGTTCCACGTCTATGGCCAGGCACTGTTCGTAGTATCGGGTGGCGCTGGCCAGGTCGCCGGAATCACGGGATACCTCGCCAAGGTTGTTCAGGAAAGAACCTGCCAGTCTTCGCTCCCCGGCCTGCCGGACCAGGGCCAGGCCCTGCTCATAGTAGGAGCGCGCCAGGTCAAAGTCGTGTTGCGTAAGGTTAGCGCCAATGCCCAGCATCATCAGCGCTCGCGCCTCCTCAGCCATATTCCCCGCCGCGCGCGCCAGCAGCAGCGCCTCGCTGCCAAGAGGCTGCATGGCGGGAAAGTCTCCCTGCAAGTACGAGGCAAAAGCCAGCAAGCTGAGGGCCTTGGCCGCCGTAGCTGGCTCGCCTGCGTCGCGCGCAAGCTGCAGGCCGGCACGCAACTTCTCGAAGGCTGAGGGCGCATTGCCCAACTGGCTCTCACCGTAGCCCATCCTGACCAGCAACACGGCGCGCGTGGTTTTGTCTTCTTCCGGCAGGAGCGCCAGCGCCCGCTCCCCGGCAGCAAGGCCCTCCCGCCAGGTACCGGTGCGTTCGGCGGCCTCCGCCACGCGGCAGAGCCAACCGGCGGCCAGCCAGACTTCGCCCGCCCGCTCATAGTGCGCGGCAATCACCCCGGCGTACTCCGCCACCCGCTCTCCGGCGTTGGCCTCCAGCCACTCTGCAACTTGCTTGTGGTACATCCGCCGCAGCCGTAACAACACCGTCTCGTAGGTCACGTCGTGCAGGATCAGATGCTTAAAGATGTACTCCTGCGAGCCCGCGAACGACGAGTGCTCGCGCCGGAACACCAGCTCACGCTCGCGTGCTGTCTCCAGCGCCGAGGCCGCCCCTGCGGGCGGGGCAACCTTTCCCTCTGCAGGTGGTGAGGCCTGCGGGACGTCAGGCCCGCTCTCGGACAGAGCCGCCACCGCGCCGTCCCAGAAGACGCGCCCGACCACCGAGGCGCGCTGCAGCACGTCTCTGGCCTCGCGCGGCAGGCTGTCCAGCCGTGCCTGCAGGACGCCGGTCAGCGTGGGCGGCACGCGCAGCCCCTTCAAGCGGGGCAGTTCCACCGACCACTGCTCCTCGCCGCGCACAATGACGCCCTCCTCGACCAGCATCTTGACCAGCTCTTCAATGTAGTAGGGATTGCCCTCGGCGCTGTCGAGAATCAGCTCGGTCAGGTCCTCGGGTACCTGGGGTACCTTCTGCAGGATTTCCGCTACCAGCACGCGGCTCTGGCGCCGGGAAAGAGACCGCAGCGCCAGAGGGATGTAGGCCTCGCGCCCCTCGCCCCAGCCCGGTCGCCGCTCGAACAGCGCCGGGCGGGCCAGGCATAGTAACAGCAGCCGGGCATGCGGAATCTCCGTGATGATGTAGTCAACGAGATCCAGCGTGCTGTCGTCGGCCCAGTGCATGTCCTCGAGGACGATCACCATCGGCTGCTGACCCGTGAGACTGCGAACATACTGCAGCAAGTAGGCCCTGGCCAGCTGGGCAAAGGAGGCGCTATCGAGCAGGTTGCGCACGGCCTGGCTCGCTGAGAAATCAAAGCCGGCCCAGTGGCCGACCAGGTCCGCCCGGTCCGGCTCGAGCAAGCCCGCCATGCCCGCGCGGAACTTGCCCACAGCCGTCGTGGCACTGTCGCTCTCCAGAATCTCAAAGCGGTTCGCGAACAGGTCGCGAAACACCGAGTAGGAGATGGCTCGCGTCTCCGCCCGCGCGCGGCCCTTGAACAGCCAGAACAGCTCCGGCCGCAGCTCAGCCCAGTTGGTGAACTCGTATAGCAGCCGCGACTTGCCAACACCCGCATCCCCGGAGACGATGGCCACCCGCGTCTCGCTGCCTTGCACGGCATCGAGGTAGGCGTTTTCAAGGATCTGTAGCTCGGCCTCGCGGCCGATAGTGCGCGTCTCGACGCCCTCCACGCCCCGCGTCTCCAGGCGAAAGGCGCGCGGCTTGGCCCGCTGCACCAGGTACGTTTGCACCGGCTGGGCGTGGCCCTTCACCACCAGCGGCTCTTGCGGCTCCACGTCAAACACCCCGCGCACGTGGCGGTACGTGTCGTGGCTGATCAGCACCCCACCCACCGGCGCGTTCTGCTCCATCCGCGCCGCCAGATTGATGGCATCCCCCACCGCCGTGTACTCCACCCGCAGGTCCGACCCCAGCTCCCCCACCACCACCAGCCCCGTGTTGATCCCCACCCGCACGTTGAACCCCTCTATTCCTTTCCGTTCCTGGATTTCCTTTGCGTACTTGGCGGCCTTGGCGGTTATCTCCAGTCCCGCACGGATCGCACGCTCTGGGTCATCCTCGTGGGCGATCGGTGCGCCGAAGAAGGCCAGGATGGCATCGCCCATGATCTGCGCCAGCGTCCCCTCGTGCCGGTACACCGGCGGGATGAGGAAATCGAAGGCCCCGCTCATCACCTCCAGCATCTCCTCGGGGTCCAGGCTCTCACCCATGGCCGTCGAGCCCTTCACGTCGCAGAAGAGGATGGTCACCTGCCGGCGCTCGGTGCTGACCTGCCCGCGCGTGGCGCGCAGGCGCTCGGCGAGCTCTTTGGGGATCAGCCGCTGGATGGCGTGGCTGAGCATGGCCTGCAGGTCGCGCTCGGCGGCAACGGTGGGAGCAGCGAGCGCGGTAGCGCACTTGGGGCAGAAGGAGAAATCGGCCGGCGCGCGGAATCCGCACTGAGGGCAGGTGATGACCAGCGGCGCCGCGCAGCGCGGGCAAAAGTCGAACTCCGGGGGACACTCGCTGTGGCACCTGGGACACTGCATGTTCACCTCCGGCCACCTCGAGACCTCACAGGTCTCAGAGACCTGTGAGGTCTGCCTGAGCTCAAGTGACACGCTGCGAACGTAGTATAGGCACAGCAGACACAGAAGGCAAACCAGGCCAAGAGAACCCGGCAGGGCTAGCAACGATTGACATGTGCATGAGATTATGCTAGAATGTCCTTGCATCGCACACCCGCTGCACCTTCTTGGACCCTCATCACAGCCACGACCTGCCCGACGCAGCACCTATACACCTCTGGTGTCCTTGCTTGAGCCCGACATGAAGTTACGATACCATAGTGAGCAGCCACTGCGAAAGGAGCACAACATGGCAACCTCTCGTACCGGACGCTTGACCCTCGTGCTCATCGTGAGCACCCTCCTGGCCGGCTGCCTGTGGTGGCTGGCCAACACCTCACCCCGCGCAGTGCAGGCGGACGCGGCCGGCACGCTCTTCGTCACGCCCTCCGGCAGCGGCACTGCCTGCACCCAGGCCGCGCCGTGCACCCTGCAGACCGCCGCGGCGCAGGCGCAGGCCGGCGACGTGGTGTACCTCGCTGCCGGCAGCTACTACGGCGTGGACGCGGGCGCCGTGGTCACCGTCACGCGCGGCTACACCCTGTACGGCGGATGGGATGGCGCGGCAACGGGGACGGTGCAGCGCGAGCCTGGCCTGTATCCCTCGGTGGTGGACGGGCAGAACGTGCGCCAGGGCGTCCATATCTACGGCACGTTCAGCGCGGGCCTGGACGGGCTGACCATCACCTCCGGCAGAGCCGAGCAGGGCGGCGGCGTCTTTGTGCGCGAGGCCACCGTGTTTGTCCGCAACAACGTCATCACCGCCTGCCACACCGTCACCTACACCACGTTTGACTATGGCCGGGGTGGCGGCATCTGCGTGCGGTCGTCGGGGCACGGCGTCATCGCGAACAACTTGATCGCCAACAACACCTCCGGCTACGGAGGCGGCATCTATGACGTGCACAACGCCGGCACCACCATCGAATGCAACGAGATCAGCGGCAATGTGGCAATGAAACGCGGAGGCGGAGTCATCATTGAGGACTCGGGCGGCATCCTGCGCGGCAACCATGTCGCCAACAACAGCGCCGGGAGCGACAGCGGCGGTGCCCTGCTATGGTAACCATGTCGCCAACAACAGCGCCGGGAGCGACAGCGGCGGTGCCCTGCTATGGTATTGCGATGCCGCTGTCGAAGCCAACCGCTTCCTGCACAACGCGGCGCCCAACGGCGCCGGCCTAGCGCTCGGCAACGGCTGCGCCTCCAGCCTGGTCAACAACTGGATTATCCAGAGCAGCGGCGACGGCATCTATGTTTCGTCCAGCTCGCCACACATCCTCAACAACACCATTGTGGGCAGCGCGAGCCAGGGCACAGAGAGGGGCATCTGGATGTACGCGAGCACCGCGCCCAGCCCCGGATATGCAATGATCAACGAAATCACCAACAACATTGTCATGGGGTTCAGCAAGGGTATCGGTGGCACGGGCCCGGTGACCCCCACCCTGGACTATAACGACGTGTGGAACAACACCACCGCCTATGAACTGCCCGCCCACGTGGCCACTGGAGCGCACAGCATCTCCGCGGATCCGCGCTTTGTGAGCCCGGAATCCGCAAACTACCACCTGCTCGCCGATTCGCCGTGCATCAACGCCGGCGACCCGGCCGGCGTGCCGCCCGCACCGCCCGCGGATATTGACGGCGACCCGCGCCCGCTGGGTGGACGGGTGGACATTGGCGCGGACGAGTTCGCCGGCTTCTGGCAGGTGGTGCTGCCGTTGGTGAGGCGCTAAGACTACAGATTTCACCGCAAAGACGCATAGATCGCCAAGGTTATTAGGGGAATCCTTCATGCAGCAGTCCGGCAGGCGCCGGACTCGTTTGACAGGCTCGTTCGGGAACCTGCTTCCAGCAGGTTTCGTCTATCAGACGCCGAACTCGTTCGGCGGGCCGGCGTGCGCACAACAAATCGACTGCATCGCTCGAGGCATTGCGCTTGACCTGCCGGCCGAAAGCGCTATGATGCGTTCTCAGCCCAGACTTCCGAAGTCTTAAGGACTTTGTAAGTCTGACCCCCGATCAAGAGGTGACCATGGACTACGTTCACGAAATCCAGGCGGCCGCAGGCGACCCACGGCGTCTGGAGGAGCTGTACCACGCCGCGACTGCCGCCGGCCAGGCCGGGCCATTCCAGTCGGCCATGCTGGCCTGCGCGGAGCAGACACCGGACAATCTGCTATTGCAGGCCTGGCGCTACCGGCTGGCTCCGGAAGAGGCAGCGCCCGAAACGCCTGCGGCCGCAGGCGCCAACTGGCGACTGGCTATCCCGCTGGCGCTGGCCGCCGGCCTGTTGCTGTGGCTCTTCTCGGGTAGCTGGGCCACCTTCCGCTACGGCCAGCCCTTCCTGTCCCTGCTCTGGGCACCCATCGAGGCCGCTCTAGTCGTAGCCTACCTGATGGGGAGCGCCAGGCGCCCGCTGCGCAGCTACCTGCCGGTTCTGCTCGGCCTGGCCGTCCTGACCGCCGTGGCCGTGACGTTCACCGTGCTGCCCGGCCGCGATCCGTACCCGGTGCTGATGATGATCCACCTGCCCGTGCTAGCCCTGAGCGCCATCGGTCTAAGTCTCCTCGGCTGGCGTCCCGACCACGCCAACCGCTTTGCTTTTGTCAGCAAGACCCTGGAGGTGGCCATCACTGGCGGGATTTTTGCCGCGGCAGTGGGGCTGTTCGCGGTCATTACCATGGGCCTCTTCGAGGCGCTGGGCGTCCGGGTGCCGGAGGCGGTGATGCGCCTGTTGCTCGTGGGCGGGATCGGGACGGTCCCCGTGCTGGCTGTGGCGAGCACGTACGATCCGCGGCTCGACCCGCTGCAACAGAAGGTGGAGAAGGGCCTGGGCCGCTTGATCCCCCTGCTGATGTGGATTCTGCTGCCACTGAGCCTGGTGGTCGGCGCCATCTACCTGCTGGCCATCCCCTTCAACTTCATGGGGCCGTTCCGCTCGCGCGAGCTGCTGATCGTCTACAACGTGCTGCTCTTTGCCGTGCTGGCCCTGCTGCTGGGAGCCACGCCGGCTCGCGCCGGGGACGTGCCGGCCCGTTATGGCAAGTGGTTGCGGGCGGGAGTGTGGGTGCTGGCGGCCATGGCCGTGCTGGTCAGCGTGTACGCGCTGTCGGCAACGGTCTACCGCACCCTGCAGGAGACGCTCACCCCCAACCGCCTGACGGTCATTGGCTGGAATGTCATCAACATCGGCATCCTGGTGCTATTGCTCTACCGCATGGCCCGCCAGAAGGCCGGGACCTGGATCGCATCCGTGCATACGGCCATCGGCCTGGGCGCTGTGGCCTACATCGTGTGGGCGGTGCTGCTGGTGCTGGGGTTGCCGCTACTGTTCCGGTAGGGACTCTCACCGCGGAGGTCGCAGAGAGCGCAGAGTCCATTCACGTATCACGCATCACGTTTCACGTTTCACGCTTTACGTTCCGTGCTCCTCAATCACCACATCCTGCCAGAACAGCCGTCCCGTGGGTGACTGGACATAGTTGCGCACCCATGGTTTGACCAGCCAGTGCGTGCGTGAGTAGGCCAGCGGGATAAGGGCCGCCTCCTCGGCCAGGATGCGGTCCGCCTGCGCATACCAGGCCAGCCGCTCCGCCGGCTCCGGCGCCCGCTGCGCCCTGCGCACCAGCTCCCGATACGGCGGATGGTCCCAGCGCGTGAACTGCTGCCAGTGTTCCAGCATCACGCGCAGGAAGGTATCCGGGTCCGGATAGTCGGCGACCCATCCGTTCATGACCAGATGCACCGGGCGGCTGAGGAGTCTGTCCGTCATCTGCTCGGCGGGCAGCATCTCGAGCGTGCTTTCGATGCCCAGGTTCTCGCGCCACTGTTCCTCCAGCGCCGGCATCACCACACGGGAGATAGGTCCCCGCACACTCAGCAGTTGCAGTGTAGGAAAGCCATGCCCGCCGGCATAGCCGGCTTCAGCTAGGAGCGCGCGGGCGCGCTGCGGATCGTAAGGCCAGACGATGCCCGCAGAGTGGCCCGGCATCCCGGGAGGAAGCAGGCCACCCGGCGCAGGAAAGACCGTCCCTCGTAGCACCACTTCGCACAGCGACTCCCGGTCAGTGGCCATCGCCAGCGCCTGCCGCACTCGAAGGTCGTCAAAAGGCGGGCGGCCCGCGTCGAGAGCGAGAAAGTGCGTGCTCAACGATGGCACCGACAGGTACTCGTCCGGATGCGCTACCCTCAGAGCGTCAAGCTCCGGGTCGTAGCCCACTTCCAGCACATCGAGCGCGCCGGTCTCGTAGGTCGCCAGCTCGTCGCACATCTCGTCACGCGTGCGCAACGTCAGCTCCACCCGCTCGACGTTGCCCTTGCGCGCGCCGCGGTATGCCGGGTCCCGCACCAGGGTCAGCCACTGGCCCGGCTCGAGCGATTCGATGCGGAAGGGCCCGCTCGTGACGATGTGCGCCGGATGAGTCCATGCCTCGCCGCACCTCTCTACTACATGCCGCGGCACGGCGCTGACGAAGGAGAACACGTGGAGCAAGTAGGTGCACGGCTGTTCCAGCTCCACCACGAGCGTCCAGTCGTCCACAGCGCGCACACCTACCGAGTCGGGGTCCGCCACTGCGCCCTGATGGTAGGCCCGGGCGCCGCGGATGCCGTACAGCAAGAGGCTGGCCAGAGGCGCAGCGGTCGCCGGGTGCAGCATGCGCTTCAGGGCATACTCAAAGTCCCGGGCGGTGACGGGGGCTCCATCGCTCCACTGCACATCGTGCCGCAGGTGAAACGTCCACTGGCGTCCTTCCGCCGATGCCTCCCACCTCTGCGCAACCTCGGGGGCCACGCCCAGGTCTGCGCTCTCCTGCACCAGCGTGGGAAACAGGTGGGTGAGCACTTCAGTGGTGTCGGCGGTCGCGCACTTGCACATGTCGAGGCCCTCCAGGTACGGCCACGCCATACGCAGAGCGTGAGGCGCAGACGCCAGAGGGCCGTGAGGCGCCTCCGCGGCTCGCTGCCACAGGCGGAAGCCCGCCTCGAACGCCGCACGTGCCCGGGAGAAATCCCCAGTGGTTTGGCAGGTGAGGCCCAGCTTCATCCACGTCCGCGCCGCGGGCTCCAGGTCCTCCTGCTTCTCCTGGAAGGCCAGCGCCCGGCGGTAATAGTCCGCGGCTTCGGCATGGGTGTAGGCCAAGCGCGCCTGGTCCCCGGCGTGCAGCAGATAGTACGCCGCTTTGGCGGCG
>JAEAMF010001934.1_pt1 | contig 13063 bp, 9 predicted proteins | sample 8958721 | NCBI WGS metagenome assembly JAEAMF01 (sample SAMN16933255, study PRJNA681124) | bioreactor sludge metagenome | isolation source: anaerobic bioreactor treating anionic surfactant - SDBS | place: India: Bengaluru | collected 2019-02-28
GCATATTGACTTGGGACATGATAGTTCCTTGATAAGTCGGGTTGGGCCTCCACGCATCCCAATGACCAACCAGCGATCCTAAGATCGAAGGCACCCAGGCCATCGTGTCGACACGTGTGTGGGTTAGTGCTTTCGGGGCTATCCCCGGAAAGCGGCGCATTTTATACCACAGAAGCGCGCGCAGCGAAACCCGAAATACCAACGCAACCGGGCGACTTTTGCACCGCCTGCGCAATCACGCCATTATGCGCCCTAATAGTGGCAGCAAACACGCTGCTGGCGCCTGCTGGCTACGTCGCTCTGTTAGAATCCTGCCTTTATCCGTTTATTCGCGCGACACCGCGCTGTAGAGAGCCTGCAATGACCGTCACCATCAAAACCGCCGAAGACATCGAAAAGATGCGCATCGCCGGCCGCCTGGCCGCCGACGTTCTGGAGATGATCGAAGAGCACGTCAAACCCGGCGTGACCACTGAAGAGCTGGACCGCATCTGCCACGACTACATCGTCAATGTCCAGCAGGCCATCCCTGCACCGCTCAACTACAAGGGTTATCCGAAGTCGATCTGCACGTCGATCAACCACGTTGTCTGCCACGGCATACCGAATGAGAAGCCGCTGAAAGATGGCGACACCCTGAACATCGACGTCACCGTGATCAAGGACGGCTACCACGGCGACACCAGCCGCATGTTCCACGTCGGCACCGTGCCGGTCTGGGCCGAACGGCTGTCCAAGGTCACTCAGGAATGCATGTACAAGGCCATCGAGCTGGTCAAGCCTGGCTGCCGCCTCGGTGATATCGGTGAAGTGATCCAGAAGCATGCCGAGAAGAACGGTTTCTCGGTGGTTCGCGAATTCTGCGGCCACGGTATCGGCAAGGTATTCCATGAAGAACCACAGATCCTGCACTATGGACGTGCCGGCACCGGCATGGAACTTCAGGAAGGCATGACCTTCACCATTGAACCGATGATCAACCAGGGGCGTGCCGACACCAAGGTACTGGGCGACGGCTGGACAGCCATCACCAAGGACCGCAAGCTCTCTGCGCAGTGGGAACACACCCTGGTCGTAACGGCCACCGGGTATGAGATCTTCACCCTGCGCAAAGACGACACCATCCCCCGCACTTCGGCCTGAACCCGCCCTACTGTAGGAACTTGATTCGATGCCCCAGGTGGATCCCGAGCTGTTCGACCGTGGCCAGTTCCAGGCGGAACTGGCTCTCAAGGCAAGCCCCATCGCCGCCTTCAAGAAGGCCATCCGCCAGGCTCGAGAGGTGCTGGATCAGCGCTTTCGCGATGGCCGCGAGATCCGCCGACTGATCGAAGACCGCGCCTGGTTCGTCGACAATATCCTGCAGCAGGCCTGGAACCACTTCGAGTGGAGTGACGAGGCCGATATCGCCCTGGTTGCGGTCGGCGGCTATGGTCGCGGCGAACTGCACCCCTACTCGGACATCGACCTGCTGATTTTGCTCGACAGCGCCGACCATGAAGTGTTCCGCGACTCGATTGAGCGCTTCCTGACCCTGCTGTGGGATATCGGACTTGAAGTCGGCCAGAGCGTTCGCTCGGTCGACGAGTGCGCCGAACAGGCCCGCGCCGACCTGACGGTGATTACCAACCTGATGGAAAGCCGCACCATTGCCGGCCCCGAGCGCCTGCGTCAGCGCATGCTCGAAGTCACCAGCACGGCGCACATGTGGCCAAGCCGGGAATTCTTCCTGGCCAAGCGCGCCGAGCAGAAAGCTCGGCACCACAAGTACAACGACACCGAGTACAACCTGGAGCCCAATGTCAAAGGCTCCCCTGGCGGCCTGCGCGACATCCAGACCGTACTTTGGGTTGCGCGCCGCCAGTACGGCACGCTCAACCTGCACGCCCTGGCAGATGAAGGCTTCCTGCTGGAAAGCGAAAACGAGCTGCTGGCCTCTTCCCAGGAGTTCCTGTGGAAGGTCCGCTATGCCTTGCACATGCTTGCAGGGCGCGCCGAAGACCGCCTGCTGTTCGATCACCAGCGCAGCATTGCCGCGCTGCTGGGTTTCACAGACGAGAACCCCAAGCGCGCCATCGAACAGTTCATGCAGCAGTATTACCGGGTGGTCATGAGCATCGCCGAGCTGAGCGATCTGATCATCCAGCACTTCGAGGAAGTGATCCTCGCCGATGACAGCTGCAGCAGCACTCAGCCGCTGAATCCGCGCTTCCAGTTGCACGACGGCTACATCGAAGCGGTGCGCCCGAATGTGTTCAAGCGCACACCATTCGCCATGCTGGAAATCTTCGTGCTGATGGCCCAGCACCCGGAGATCAAGGGCGTACGCGCCGACACCATCCGCTTGCTGCGCCAGCATCGCCACCTGATCGACAGCGAATTTCGCCACGACATCCGCAACACCAGCCTGTTCATCGAGCTGTTCAAGTGCGAGATCGGTATTCACCGTAACCTGCGCCGCATGAACCGTTACGGCATCCTCGGTCGCTACCTGCCGGAGTTCGGCCTGATCATTGGGCAGATGCAGCACGACCTGTTCCACATCTATACGGTCGATGCGCACACGCTGAACCTGATCAAGCACCTGCGAAAATTGCAGTACACGCCTGTATCGGAAAAATTCCCGCTGGCCAGCAAGCTCATGGGCCGCCTGCCCAAGCCTGAACTGATCTACCTGGCCGGGCTGTACCACGATATCGGCAAAGGCCGTAAAGGCGACCACTCCGAGATCGGCGCCATTGATGCCGCAAGCTTCTGCAAGCGTCATCAGTTGCCCGTCTGGGACAGTCGCTTGATCGTCTGGCTGGTGCAGAACCACCTGGTGATGTCCACCACAGCCCAGCGAAAAGACCTCTCTGACCCGCAGGTGATCTACGACTTCGCCCAGTTGGTCGGCGACGAGGTTCACCTTGACTACCTCTATGTACTGACCGTGGCCGACATCAATGCCACCAACCCGAGCCTGTGGAACTCCTGGCGAGCCAGCCTGCTACGCCAACTCTACACAGAGACCAAGCGTGCCCTGCGTCGTGGCCTTGAAAACCCGCTGGACCGCGAGGAACAGATCCGCCAGACCCAGAGCGCCGCATTGGACATCCTGGTGCGAGAGGGCACAGACCCGGATGACGTCGAGCAACTCTGGTCACAACTGGGTGACGACTATTTCCTGCGCCACACCGCGGCCGATGTGGCCTGGCACAGCGATGCGATCCTGCAGCAACCCGCGGATGGCGGGCCACTGGTGCTGATCAAGGAAACCACGCAACGCGAGTTCGAGGGCGGCACCCAGATCTTCATCTATGCCCCCGACCAGCATGACTTCTTCGCCGTGACCGTGGCGGCCATGGACCAGCTCAACCTGAACATCCATGACGCCCGGATCATCACCTCCAGCAGTCAATTCACCCTCGACACCTACATCGTGCTCGACAACGACGGCGGTGCGATTGGCGACAATCCAAAACGGGTCAAGCAAATCCGCGACGGCCTGACTGAAGCACTGCGCAACCCGGATGACTACCCGACCATCATCCAGCGCCGAGTACCGCGCCAACTCAAGCATTTCAACTTTGCCCCGCAGGTGACCATCCACAACGATGCCCAGCGCCCGGTCACCGTGCTTGAGCTGAACGCCCCCGACCGCCCTGGCCTGCTGGCGCGGATCGGCCTCATCTTCCTGCAGTTCGACCTGTCGCTGCAGAACGCCAAGATCGCCACCTTGGGCGAACGCGTGGAAGATGTGTTCTTCATTACCGATGCCAACAACCAGCCACTCTCCGACCCGCAGCTGTGCAGCCGCCTGCAGGATGCGATCGTGCAGCAGCTGCAGGCCGACCAGGCCGGTGTCGAAATGTCCCGCTTGACCATTTAACGTTTGACGAGATTCAGCGCCGATGAACAACGCCTTGCAAAAGCTTCAACCTTACCCGTTTGAAAAACTGCGCGCCCTGCTCGGCGCTGTACAACCGGCCGCGGACAAACGCGCCATCGCCCTGTCGATCGGTGAGCCGAAGCACACCTCACCGGCGTTCGTCGCCAAGGCACTGGCCGACAATCTGGATCAGATGGCTGTTTACCCCACCACCCTGGGCCTGCCGGCACTGCGCGAGGCGATTGCGCACTGGTGCGAGCGCCGTTTCAACGTGCCAGCCGGCTGGATCGACCCGGCCCGCCACGTACTGCCGGTCAACGGCACCCGTGAAGCGCTGTTCTCCTTCACCCAGGCCGTCGTCAACCGTAGCGACGATGCCTTGGTGGTCAGCCCCAACCCTTTCTACCAGATCTACGAAGGTGCGGCCCTGCTGGCAGGTGCACAGCCACACTACCTGCCATGCCTGGATCAGAACGGCTTCAACCCGGACTTCGACGCCGTGCCAGCCGAAATCTGGCAACGCTGCCAGATTCTCTTCCTCTGCTCCCCGGGCAACCCGACCGGCGCACTGATTCCGCTCGATACCCTGAAAAAACTGATTGCCCTGGCTGACCAGTACGATTTCATCATCGCCGCCGACGAATGCTACAGCGAACTGTACTTCGACGAGCAAAGCCCACCACCGGGCCTGCTGAGTGCGTGCGCCGAACTGGGTCGCAGCGACTTCAAGCGTTGCGTGGTGTTCCACAGCCTGTCCAAGCGCTCCAACCTGCCGGGCCTGCGTTCAGGCTTCGTCGCCGGTGATGCCGATGTACTCAAGGGCTTCCTGCTCTATCGCACCTACCACGGCTGCGCCATGCCGGTACAAACCCAACTGGCCAGCATTGCTGCGTGGAACGATGAAGCGCATGTACGCGCCAACCGCGACCTGTACCGCGAAAAATTCGACGCTGTGCTGGAAATCCTCGGCCCGGTGCTGGATGTGAAGAAACCGGACGGCGGCTTCTACCTGTGGCCGAAAGTGCCGATGGATGACGCCACCTTCTGCCGCGACCTGTTCGAACAGCAGCACGTGACCGTGGTACCGGGCTCTTACCTGTCTCGCGAGGTCAATGGCGTCAACCCTGGCGCCAGCCGCGTGCGCCTGGCACTGGTCGCACCACTGGCCGAGTGCGTTGAAGCCGCACAGCGGATTCGTGCGTTCATCGAGGGTTAAGCAGCGGCTCCAGTACTGTGGCAAGCCGGCTCCCGTAGACAGTAAATGGGAGTCGGCACACGTGAGCGACCGTCGGCGCTGCTTTTCACCTGAGCCGGCTACTTGACCGGCCCCAGGTTGGCCTCACTCATGTCCAGTTCGCCCAATACCTGGCGCAGTACGTCATCGCCAATTTCATGATTGCGACGCAAGTTGTAAAGCTCCAGCCGCTGCGCACGCAGGGCGCGCAAGCGCAGACGCCGCTCCAAGTGGTCCATCTGCTCGGCCAACGCCTGTGCTTCGGCGCTGTCATTGAAGGCATCGAGTTGGTGCCGATACTCCGCCATCAACCGCCCCTTGAGTTCTATCGCCAACGCCGCGTGATTGGCATCCTGCGCAGCATCCTGAGGCAGGCTTGATTCCACCACCTCCTCGGCCTCCAGCGCATGAATGGCCGCTTCGGCCGTGCGGCGCCAGGCCTCCTTGGCCTCTTGGCGCAAGGTATCGTCCGGGCTTTTGGTCACACCGCGCAGCAGCACTGGCAAGGTAATGCAGGCCGAGATCAACGAAAGCAAAATCACCCCGGCGGCGATGAAGATCAGCAGGTCTCGCTCCGGGAACGCTTTACCTGCGCTAATCAACAGCGGCACCGACATGACACCCGCCAGGGTCACCGCACCACGCACACCGCCCAGGGTCAACAGCCAGCAGGAACGTGCGGTGGGCACCAGAACCAGGTCGTCCTTACCCCGCCAGCGTCGAATCGCACCGATCAGGCGCCAGATGCTCTGCACCCATACAAAACGCAGTGCGATCAACACCAGGAAAATCGCCAGTACATCCAGGCAACGCCACAGCAGGGTTGGCCACAGTGACGCCTCGTGACTGGTCACCGCCTTGACGATATCCGGCAACTGCAGGCCCAACAGTAAGAAGATCAGACCATTGAAGGCGAACTCCAGCAGCGACCAGACACTGCGATTGAGCAGGCGAGTACTGGTCTGACGCGGCAACAGATCAAGCCAGCTCTGCATCATGCCGGCCGCTACGGCAGACAGGATGCCCGAAGCCTCAAGACGCTCGGCCAATACGTAGGCGGCAAACGGCAGTAACAACATAAATACGACGTGGGTGGCCGGATCATCCCACCCTCGTGCAATCATCCAGGCCCGCAAACGTCCGACCAGCCAGCTCAACGCTACGCCGATAGCCAGCCCGCCTACCGCAACCAAAACAAAGGTCAGGCTTGCTTCGGCCAGGGAAAACACCCCGGTAATGGCTGCTGCCAGGGCAAACTTGAACGTCACCAGGCCCGAGGCATCGTTCATCAGGGCTTCGCCCTGAAGCATGCGCATCAAGGGTGTCGGCAAACGGTCCTGGGTAATGGCCGAAACGGCCACGGCATCAGTCGGCGACAGCACGGCCGCCAGGGCAAAGGCCACCGGCAGCGGAATACTTGGCAGAATCCAATGGATGAAGTAGCCCGCACCGACGACGGTAAACAGCACCAGCCCGACCGCCAGGGTCAGGATTGGCCCTCGCAGGCGCCACAACTCACGCTTGGGCATGCGCCAACCATCGGAAAACAATAGCGGCGGAAGGAACAAAAAGAGGAACAGCTCAGGGTCGAGGGCAACGTGAAGCCCCAGGGTTGGCCAGGCCAGCAAGGCTCCAGCGGCAATCTGTACCAACGGCAAAGGCAGCGGAACAAGCCTTCCGACCAACTTGGAAACGCTGACCAGCATCAGCAGAATTAAGACGGTATAGGCTGACTGCATGCGGCGTAATTCCTGTTCGATTTCAAAGCGTTCAATAGCGATAGGCATCCTGCGCCGGAAAACGCCATTGAAGCGACATATTAGCCGCTTAGGCTGCGCGCACACCGCTGCACAAAAGTCGCAAGCACTGCCGCAACCTGTAACACAATGCTACAAAGAACCATGACCAACGCCACTCCCCGGTGTAGGTCGTGGCATAATCCGTCATCATTTTTTCCCAGGAGGGGCATGACTTGACTACGAGCGACACGCCACTGCGCCTTTACGGAATCAAGGCCTGCGACACCATGAAGAAAGCCCGTACCTGGCTCGAAGAAAATGCCATTGCCTACGACTTTCACGATTACAAGAGCCAGGGTATCGACCGCGAAAGCCTCGAACGCTGGTGTGACGAGCATGGCTGGCAGGTTGTCCTCAACCGTGCAGGCACGACGTTCCGCAAGCTCGACGACGCGCAGAAGGCCGACCTTGATCAGGCCAAGGCCGTCGCGTTGATGCTCGCCCAGCCCTCAATGATCAAACGCCCGGTACTCGACCTGGGTGAACGAACCCTGGTCGGCTTCAAGCCCGACCTTTACGCGGCCGCCCTGTCCTGACCGGCGCCACGCTTTCATTCAATTTCCCAAGAGGTAACCGCATGTCCACTACCCTGTTCAGCCTGGCCTTTGGTGTTGGCACCCAGAACCGCCAAGGCGCCTGGCTGGAAGTCTTCTACGCACAACCGCTGGTCAACCCGGCTGCCGAACTGATCGCGGCCATTGCCCCGACCCTCGGTTACGAAGGTGGCAACCAGGCCATTGCCTTCAACACCACCCAGGCCGCACAACTGGCCGAAGCACTGAAAACCGTCGACGCCGCACAGGCAGCCCTGCTGACTCGCCTGGCAGAAAGCAGCAAGCCGCTGGTTGCCACCCTGCTGGCCGAAGACGGTGCCCTGACCTCCACGCCAGAAGCGTACCTGAAGCTGCACCTGCTCTCGCACCGTTTGGTCAAACCGCATGGCGTGAGCCTGGCCGGCATTTTCCCGCTGCTGCCGAACGTGGCCTGGACCAGCCAGGGCGCCATCGACCTGGCCGAGCTGGCCGAGCTGCAACTGGAAGCACGCCTGAAGGGCGAGCTGCTGGAAGTCTTCTCGGTAGACAAGTTCCCGAAAATGACCGACTACGTCGTGCCGAGCGGTGTACGTATCGCCGACAGCGCACGGGTACGCCTGGGTGCTTACATCGGCGAAGGCACCACCATCATGCACGAAGGCTTCGTCAACTTTAACGCTGGCACCGTCGGCAAGGGCTCGGACCTGGGCGGCGGCTGCTCGACCATGGGCACCCTGTCGGGTGGCGGCAATATCGTGATCAAGGTCGGTGAAGGCTGCCTGATCGGCGCCAACGCCGGTATCGGTATTCCGCTGGGCGACCGCAATACCGTTGAAGCTGGCCTGTACATCACTGCCGGCACCAAGGTGGCCCTGCTTGACGAGCAGAACCAACTGGTCAAAGTGGTCAAGGCTCGCGACCTGGCTGGCCAGCCAGACCTGCTGTTCCGTCGCAACTCGGTCAGCGGCGCAGTGGAGTGCAAGACCCACAAATCGGCTATCGAGCTGAACGAAGCGCTGCACGCTCACAACTAAGTGGTACGATCGGGCTTGGCGCTTGCCAAGCCCGATGCCCAGAGCCCGACCATCATGTTCCTGCCTTCTCCATGGCGCGCTGACTTTCCGGCCATCGCTGCCCTGCAACGACAGCACCAGACCTATCTGGACAATGCTGCGACCACTCAGAAGCCTCAAGCCCTGCTCGATGCCCTGAGCCACTATTACAGTCACGGTGCCGCCAATGTTCACCGTGCCCAACACCTGCCCGGCGCGCTGGCGACACAAGCCTTTGAACGCACCCGGGAAAAGGTTGCCGGCTGGCTGAATGCCGCCAGCACCGACGAGATCATCTTCACCCACGGCGCCACTTCGGCACTGAACCTGCTGGCCTACGGCCTGGAAGCGCGCTTTCATCCCGGCGATGAGATCGCGGTCAGCGCCCTGGAACACCATGCCAACCTGCTGCCCTGGCAGCAGTTGGCCCGGCGACGCGGCCTCACGCTGGTGATATTGCCCATCACCCCTGAGGGCTTCATCGATATCGAGGCTGCGCTGCAGTTGATTGGCCCGCGCACACGCCTTGTCGCACTCAGTCAACTGTCGAATGTACTGGGTACCTGGCAACCCCTCGCGCCCTTGCTGGCCCATGCCCGGGCTCAAGGAGCACTGAGTGTGGTCGATGGCGCCCAGGGCGTGGTCCATGGGCGGCATGATGTCCAGCAACTGGGCTGTGACTTCTATGTCTTTTCCAGCCACAAGCTCTATGGCCCGGACGGTGTCGGCGTGCTTTACGGTCGGCACCAGGCACTGAACCTGCTGCAGCACTGGCAGTTCGGCGGCGAGATGGTGCAGTTGGCCGACTATCAAGAGGCCACATTCCGCCCCGCCCCGTTGGGTTTTGAAGCGGGTACACCGCCGATAGCCGGCGTAATCGGCCTGGGCGCCAGCCTTGATTACCTGGCCAGCCTGGACCCATCCGCCGTTGACGAACACGAGGCCACCCTGCACCGCCTGCTGCTGCGCGGCCTGAACGACCGTGAAGGTGTGCGGGTGCTCGGTACGCCCGACGTGGCAGTGGCCAGCTTCGTCATCGACGGTGTACACAGCGCCGATCTGGCCCACCTGTTGACCGAGCAGGGCGTCGCCGTACGTGCCGGCCACCACTGCGCCATGCCACTGCTGAAAAGCCTCGGCCTTGCAGGTGCGGTACGGGTGTCACTGGCCCTGTATAGCGATTCGGATGACCTGCAACGCTTCTTTGAAGCACTGGACCAGTCCCTGGAGCTGCTGCGATGACCCTGCCAATCGCTGCCCAAGAGGCACTTGATAGCTTTGAACAGGCCGCTGGCTGGGAGCAGCGTGCCCGCTTGCTGATGCAATGGGGCGAGCGCCTTCCAGCCTTGAGCAGTGACGAACAGTGCGACGCCAACCGCGTGCATGGCTGTGAAAGCCAGGTGTGGCTGGTAGCCGAACAGCGCGCCGGGCACTGGCACTTTCGCGCCAGCAGCGATGCCCGGATGATCCGTGGCTTGCTCGCCCTGCTGCTGATTCGGGTCGAAGGCCTGTCCAGCAGCGCCTTGCAACAGCTGGATCTGCCCGGCTGGTTCAACCAGTTGGGCCTGGGGCGACAACTATCGCCCTCGCGCAGCAACGGCCTCAATGCCGTGCTGCAACGTATGGCTCAGCTCGCCTCTGGCGCCTGAGCCGGCTTGCGCTCGGATGGGCGCCGGGTACCCGCCACCAGTTTGTCCAGTGCCTTGCTCGCCGCGACCATGCCGAAGGTCGCGGTGACCATCATGACCGCGCCGAAGCCACCGGAGCAGTCCAGCTTGACCCCATCACCGACAAAACTTTTCTGCAGGCAAACGCCGCCGTCCGGCTTCGGGTAGCGCAACTGCTCGGTGGAGAACACGCACGGCACGCTGTAGTTGCGGCTGACATTACGCGAGAACCCATAATCGCGGCGCAGAGTCGAACGCACACGCGAAGCCAATGGGTCGTTATAGGTACGGTTCAGGTCGGTGACCTGAACCTGGGTAGGGTCGATCTGCCCACCCGCGCCACCGGTAGTGATGATCGAGATCTTCCGACGTTTGCACCAGGCAATCAGTGCCGCCTTGGCCTGCACGGCGTCAATGCAGTCGATGACGAAATCCAGGTCTTCGGTGATGTACTGGGCGAGGGTATCCTTGGTCACGAAGTCCGCCACCGCATGTACCGTGCATGCCGGGTTGATCGCCCTCAAGCGTTCGGCTGTGGCGTCCACCTTCGGTTTGCCGACATTGCCTTGCAGCGCATGCAACTGACGGTTGGTATTACTGACACACACATCATCCAGGTCGAACAGCGAGATTTCACCTACCCCACTGCGGGCAATGGCTTCTGCCACCCATGAACCGACGCCACCGATGCCGATGATCGCCACATGGGCGTCACGCAGGCGCTGCAGCCCCTCCAGCCCGTACAACCGGGCAACACCGGCAAAGCGTGGATCTTCTGTACTCATGGCCCTACCCCGAAAAAACCGGCGCGCATTATAGGCTGCTCTGCGTTCGATGCCATACCGTGCCTGACCGACAGCCAAGACAGCCGATTGGTCATACCGGTTGCAATGCTGCTTTAATGTCCAGCGTAACCCCAAGTCCTGGACGACAATTGCACGGGCGTCAGAACTAAAGCTGCTAATGAAAATCCAAGTTGATACCTGCCTGTATTGCACGGCAGGTAACGATCAGGATTTGCGCTGTACGGCGCTTGCCCGTTCCACCCTTTGGAACCCGAACTACCTATGTCATCGCGTAAATTTGGTCTTAACCTGGTCATCGTCGTGGCAATCGCCGCGCTGTTCACCGGGTTCTGGGCGCTGATCAACCGCCCGGTTTCCACACCCAACTGGCCGGAGCAGATTTCCGGCTTCTCCTACTCGCCTTTCCGCCTGGGGCAAAGCCCGCAGAAAGGGCAATACCCAACAACTGACGAGATGCGCCAGGACCTGGAGCAGTTGAGCAAGCTGACCGACAGTATCCGTATCTATACCGTGGACGGCACCCAGGACCAGATTCCGGCACTGGCCGAGGAGTTTGGCCTGCGAGTAACGCTGGGGGTATGGATCAGCCCTGATCAGGAGCGTAACGAACGGGAAATCCAGCGTGCCATCGAACTGGCCAACAGCTCACGCAGCGTAGTGAGGGTCATGGTCGGTAACGAAGCCCTGTTCCGCAAGGAGATCACCCCCGAAGCGCTGATGCAATACCTGGATCGGGTGCGCGCCGCCGTCAAGGTACCGGTCACAACCTCTGAACAATGGCACATCTGGAAAGAACACCCCGAACTGGCCAAGCACGTCGATCTGGTGGCGGCGCACATCCTGCCGTACTGGGAATTCATCCCGATGAAGGACGCCGGCCAATTCGTTCTCGACCGTGCCCGCGACCTCAAGCGCCTGTTCCCGAAAAAGCCACTGCTGCTCTCGGAAGTCGGCTGGCCGAGCAATGGCCGTATGCGTGGTGGTGCTGAAGCAACCCAGGCCGATCAGGCTATCTACCTGCGCACACTGGTCAACAAACTGAACCGCCAGGGTTACAACTACTTCGTCATCGAAGCCTACGACCAACCCTGGAAAGCCAGTGACGAAGGTTCGGTCGGCGCGTACTGGGGCGTATTCAACGCGGCTCGCCAACAGAAGTTCAACTTTGAAGGCCCTGTGGTCGCGATCCCACAATGGCGCTTGCTGGCCATCAGTTCCGTGGTCCTGGCGATGCTCTCGCTGGCCCTGCTGCTGATCGACGGCTCGGCCCTGCGTCAGCGCGGCCGTACCTTCCTGACCTTCATCGCCTTCCTGTGCGGTTCGGTACTGGTCTGGATCGGCTACGACTACAGCCAACAGTACAGCACCTGGTTCAGCCTGACGGTGGGCTTCCTGCTTGCCCTCGGGGCACTCGGCGTCTTCATCGTGCTGCTCACCGAGGCTCATGAACTGGCCGAAGCGGTGTGGATACACAAGCGGCGTCGCGAGTTCCTTCCGGTACAGGCCGACAGCGCCTACCGCCCCAAGGTTTCGGTCCATGTGCCCTGCTACAACGAGCCGCCGGAAATGGTCAAACAGACCCTCGACGCGCTGGCCGCACTGGATTATCCGGACTACGAAGTCCTGATCATCGACAACAACACCAAGGACCCGGCGGTCTGGGAGCCGATCAAGGCCCACTGCGAACTGCTCGGCGAGCGCTTCAAGTTCTTCCACGTCGCACCACTGGCCGGTTTCAAGGGCGGGGCATTGAACTACCTCATCCCGCATACGGCCAAGGACGCCGAAGTGATCGCAGTGATCGACTCGGACTACTGCGTCGACCGCAACTGGCTCAAACACATGGTGCCGCATTTCGCCGACCCGAAAATCGCCGTGGTGCAATCGCCACAGGACTACCGCGACCAGTATGAAAGTACCTTCAAGAAGCTCTGCTACTCGGAGTACAAGGGCTTCTTCCATATCGGCATGGTAACCCGCAACGACCGTGACGCGATCATCCAGCATGGCACCATGACCATGACCCGCCGCAGCGTGCTCGACGAACTCGGCTGGGCCGACTGGTGCATCACCGAGGACGCCGAGCTGGGCCTGCGCGTGT
>JAEAMF010001935.1_pt1 | contig 13055 bp, 6 predicted proteins | sample 8958721 | NCBI WGS metagenome assembly JAEAMF01 (sample SAMN16933255, study PRJNA681124) | bioreactor sludge metagenome | isolation source: anaerobic bioreactor treating anionic surfactant - SDBS | place: India: Bengaluru | collected 2019-02-28
GATTTTTTCCTGGAGCGAAGGTTCGGGTGCTTTTGGCGCGGATTCCTTCTTTTGCTGCACCTCCTCGGTACTGTCCGGTTTCCGCGGCCCTCTTTTCCGGAAGGAGCGGCGATTGTCCTGCGGTCTGCCTGTTTTCGGTGGTGCTCCCGCTGGAGATGATTTCTCCGCCCGCGCTGCGGCTGAAGGGATATCGGCGCCGGCTTCGGGGGAAATATCTTCGGTTCTGCGCGCGGAGTTCTGAGGTTTGGGCTCACGGCGCTGCTGTTTCTTTTTCCGGCGCTGTAGGGCGGGCAGCAATGCCTTCATGGACAAACCGATCCGTTTTGTTTCCGGTTCCACGGATATCACCTTGACCTGGACGACATCCCCGACCTTGACTGCTTCCCTTGGATCGCGAATGAACCGATTGGATATCTGGCTGAGATGTACGAGTCCATCCTGGCGGACGCCGATATCCACAAAGGCGCCGAAATTCGTAACATTGGTTACGGTTCCTTCGAGCGTCATCCCCGGGGTGAGGTCGGACATTTCCCTTACATCTGTACGGAATTTCGGAATTTTGAAGGTCTTTCGCGGATCTCTTCCAGGCCGTAACAACTCCTCGCGGATATCGTGGAGAGTAGGGATCCCGGCGGTTTCCGACACAAATTCTTCAAGTTTGAGCGATGAAATCAGATCCCTGTTTCCGATCAGATCGTGGACCTCGACAGAAAGCGCCGCCGCCATCTTTTCCACAACCGGGTAGGTTTCAGGATGAACGGCGGTGCGGTCCAGCACATTCGCCGCATCCGGAATCCGCAGAAATCCGGCGCATTGCTCAAAGGTGTTTTTATCCATTCCCACAGCCTGCATGATCGCAGAGCGGGATGCAAACGGACCCTGGGAAGTCCGGCAGGCCATGAGCTTTCGGGCCAGCTTGTCGTTCAAGCCGGACACATACCTCAGCAGAGATTCGCCGGCCGCGTTGACATTGACGCCGACTCTGTTGACGCAATACTGAACAGTCTGCAGCAGGCCTCGGTGCAGCTCTTTCTGGTCCACGTCGTGTTGGTATTGGCCAACGCCGATCAATTTCGGGTCGATTTTCACGAGTTCTGCGAGTGGATCCTGCAAGCGGCGGGCAAGGCTTACGGCGCAGCGCGAAGACGCGCTCCAGTCGGGAAATTCTTCCCGCGCTAGCCGGGAGGATGAATATATCGCAATGCCGGCATCATTCACTGCGGCGATAAGGATATTACCCAGCCCCTCCTCTGCGATGATTTGCCTTAATGCGGTTTCAAGTTCGCGCGCGCTGGTTCCGGCGCCGATGGATATGGCCTGAATTTTATGTCTGGTGATCAAGTTCTTTAAAATCGCGCGAGCCCTTGCGAGTTCATCTGCCGGTTCCGGCGGATTTTGGACAGCTACGGGCTGCGGATCAGTGCCCGTCGCAATGGCCAACGGCTCAGATTCCGGTCCTTCGGTGATTATGGCGCTGTCAGCTTGCACGGCCTCGATCGGCGGCGGATCGGCAATAGCGGCATCCAGCGACTGCTCGACGGATGCATCTTCCTCCTCGAAAGAAGCAGGCTGCTCGACGGCCGATTCTGCCTGGATCTGTTCGCTGTCTTTTTCCTGAAGGCCGGCTTCGTCAACGGGTTGAAATTCTGAAGCAGCGTCCTTTATAGCCTGCTCTTCCAGTACCGAAGTCGAATTGATCGGTTGTGCCTCAGCTTCCGCTGAAGGCTGTGGTTCGTTGGCAGCGGATTCCTGTAGCTGCGTCGGCTGCATTATTTCGACTGCCGGGGGGAGTTTGAGTGCCGGTCGCTCGGGCGCGGGCTTGAATCGTACCTTTGCCCCCTCAAGAAACTTGCCCGTCTCGCTTACGACCGCAACACTGCAATCATCGCCTTTTCCCCAGTCGATGCCCATGACCACGATAGGCCCGGCGGGAGGCGAGAGAAGCAGGTTCGCAAGATTTTCCTGGAACACACGAATCGCCTCACGGTCAGCCCGTTCTTTCAGCTGCGTGCGAACCTCGGTCTCTATCAATGGACGCAGGATACGGCTGTAGCTTTCACGCGCGGCAATCTCCAGGATAGGTGCAAAAATCGATTCCTTATCCTTGATAATGGAATTCAGGAGGTAATCCACTGCCTTCGGATTGTCCCCCTCGATCGATGAAATGAGTATCCCTTCTTTGCACCCCCGGCGGATCGCCAAAACCCGGTGTGAAGGAATTGTCGTGACGGATTCCCTGCGCTCATAGTACATCGTGTACTTGGTTTTCTGACCCACCTTGGCGGGAACTACGTTTGATACAAGAAATCCCTCATTCCAAAGCATTTCGCGCAGTACCTTGCGATACTCGAAATTCCCCCAAATCCACTCCGCGATTATGTCGATTGCGCCCTGGAGCGCCTGTTCCTGAGTAGTGACTCCCTTAGCCGGGTCCACCGCAACATTTACATGTTCTTCAAGCCCCCAGGCGTCGGACTCCTGATTCCAGAAGTATTCGGCTAGCGGTTCGAGCCCCTTTTCGATGGCTTCTGCGGCGCGGGTTTTCTTTCTGGATCGATACTGGTGGTGCAAATCATCCAGTTCGGCTTTCAAAAAGCATTTCTCGATTGTAGCCTGCAGCGGTTCAGTCAGTTTGCCCTGCTCATTCAGAAGCTTTAGAAGCGCCACCCTCTGATCCAGGACTTCCCGGTAATGCACCATGCGTTCCTGGATCAAGCGGATCTTGGTTTCATTCAGTCCGCCTGTGGCTTCTTTGCGATAATGAACGATAAATGGGCCTGTGGCGCCTTTTTCAAAAAGCGCAATGGCAGCGGCTACCGAGTTTTCCGGTATCGATGTTTCCTGAACGATTCGACTTATGATTGCAGCATCCATGGGGGCTATTCTTACCGAGGTAGCCCTCAGAATCAACCGGTAAATTCAGATCAGCAGAGTGCAGAATGGGTCAACGACACCAATGGGAGATCCATCGGAACTTCGTTCATGAAGCATGAGTTCGAAAAATGCCGGAGTGTGCCTTGCCCCATATCCTGATAGCAGTCGGGCGGATAGTGCCAGGAAATGAAGAATCGCGAATTTCGAACCGCAAAAAGTCAGGGCCGCAGTTCGAAATTCATCATCTGCTATTCGATATTCTGCGGCACATAAATCCGCAGGATATCAGATGTATCTAAACCGGCTGGGATCAAAACCCTTATAGGGGGCGAACATCGAAAATTCCCCGGCACGGCTGAGAAATGCCCAATTCGAGCGGGCGTATTGCGCATTCCCCTCAATACGGGTAGCCGCCGATTGTCGGGATGCCCAGGATCCCTCGTCTGCCGCCATTTCTCTTGCCCGAATTTTGATCTGCCGGTGGGGTTCGGACTTCGTGGAGATTTCGTTGTGCGTTACCGAGTTCGGAATTGGAAAATTCGATCTCGTTGTAAGCGAATTTCAATGAGCGCAGCAACTCGATGTCAAATCTCGTGCCCGGACTGAGAACCAGTTCGCGTCCGCGGGTAAAAAGCATAGTAACGATCCCTACCGCCGCGCCGGCGCCCGCTCCAACCGCTGCACCTGAGCCCCGACCGGCGATGGCGCCAATGATTGCGCCCTGGCTGCTCGTTCCAACAACCGTACCCGCATCTTCTCCCTTGGTCGCTCCGGCGGTAACGGCTTCATCCTTGCGGCTGAGACTTTCGTCTCCCGGGCCATGGATGCCGCGAAAGGATGCCGCAAAGTCCCGTCTGACGCCATTAGGCAAAAGTATGTCATCGAAACGCACCGCCAGGCGGCCTTTACCCCTGATTTTCCCCGGCCGCACAACATCGGTAACGGTTCCGCGGATGGAGGATCCCTTGGGTATCACCAGACGCTGTTGTACCCAGACGGGGTAGGCGGTATCGGCGTAAAAGATATCACCAACCTGGCTGTTGCGGGTGTTCAGGTATTCCGTGAGCACAATGGGGATAATGGTCCCTTCAGGAACGATTATTTGTGCTTCAGAGTATTTGTCCTGTACGTCTTCCTGTGATGTACTCAATGACGCAGTCGAGAAAGAGAGCGCCATTGCAAGAAATACTCTCCACATTTTTTTTGTGTTCATAGGGCAATCCTTTGCCAATTCTGTATTCTTACTTTGCTTCATAAATTGGATGGATCCAGGCCCGCATATGTTTCATCCTGCGAATATTGTAATCCAATCTACTGGTAGCTCTGGATAGAATTGTGCATGGCTGGTAAGATTGCTACGAAGCAATCATTCGGCAAAACCGGCATATCCCCGGTCCTGTGAAACGGGAAATATAGAGGCGAGTATGATTTCAGACAAAGAAGCGGGATCCGGAATTGTACATCCGTTGCCTCCGCGAATGGACGAGGCCGACAGGCTGCTCAGGCGCAGGAATCAGCCTCTCGACGTTTTCTTCTCGCCCAAAACAGTTGCCGTGCTTGGAGCGACCGAAAGCGCCGGGAGTATGGGGCGTACGGTGTTATGGAACCTTGTCACGAATCCTTTCGGAGGCACAGTTTTTCCCGTCAACCCGGAGCGTACCAGCGTTCTCGGCATTAAGGCATATCCGGGCATTGCCGCCGTTCCGGAGAAGGTCGAGTTGGCCGTTATTGCGACTCCGCCGGAGACTGTTCCCGGACTAATCACCGAGTGCGTCGATGCGGGCGTGCGTGGGGTGATCATAGTTTCGGCTGGATTCAAAGAAACCGGCCCGGAAGGCCTTCGGTTGGAGGAGCAAATTCTTGCGAATGCCAGGCGCGGCAACTTGCGCATCATCGGGCCCAATTGCCTTGGAGTCATGAGCCCGCTGACGGGATTGAACGCCACCTTCGCGGTTGGAATGGCCCGACCCGGCAACGTGGCTTTCATCAGTCAGAGCGGTGCGTTGTGCACATCGGTGCTCGACTGGAGTCTCGGCGAAATGGTGGGCTTCAGCTGTTTCATTTCGATCGGTTCCATGATCGATGTCGGCTGGGGAGATTTGATCGATTACCTGGGTGATGACCAGCGAACGCGCAGCATAGTGATGTACATGGAATCTATTGGCGACGCCAGATCGTTCCTGTCCGCGGCGCGGGAAGTGGCCTTTACCAAGCCCATCATCGTGCTCAAGGCGGGACGGACCGAAGCGGCGATGAAGGCGTCGGTATCCCATACCGGCGCTCTGACGGGATCCGATGATGTGCTGGATGCGGCCTTCCGGCGAGGCGGGGTTCTGCGCGTCAACAACATCTCCGAGCTGTTTGATATGGCGGAAGTTCTGGCAAAGCAACCCAGGCCGAAAGGCCCGCGGCTGGCAATCATTACGAACGCTGGAGGGCCGGGAGTCTTGGCGACCGACGCTCTCATCCGTAGCGGAGGAGAACTGGCGGATCTTTCGCAGGAATCGCAAAATGAGTTAAATCAACTTCTGCCCAGGCACTGGAGCCACGATAATCCGATCGATATTCTCGGCGACGCTTCTCCGGAACGCTATGTGCGATCAGTCGAGATTGCGGCCAAGGATTCGAATACGGATGGTGTTCTGGTAATCCTGGCGCCTCAAGCCAATACGGACCCCACCAGGACAGCCGAGCAATTAAGGCCTCTGGCCCGGCTGGACGGCAAGCCGATTGTCGCGAGCTGGATGGGACGGGCGGAAGTGGCTGCAGGCGAAGCCATTCTCAATCGTTGCAACATTCCGACGTTTCCCTATCCCGATACGGCCGTCCGCGCATTCAATTACATGTGGCAATACACTTACAACCTGCGCGGGCTATATGAAACCCCCACGCTTGCGCATGCACCGGATTCCGTGCGTGATCGCGCACTCGCCGAGGACATCATTCGAAGCGCCCACATGGCCGGCCGGACCCTGCTGACCGAATTTGAATCCAAAAAGATCCTGGATGCCTACGGCATCCCTGTCGTCGAAACCAAGATCGTGTCCGACGAAGAAGAAGCCGTGCAGGCGGCAGAGAAGTTCGGCTACCCGGTTGTATTAAAACTTGCATCCGAAACGATTGCCCATAAGTCGGAAGCAGGCGGCGTTTTGCTGAATCTGGCCGATGCGACAGCCGTTCAGAACGCGTTTAGCAAGATTCTCGAAGTGATAGCGAAATCGCACGGGCAGCAGCATTTCCAGGGCGTCACGGTGCAGCCGATGGTTCCCTTCGACGGATACGATCTCATCCTTGGAAGCAGCCTCGATCCGCAGTTCGGCCCGGTACTGTTATTCGGCTCCGGCGGGCGTCTCCTCGACTTCTACCAAGACCGTGCTCTAGCCCTGCCGCCGCTGAACATGACGCTGGCGCGCTGGGTAATGGAGCAGACGCGTGTGTATTCTGCGCTAGTAAAAATGCATCGGGATTTCGATATGGCCGTGATTGAGCAGATCCTCGTCAATTTCAGCCTCCTTGTCGTCGAGCAACGCTGGATCAGGGAAATCGACGTGAATCCCTTCCTGGTGACGCCGGAGCGGGCGCTGGCCCTGGATGCGCGTATTGTCCTGCACGATTGCGGAATTGCCATGGAATCGCTTCCCGAACTCGCCATCCGTCCATATCCAACCCAGTATGTCTCACCCTGGACTATGCCGGACGGCACTGAAGTGACGATCCGCCCCATCAGGCCGGAAGATGAGCCGTTGATGGTCAAATTTCATGAGACGCTATCGGAAAGGAGCGTTTACTTCCGCTATTTTCACGCCATGCAGCTGGCTCAGCGCGTCGCACACGACAGGCTTACGCGCATATGCTTCATCGATTACGAACGTGAAATGGCGCTCGTCGTGCTGCATAAAGATTCTCAGACCGGAAATACCGAAATTCTGGGCATCGGGCGTCTGACAAAGGTCCCGGGGTCCAGGGACGGAGAGTTCGCGATCCTTGTCAGCGATAACTGGCATCACCGCGGCATGGGCGTTGAGCTGCTGAAGCGACTTGTGGACGTCGGGCGCGACGAAAAGCTGGCCCGAATATTCGGAGATATTCTTCCGGAAAATCGCGACATGCTGCGAGTATGCGAAAAACTGGGCTTCCGCCACAAATATTCGGCAGAGGATCGTGTCGTCAGAGCGGAAATTGCGCTATAGTGAGGGCTGTTCGCAGGCGAGAGGGAGCGACACGCCCGGGCAGCCTGTATATAATAATCGTATTAGGGAGATTTTATGGACTTGACTACGAGATACCTGGGATTGAACTTGCGTACGCCGCTGGTTCCGTCGGCGTCGCCGCTCTCGGATGAAGTGGACGGCATTAAGCGCTTGGAGGATGCCGGAGCTTCCGCCGTCGTTATGCATTCGCTTTTTGAGGAACAGGTGCGAAGCGAACAGGAAACCGTTGAGTATCACTTGATGTATGGTACCGACAGCTTCCCTGAATCACTCACCTTTTTCCCCAAACCGGCCGAGTTTATAGCAGGCCCCGAAGAATATCTCAGCAAGATCCGAAAAGCGAAGGAATCGGTTCACATTCCCGTTATTGCCAGCCTTAACGGCGCCGCGATCGGCGGGTGGGTGGATTACGCCAAACACATCCAGCAGGCAGGCGCGGATGCACTCGAGCTGAATATTTACCATATTCCTACGGAACTGGATCGCAACGCATCCGAAGTCGAGCAGACGTATGTCGACATCGTTAAAGCGGTGAAATCGGCTGCAAGTATCCCCGTGGCGGTAAAACTGAGCCCTTTTTTCAGCAACATGGCCAACATGGCCAAACGGCTGGACCAGGCAGGCGCAAACGCTCTCGTACTCTTTAACCGCTTTTATCAGCCGGATTTGAACCTCGATATGCTTGAAGTGCAGCCCAATCTGCACTTGAGTACGTCACACGAAATGCGGCTGCCTTTGCGCTGGATTGCAATTCTATATGGACGTATTAAGGCTGACCTGGCTGCCACCGGCGGAGTTCACAGCGCCGAGGACGCCATTAAAATGATGATGGTCGGCGCCGATATCACCATGCTCTGCTCTGTCCTTTTCCGCAAAGGCGTGAGCGTCATTAAAGAGATTGAAACTGCGATGTGCGACTGGCTTGTGGAGCACGATTACCAGTCCGTGCGCCAGCTTCAGGGGACGATGAGCCAGAAATATTGCGCCGACCCCGCCGCCTTCGAGCGGGCGCTGTATGTGCGTGCAATCATGTCGCATCGGTCGGAGTAGGCTACCCGATATCCCCTTGCTCCAGAACGCCCCACACATGGCTTTTGATGCTATAGCGGTTGCCGTCGGTTTCGAAGATTATGGCGCCTTTGTCCGTAGTTAAAAAAGATTGTGCACCGTGGTGCCGGAGCCGTGCCATCACTTCTCTGGATGGGTGGCCGAATGGATTGTTTCTCCCGGCCGACACGATGGCCCAGCGCGGTTGAACGCGAGCCAGCAGCGCGTGCGAGGTTCCTGAGCGGCTCCCATGATGAGCTACCTTGAGCAGCCGGCTGCGCAGGTTTGGGGTCTGTTCCAGAAGCGCTCTCTCTCCTGCTTTTTCGAGATCTCCGGTTAAAAGCGCCGAGAAACCTCTATAGGAAAAATGAAGGACGATGGAGTTTTCGTTTGACGTATCAAAGGCCGAATCGGCACGAGGGTGCAACACGCGCACCAGGACAGGGCCGATCCGTTCTTCCATTCCCGCATGAAAAATGAGCGCGGGCACGTGCCTTTCTTTGGCGATTTTCAAGACCCCGCCGAGAATCGGATCAGGCTTGTTCTGATAATAGCCCAATCCCAAAACGCTGAAGTTCTTTATTACCGCAGGGATACCCCCCGCGTGATCCTGGTCTGCGTGTGAGAGTATCAGTCTGTCAATCCTGGGAATCCATTTTTGCCAAAGATATCGGCTCATCACCGCCTCTCCTATGTCAAATGCATATGCACCTTCTTCATGGGACGGCGAAATCCGAAGTCCTCCCGCATCTACAAGCCAGGTCTTTTTATCCGGAAACCTTATGACAACAGCATCTCCTTCGCCCACATCCAAAAAGGTGAAGCTTAGAATCGGCGCATTCTCGCTCCATGCGAATCCGCTCGACGCGTGGAACATGCTTTTGGAGACGGGCATTGCCTTGTCTGCGAAAAGCGTGGAGCCGCAGGCTAAACAGGCAAGCAGGATAACGATATAGGAAATGGGGATCCAGAACCGGCGCCATTCAAAAAAGCTCCAGATGAAGAGCAGGCCGACGCCGCCCATAATCCAATCCGGGGCCCCAGTGGGGCATCGCTGCCATGCGCCGCCGATCTCCGCAATATGGGCCGCAGAATCGAGAAAAAGCGATGCAAGCGATCCCGCCAGCGAAAGTGCCGCCGCCCCGATTTCGGGAATACCCGCCGCAAACGTTGCGGCGATCCCTGCGGCCAAAACGATCGAGGAGAGAGGAACCATCACCAGGTTCGCCAAAGGCGCGACCCAGCTCATCCGGTTAAAATTAAACGCAAGGATAGGCTCAAGCCACAACTGAATCGAAATAGACGTGAGAAACATGCCCGTGACAGCCATTCCCGCGGCGCCGATACACCGGCATATCCACAGAATCAACCGTGAAGGGAGACGGGGATGCAAATCCGACATTTCCTCTACGAAGATTTCGCAGCGTGTGCGAAGCCATCGTCCGCGCCATTGCCATGAGCCGCGCATGAGAAAAAGGCGTTCGCTCCTGCCCGCATGCGCCAGCGGTTCCCAGAGCGGTTTCAGGTATTTTTGCATGGCCGGAACTGCCGTCATCGCGATCGCCATGACCGAAAGGAAGGAAAGCTGGAATCCCGGTTCATAAAGCCAATCGGGTTGCGCGGCTACCAGGATAAGCGCCGCGGCTATCAGTATGTTGACGGCATCCGCGCGGCGAAAAAGAATTCTGGCCGTCAGGTACAGTAGAAACATCCACAGGCATCGCGTGATGCTGGCTTGAAAGCCGACGACGCATGTATAGAAAAAGATTGCGACCGCGGCCAGAAGATAGCGGGCGCGATCCGGAATCCGGATGAGTCTGAAACACTGAAGAAGCAGCCCCGCAATCCACGCAACATGCAAACCCGAGACAACAAGGACATGGTATGTTCCGGTATTCTGAAATATTTCGCGGGTGGTGTTGTTCAGGCCGGAATAATCTCCGATGACCAAGCTGGACAGAACCGCTGAAGGCTGGCCCTTTTGAATTTTTGAAAGAGGATCGAGGCTTCTTTGAACACGAAGGCTTGTTGCCGCGGCGAATTTGGTCCATGGATTCGAGCAGTCCCCGGGAACCTTTTCCACCAATCGTGCCGATTTGATCCTTCCCAAAGCAAAGATCCCTCTGCGGGCGAGCAGGCCGACTCTGTCAGCGGACCCGGGATTTTCATAGTTCCGGGGCCTCTGCCAAACGGCCCAGCCCCTTATTCTGTCCCCGCGAACCAGATTTATCGACTTCGCCGTTGAGGTCTCTTCGGGTTGCGCGATTCTCAAGATGCCCTTTCCTTCGCAGGCGATCCATCGATCTTTTTTTAAAAATGCATTCAGCTCGACGGTGGTAACGCTATCGTCTCCGCGCCGCTTGCTGTCTTCCACAATGCATCCCTCAAACGAAACAGGCTCGTTTATGGGGAATGTCTGCCGGGCAATCTGGTTCCGGAGATCGGCAGGTGAAAATCCGTCGCGGTGCGCTACCGCCATCAGCAGTCCGCCGGCGGCAATGGCCGCCAAGCCGGAAATGAAAGATACTGCAAGCCTGTTCCTCCGCAACGCCATAAGGGCGGCAATTGCCAGCAAAATGCCGGCGGCGGCAAATGTGAAAAAGGAATAGCACACGCAGAATTGCGCGGCGGCTATGCCCGTTGAGAACGCAATGGCTATTGCCGCCATGGGACGGGAAGATTGACGTTTTGCTGCCGATGAATGACGGCGGAGTACCTTATGAAGTAGTTCGCCCATGTGCAACCAGCGGCGTGATTCAGGAACTGGCTGGCGTTCCTGCGAATCCGCCTGGAAATCCCCAAACTCTGCCGGTGAGGCAGTGCAAGTCTTGAAAATTCAGGAGCGTGCCATTTGCGGCGTTCTGACAGCAGCCCAGGAGATGAGCTTTGCGGAATATCGAATATCGAACTGCCGATCCCGATTCCGATAGCGATCCCGACTCCGATTTCCGCCCCGGCTTCCTGCTCTGCGGGGCAGGCTAAAGCCACGCCTTCGAGGCATGGTCGATTACTTCCTGACCAGCCGTACTACCGTTTCGAAATGGTAGGTTTGGGGAAACATATCCATGCCTTCGATAAAATCGATCCTGTAGTCGCGGGTTGAAATGGAGGCGAGGTCTCTGCAAAGGGTCTGGGGATCGCAGGATATGTATAGAATGGTTTGGGGAGCCAGCCCGCTGATTTGCTCCATGGTTTCCGCTCCGGCCCCGGAGCGAGGAGGGTCGAGCACGATGAGATCCACCTTGCCGGAAATGTATGAGGATTCAGCCTTTATCCATGAGGCGACGTCCGAACAAAAAGCCTGGATATTGTGGAATCCCCCTGCGGCTGCATTTGCCGCACACAGGCGGCTCGCCGCCGGTGAGCTTTCCACCGCTATCACTTTTCGAAACCGGCGGGCCATTGGAAGAGAAAATAGTCCCACTCCAGAAAAGAGATCCACCGCAATATCGCGGCCTTTGCCGGCAGACAATTTCCGAACAAGCGCGCTCAATTCCGGGACCATGAGGTCGTTGGCCTGAAAGAAAACCGACGGGGTAAGGGAATATGTGAAACCGGCGACTGATTTTTTCAGGATCGATTCCTCCATCCGCCGCGTCCCAAGCAGGATCGTTCCTGCTTCTCCGCTCTCCATGCCAACACGCGCCGTCGCCCACGATCCCTCTTCGTTGGAGCAAGCTATGTCCATTTCCTGCGGATGCGCATCAAGGTCGACCCTCAGCTTGAATTGCTTTAATGAGCTCAACGCTTCGTTGAGAAGAGGCCGAAGCAATGGACATTCTTCGATATCCTCGACGGCATGAGACCTGTGACGGTGAAATCCGACGATGGCTCTGCGGCCGGCGCCGCGCAACTGAACGCGTGCGCGGGATCTGTATCCAAACGGTTGCGGGCATGCCCTCATGACGATTGAAAGATTCCGGATTTCGGGGAACCTGTGATATAGGATTTCTTCAAGAATTTGACGTTTGGCTTCCACCTGCTGTCTATAGTCCAGTTGTTGCAGATGACACCCGCCGCACCTCCCAAAATGAGGACAAGCCGGTTTTATGCGTCCGGGCCCGGGTTTCAGTATTCGGGAAATCTCTGCCCGAATGAACGTCTTTTTTTCCTCAACGGCGTGCACAAGTAATCGATCGCCTGGGACGGACAGGGGCACGAAGATCACTTTCCCCTGATGCTTGCCAAGCCCCATCCCTCCGTGCACGAGCTTCTCGATTGTGATGTCAAAATCTTTGATCCTCTTTGCAGGTCTGGTCATCGCATGATTTCCCGGTTATGCATCCCTGGTCAGCATTATTCATGAAGCTTCTACTGCTGAGGCTGATCCGGGCATGTCTGTTTTGCGCTTCGTCGGGCTCATCGACGTACTGGTCGATGCCTGCAGGTTCGCCGCAGGTACGCCTGGGGCCCTCGGTCGCGCGCCGATTAGCGAAGCGGAGTATCCATGCCCGTCTGCGCCTCTTCGCCACGAATCCCTATGAATAATGAGGGCTAGAGATAGAAAAGGCTGAATTCACCTATGCCGAACTTTTTGTGGATTTTATCTCCCAGGAAATTTTTATATATTTTTTCGTAAGTTTCCTTCGGCAATCTTTTTTTGTAGACCTTGAGCTCTTTTTTGGCTTCTTTTTCCCACTCTGCGGCCTCTTGCTCCGTGACGCACGGGCGCAGTTCTTCGACAAGCAGTCTGTCGATTAATCCGAAATCCCGTTCCAGGGCTTCCGTATCCATCCGGACTCCGGACTCCATGTTGCCTCGAACTTCTTCCAGCCGTTCCAGTACACGAATCATGCCTTCCGGCGTTTCCACAGGATATTGTTTCGCGACCAGGCTTTTTATTTCACCGATTCTTGCCAGAATAATCCCGATAATTTCTTTCTGGTCTGGTCCCTGATCTCTGTCCGAACCGGAATTATTCCC
>JAEAMF010001937.1_pt1 | contig 13052 bp, 7 predicted proteins | sample 8958721 | NCBI WGS metagenome assembly JAEAMF01 (sample SAMN16933255, study PRJNA681124) | bioreactor sludge metagenome | isolation source: anaerobic bioreactor treating anionic surfactant - SDBS | place: India: Bengaluru | collected 2019-02-28
CTTATACAGCTTTTTCCCTTTTCTTTGTATCTATAGTGTATAGATAATGGTTATACTATAAACTAAATGATATGAAGATAAAATCAATACTCTTAACAGCCGTACTATTGTGTGGTATACCGGCGGCATTTATTTACACCCGGGCAAATTTTGTCCAATCGGAAACTACTGTCAAAGCCGCTCCGGCAGCCACACCTCGATCTTCTACCCTCAAGGCCTACATTACAGAGATTAAAGAGGCACTGGAAAAAGACCGGGATCAATTGCCTGCCCTGATTTCCAAAACGGAGCAGAAGGCCTTGCAGGAAAAGGATCCGGCTATCAAAGCCATCCTCTACTCCATGGAAGCCGACTTATACAACGAGCATTACAATGCCAACCGATACAATATCAACAGGCGCACCAACATTCAGGGCTTTGTTCCGTCGGATATCCGGGAGTGGACAAGCAATCTGTATGCCGACAAGATAAAGGAACTGGTTCTAAAATCACTTACTCCGGCCGATGTGCTGCAACAAAAACCTGCACAAAACTACCGTGAGATCCTTGAGTCGGGTGAAGACTCCCCTCAACTGCGCCCCAGCCTTTTCGATCTGCTGACTTACAGAGGAATCCAAACCCTCTCCACTCTTCAGCAAGACGACGCAGCAACAGCCGCTGTTATAAATAATCTGTACAACCAGCTGCGGTCGTTTCACGAAAAGAATAAGAACGAACAGGCTGCCTTGTATGCCACACTGCAGCACCTGCAATATCAGGCAACAGCGCAAGAAGATCCGGACGATGCATCTTACATGGCTTCCCTGGACAGTCTGCTGCAGAAGCACAAGAGCAACGAATTCTCCAATGAGATCCGGCTTGTCAAGGTTAATATGCTTCAGGGCATTCTCAACACAACAGAAAATCAAGATTCCATACAGGTCCTCCTGATAAATCTATGCAAGGAGGGTATTGCGGCCTTTCCATCCTATAAAAGAACCGCCCTTCTTCAAGCTGCAATCGATCAGATCGAACAGCCTACCCTCTCTGTTACCGGGAAAAAGGCCATCTATCCCGGTACAGGCAATCAGCTGAAACTGCAATATAAGAATCAGTCACGGGTAACCCTATCCATTTACCGCAGCCTCCTGAATCCTGAAGAAGCCCCGGAATATACGGGCAACATCAAAGAGGTCAAACAGAAAAGAGGAAAGTTAGTCACCCAACAACTCTATACGTTTGTCAGCCCCAACACCTGGTCTACCCAAGACACCACTCTTGCCTTGCCAGCCCTCGAACCCGGACTGTACGAATGCGAAATTGCTTCTCCCGGAAACAGGGAAACGGTCAGCCATCTTGTAGCGGTAACCCGCCTGGCTGCTGTTTCGCGTACCCTTCCATCCGGTAAACAGGAGCTGCTGGTAACCGATCTTAAAAGCGGACAGCCCCTTAAGAACATTGCGGTTCGTCTGTTCGAACGGACCAAAAACAAGCTGAACCTTACAAGCACACTGGTCAGCGATGGAAACGGACTCGTTTCACTACCGGAGACCAACAAGTTTCTTTTGTATCAGCCGGTCGGCCGTGGCGACAGCAGTTCGCTGCTTTCCAATTTCTATGCCTACCGCCCCTACTCCGTAAAAGTGGAAGAGCAGCCTGAGATATCCCTGTTCACAGACCGGAGCCTGTACCGCCCCGGACAAACCGTATTCTTTAAAGGAATTGCCTTTGTACGCGACACAGAAAAACCGAAGCTGCTTAACGGAAACAAATACACCGTCACCCTGCGTGATGCCAACTACAAAGAGGTGGCTACCCGCGAGGTAAGCACCAGTAACTTCGGGTCCTTTTCCGGCGAATTCACCCTGCCGGCATCCGTCCTGAACGGAACATTCACCATCGAGACCAGCTATGGAGCGGTTAACTTCGATGTAGCTGAATACAAACGACCTACCTTCGACCTCAAGTTACAACCGGTGACCGATGCGGTGGCATTTGGCGACGACCTGTTTATTCACGGCGAAGCAAAAACCTTCTCGGGCACCTCCATACAAGGAGGCTCCGTACAATACCGGATCGTGCGGAAACCACAATGGATGCGAGGATTCATTCCTCGTTCCGAAGAAAGACAGGTTGCCAACGGAACCGAATCCATTAAACAAGACGGGACGTTTACAATCCGCTTTACACCTCAGGCAGCAAAAGCCGATTCAAAAGATCCAAAGGCTATGTATCGTTACGAGGTGATAGTGGTGTCGACCGACAGCAAAGGAGAATCACAGGAAAGCCGGTCCGAGTTTCTCGTCGGCGCAGCATCCATCTTCCTGCATGCCGAAACAGAGCAAATGCTGGATAAGGAAAAAGCAGGCATTCTGCTGACAGTAACCAACAGCAACAACAAACCCGCACAGGTAGTCAACGGCTCCTACGTAATCTCTTTGCTTCGCGACAACCCTTCGTCGGCAATGGTTACCGATCCGGGCAAGTTGCCGGTAGTACGCCAGGTTATATCCGGCAAGTTCAACGCCGGCGATTCCATCGGCAGTTCCCTGTTACGGAAACTTCCGTCCGGAAGATACCGCATCGAGCTAAAAGGAAGTGATTCCAAAAACCGTACAGTAACCGAACAAAGTGAGTTTATCCTCTACGGAACGGGCGACAAAAAACCGCCAGTCTATGCCCCCGCCTGGGTAGTGGAAGAAAAAACCAGCTGTCTTCCCGGCGAAGAGGCCCTCTTCACCTTCGGAACCAGCTGCAAACAAGCCTCCGTTTTATATGAAATAGCCGGAGAGAAGGGAATCATACACCGCGAATGGATCAAATTGTCCGATGCCAACCGCAGGTTCCGTCTGCCGTACAAGAATGAGTACGGGAAAGGTGTAACCATATCCTTCGCCTTTGTAAAAGACGGAGCATTCCACACCCGTCAAATCTCCCTGAAGAAGCAAGAACCCTCACGCGAGCTGTTTATCAAGCCGGTAACCTTCCGCGACAAATTAAAACCGGGAGATGAAGAAACGTGGACATTCAAGATTGCCGATAAGGATTCGTTACCCGTAATGGCCGAAATCCTTGCAGGCATGTACGATGCATCGTTGGACAAGATAAAGGGTCACAACTGGTGGTTCAATCCCACTTCCTACGTCCATATACCAACCATAAGCTGGGTAAGCGGCAAATCCTTTCAAGACGACTCCAACTGGGATGCAGCACCGTTGAAAGAAATTCCCGATCTGGAATGGAAATTCGACCGTCTGGATTGGCAGGGAGCATTCTACTCGCCGGATGGATACAATTTTTACCGATCGGGCAACCAGCGGATGGCCACCAAGTCGGTTGTAGCAGGCATGGCCGTCTCAAGTAAAATGGAATCAGAAATTCAATTTGTAGAGGATGATGTTGATTTAGCCGAAGAACTTCCTGCCGCAGCCCCGAACGTTCAACCCGAAAACAGGGAAGCAGCCCCTCAGCTTCGTCGCAATTTCGCCGAAACCGCCTTCTTCTATCCCACACTGCAGACTAACAAGGCCGGCGAATGGGAGGTAAAATTCCGCCTGCCCGAAAGCAATACAACCTGGCGGATGATGGCCCTTGCCCATACCAAAGAGTTGCAATACGGAACCTGGAGCGGCAATGTTGTCTCACAAAAAGAGCTGATGGTACTACCCAACCTACCCCGTTTTATGCGGAAAGGAGACGATGTATCCGTTGCCACCCAGATTATCAACCTGGCAGACCACGAAATATCCGGCAAAGTCCGCCTTGAACTGGTTAACCCGGCGACCGACGAAATAGTGGTCTGCATGACAAAAGCAGCTAAACCCTTTACACTTGCTGCCGGAGAAAGCGGACAAGCAAGCTGGCAGTTCCCTGTTCCGGAAGGATACGACCTGCTGATCTGCCGCATCATTGCCGAAACGCCCCAGGCCAGCGACGGCGAACAACACCTGTTGCCCGTACTTGCCAACCGCATTTCAATTACTGAAAGCATTCCCTTCTACCAATCCGGTAGTGGAGAAAAAACAGTCACCTTCCCTCAGGGAGGTTCACCGGGCAGCAAATCCCCCTACAGCATGACACTCGAGGTAACCGCCAATCCGGTTTGGTATGCAGTCCAGGCCCTGCCTACCCTGTCGGTTCCCGCTACAGACAACCTCATCTCCTGGTTTACCGCCTATGTAAGCAATACCATCGCCTCGTCGCTCGCCCAATCCAATCCACGTATCCAGCCGATGGTTGCCCAATGGAAGGCACAAGGAGAAACAGCGGAAACCCTTCAATCGAAGCTGCAGCAAAACGAATCGCTCAAACAGCTGCTTCTGAAAGAAACACCCTGGGTACTGGAAGCAGCCAGCGAGGCAGAACAAAAACAACGGCTCACCCTGCTGTTTGACAGCAACCGGAACCAGCAGCTACGCGATCAGGCCCTAAGCCGTTTACAGGAACTTCAAAGCGAAGACGGCGGCTGGAGCTGGTTTAAAGGAATGCCCGAAACGCCTCAGCTTACCCTCTATATCTTAAAGGGGATGGCACAGCTTGCCGAAATCGGCAACATGACCTTTACCCAGACAGAAACAGAGATGATCAACAAAGCGCTTTCCTACATGGATACCGAACTGGTACGAATGTATGACAAGAAGGAACTATCGGACAACAGCATACCGGGCTATATTTACCTCCGCACCCAATTTAAGAATGCGGCACAACCCGACGAGAAAACAAGCCGGGCCATCCTTCATTACAGCAAATTGGCCGAAAAAGACTGGAATAAGCAGTCACTTTACGGTAAAGCCTATACCGCCCTGCTGATGCACGAAACAGGCAAAGAAGCAACAGCAAAGGCCATTCTGAGCTGGTTACGCAAAACAGCCACACAATCGGAAGAGCTGGGTATGTACTGGGCCAACAACCGCCAGTCAGGTTTCTTTACCAGTGCCATAGACACCCACTGCCTGTTGATGAAGGTATTCCGTACCCTGTCGGCAGACACCCGCGAAACCGATCGCCTCAAACAGTGGCTTCTCAACCAGAAAAGAACGCAGGTTTGGGAATCCGACCCCGCAACGGTAAATGCAATACATGCCATTATCGCCACAGGAAGTGACTGGCTGAGCAATCAAAACAGCAGCACCCTCACCTGGGGAAACAACCAGATCGATACAAATCAGGGAGAAGCAGGAACGGGATATATAAAAACAGTGGTTACCGGCAGCGCAATCACCCCCTCCATGCAAAAAGTAGTGGTTAAGTCGGCCGCCAACGCTCCGTTATGGGGCGCCCTCTACCGTCAGTATTTCGAGGAAATCCAGCAAGTAACCGCAAGTAAAGGCGCTTTGCAGGTAGAAAAGAAGCTGTTTGTAGAAAGAAACAACGGACAACGAATCGAACTGCAACCGGTAACCGACGGTAATCCGTTGCACAAAGGCGATAAAGTAGTAGTACGGCTGACGCTTCGCGCAGACCGCGACATGGAATATGTGCATCTCAAGGATTTACGTGCCGGATGCTTTGAACCAACCCAACAAATGGCAGGTTCCAGCTATAAAGACGGTCTTTGGATGTACCATGCTCCGGAAGATGCAGCCGAACATTTCTTTATCCACAGGCTCCCCAAAGGGACCTTCGTGCTGGAGTATGCCGTATATACGGAAAGAAGCGGAAATTACAGCGGAGGCATCAGCACCATTCAATGTTTGTATGCACCCGAATTTGTTTCCCACACAGCCGGTTCAAAAATTTTGGTACAAGATTAATGCGTAACCGGCGTTGGTATGATAAAATTATTAACTTTGTGGCTGTAAGCATATAAATTTTATAGTTATGATGAGACAAGTGGTATTTATGTTAATGGCTCTTATGCTGGTAACCGGAATGGCTACGGCTCAGGAGAAAAAAGCTGTAATAGCAGTAGATAATGCGGTTCATGATTTTGGCAAGTTCAAAGAAGCGGATGGCAATGTAACACATACGTTTGTAATAACCAATCAGGGCGATGCCCCGTTGGTGATAACACGGGTTATTGCTTCGTGCGGCTGCACCACCCCGGTTTGGACTAAAGAACCCATTGCTCCCGGCAAAACAGGTAAAATCGATGTTACATACAATCCGGTAAACCGTCCGGGTCCGTTTTCAAAAACTATTTCCGTATACAGCAACGGCAAGGTAGGAAGTTTTATCCTCTCCATCCGTGGCGAAGTAACAGGCAAATAAGTATTGAATAACTGCGCCTTGCGCAACAAAGCTGACTAAACATGAAACGGTTGCTCCTACTATGTAGCTTCATACTGATGGTATTAACTGCTTCCGCACAAACGGGAGCAGTTATCCATTCGGAAGAACTCACGTACAATTTCGGCACCATTGCCGAAGAAGCCGGACTGGCTTCGCATGTATTTATTGTTCAGAATACAGGCGACAAGCCGCTGGTTATAAACCGGGTTACCGCCTCCTGCGGCTGTACCCGTCCGGAATGGTCCAAAGAACCTGTAAGTCCGGGTAAGACAACCGAAGTAAAAGTAAGCTACGACCCCGCCGGAAGGCCCGGGCCATTCACAAAGATCATCTCTATTTACAGTAACGGTAAAAAGGGAAGTTTCAACCTTGCCGTAAAAGGCACGGTAACGCCACGCCCGTTCCGACCGGATTTTACATATCCCTATTCCATCGGAGAATTGAAGCTGCACACAAAAAACGTTTTGTTCAGCAGTGTTATACCCACGGCAACATCAGGCGAACGGGTCATGATTCTGAACAGTGGCAAGGAAGAGTTGTCTGTCCAGACCGACAAACTCCCCTCCTACCTGATGGCGGAAATCAATCCCTCCGTACTTAAACCCGGTGAAACAGGAGAGATAACGTTGTTATTTGACGGTCACGCTGCCAAAAAACCAGGCAGATATACAGACAACATCACCCTGAACATAAGCAAGGGAGGCAAAAAAGTAAAAGGAAAATTACAGGTGTCGGCCAACCTGGTGGACGATTTCAGCCGGCTTTCTGCAACGGCCAAAGCCAATGCCCCGCAGATTCAACTTTCGTCTACACTCATTGATTTCGGAGTTTTATCAGACAAAGGCAAGGCAAGCCAGAAGTTTAAAGTAACAAACAACGGAAAATCGCCGTTGGTTATTCACAGTATCAGCTGCGAAAACGAACTGGTAACCATCCAGGGAGGGAAAAAAGAGATTAAACCGGGAGCTACATGCACCTTCACGGTTCAGTTGCGTCCCAAAGAAATTAAAACAAAACTGGAAGCCCTGATCAACATCGTATGCAACGACCCCAACGGTCCGGTACGACTGATCAAAATATCGGCATCCAAATAAAAATGAATAACATGGATCATCCCGAAAACGAAGATATATACAAAGGACTGAAGGTAAACAAGGGAGTACGTGAAGTGCCCTCTGTAAGTCCCTACCTCAAAAAGAGGATCAAGCGCAGAGATTATACGCCTGCCGAATTTACGGAAGGAATTCTGGAAGGTAACATCACCATATTAAGTCAGGCCGTTACCCTGGTGGAAAGTGCCAAGCACGAACACCAGCAAGTGGCGCAGGAAATTATCGAACGCTGTCTGCCCTATGCAGGTAAATCGGTCCGCATCGGCATTACGGGCGTACCGGGAGCCGGCAAAAGCACCTCCATCGATTCTTTCGGCATGCACCTCATCAAAGAAGGCCGCAAGCTGGCAGTACTGGCTATCGACCCCAGCAGCGAACGCTCCAAAGGAAGTATCTTAGGAGATAAAACCCGTATGGAAGCTCTTTCGAGAGAAAAGAATGCCTTTATCAGACCTTCTCCTTCGGCCGGATCGTTGGGAGGCGTTGCCAGAAAGACCCGCGAAACAATTGTGCTCTGTGAAGCTGCCGGCTTCGATACGGTATTTGTTGAAACCGTGGGAGTGGGACAAAGTGAAACCGCAGTGCACTCGATGGTTGATTTCTTCCTGTTGATACAACTTGCCGGTACGGGAGACGAACTGCAGGGTATTAAGAGAGGTATTATGGAAATGGCCGACGGGATTATAATCAACAAAGCCGACGGCGATAATGTGGATAAAGCCAGACTGGCCGCTTCTCAGTTTAAAAACGCCTTGCACCTGTTTCCGCCTGCCGAATCGGGCTGGTTCCCTAAAGTGCTCACCTATTCGGGCTACTACAACATAGGTATAAAGCAAATCTGGGATATGGTAGCGGAATACGTACGATTTACCAAAGACAACGGCTATTTCGACTTCAAACGAAACGAACAGGCCAAATACTGGATGTACGAAAGTATCAACGAAACGTTGAAAGACAGTTTCTACAACAACAAAGCCGTAACCGCCATACTGTCGCAGACCGAAAACCAGGTGTTGAGCAACGAAATAAGCTCATTTGTTGCAGCCAAACGCATGATAGATACCTACCTGGCTAATCTGTCCGGCAAATAAACCAATTACACAGCAAACACATTTTCGCCCTCTTCAATCCTGTATAACATAAGAATCCGGCGAATCCCATATTGCTTTTATAATCTTTTGAGTTTTGTTAAAGGAACCTCTTTAACAAAACTCAAAATCATTATATGACTCCTTTCCGCAGTCATATTCATAGCATATTGCGTAAAAAATAAATCAGCCACTCACTTGTGAACAAAAAGTGAACAGAAGAATCCCTCACTTCAAAACAAAAATTACAGAAGCTGAAATCTATTATCGCAGAAAACGATGCTAACGATGAAGGCAGCATCCTTTTTAGAGGAAGATTCAAAAACTAAAAATAGCTCTGTCCATAAGATTGAGTAAATGAAAATATTGGAAATTAAAAATACCCCCCTCCAACTATATGGTGTACAGGATCGAAGGGGGTATTGTTATTTAAGACCTTACATGTACAAATTTTGATATTCAGTTTAATTTCTCTTAAAGAAGAAGCTAATATGCAATTTGCGACAGGTCTTGTTTTTATAACAATCTAGCTATTTACTATCGATTCTTATACTTAACCAACATAATTACCGGATTTGACTCCTCATCCAATGTCGCTGCAATTTCTTTCAGTTTTCCCTTGAGTAATCCTTTCTCATATGCCTCTACAAGTTCATTTGCTTCTAATCTTTTCATAAATGCAATTTCTTTATTTGCAAAAGTGAACATGGGCATTTCATAAACTAAACTCAAAGATCTTTTATCTTTAAAGTCATCATTAAATACAATACATTCGAAGATAGCATTTTCTTGTCTGTCGTACATTAAATCAGTCCTTGGAAAACCACTATCCGCCCCAAAATCATATGTTTTTTTTACAGTTTGCATGAAGCAGTAGCGGTCGGTAAGAACACCTAAGAAAAGGAACACCTCCGGATTCATAGATTGGACAGACGGAGTCCTTACGATAAAAGGTGTCATCAAGTGATCCTTGGAATAACTGTATATTGTATCAGAGGATGGCTCTATAAGTATCCAACGCTCTCGGTTAGGAATTAGCTGCCTATTATAAATTGCCCTGTCATTAATTGGCACTCCATTAGCATCTTTTGCTATAATCAACGTCGATTTCTTCTGTTTATATGGTGTTGAGATTTCTTTAATGCTCCCATCCTGTTTAGATACAATCAAAAAGAAGTTTCGCTTTAAGTCCTCCGTGTAGAACTCTAAATATCCATCATGGCAGATTAAATGATCTCGGTCAAAGTTGTCGATTTGATCATAGAAAAAGTCATCCCGTTGTTTGAAACTCCGTTTGAAATTACCAAACAAGTCGTAAACTAATATCTTTTTTGAAAAAAAGTTATTAACAAACATTTCAGCATTCTCTTCATCAAGAGCAATTCCTCCAATATTTGTATATTCCTCACCCCCCTGACCATAACGATTGATTTTTCTCAATCCTTTCCCTTTTCTGTCAAAAATAAATATATCACCATCTCTTTTTAAATTTCTAAAGATGATGATATCCTTACCAATGGCTTGGATATTAGCAGAAGTAAGAAACTCATCATTGGTCTCCAACGGTATATACTCCACATCCATAAAGTCTTGCAATATTAGTTCTTTTTTAGGATAATTTGCTGTAACGTCTACAGTGATAAAGTTATCTGAGGATTGTTTGTTTCCTCCACAACCAACCATCATAACAAGTAATATTGTCAAAATTGCAGCTATTCTATTCATATTAATATATTTAAGGTATTATTTCTTTTCAGGTCAAAGATTTAAACCAACCAATAACTCTCTCCATTTGAGTATTCAAACCAAAATCTGACAATTTTCTCTTTAGATATTATCAATTGAATCTTATCAGTGGACAGGATAAAATCATTATCAAATTGCTTTCCTATTTTTGATTATAACCAAACACTATTATTATTTTAATTTAATTTTAACAACAACCGGATTACTATCTTCTGTTAAGTTAGGAAATGGAGAAGAAGAACCATCTTCAAAGAATGATGTTGCATTTACTAAGAAATACATATATCCATTAGATATACTAAAGCTTCCTTGATATATTATAGTTGCCAAATCTATACGTTTAAGATATTTATCTAAATCATTCTGTACTGGCTCTTTTGTGTATCCATCTGTCTGACCTAAAGAATTAGCAAGCCCTAACTCATCATTCACAGTATACAATAAACTCTTGTTGAAAAGAGGTAATACTCCTACTATAATTTTCTTCGCTTCAAGCTCATTTTTTGTCACATCTCCTACTCGCAAATGAGAATAATAATTCACATCCATAAATGAATCGTCGGTTTTAAAAATATACATGGGTTTAATGGTTTTTAGGTCAGATGTTGCAAATAGAGTATCAATTGCAAAATATTTAAACCAAAGTAAAGAATCCTGATGAATATATCTCATCTCAACATCTAGATCCATTCTCACCCCCCGATATATTGCATCAGACTCAGGTAAAGGATTTGCATAGCGATACATAATTGAGTCTGTATTGAGATCTTTAGCATAAAAAATATAGGGACCAATAATATTTATTTTTTCATTTCTCTTAAATGGGCCATACCTACGTTGTTCATAAATCTGGCAGTTAAGAAAGTAGGTTTTAAGTTTTATATTCATTGTATCTGAGGCAATCTTTTCTCCCAAGTAATCTCCATCGAAAGAATACGTTTTATATGTGTCTCCTATATCATTTTTAAATGTAACATACCTGTCTTTAGAATTAAAAGCAGCTTGTTCAACCCTAAGTTTTTTTGCTTCAGTCGGACCCGGTCCCTCGAGAAATAGTTTTTTTATAAACTTTCCATCCGGAGCATATTTAAATATGTTATCACCATCCAAATAAAGAGTATCATCAAATATTCGAATAGGAGAATGAGTTATATCTCCAATTAGTGGTTCTTCACTCAAAGAAATATATTCAATATTTGTAGCAATTTGAGAAAGCTTGATAGGTGTATCAATGTGCTCTGCAGAAGTCATGTCAATGGTAATGGGCCAGATCTCATCGGCACTTGCTTCTGTAGATTTATTTTGCGTGTTGCAGCTTAAGAGTCCTAAAGCTAAAACTAAAATTGCAGCTAATCTATTCATAACTATTATATTTAAGGTATTATAATTTACACTATTGTTTCATAATACATTATCGATCTCAGTCTTTCAATTTTCCAATAAAGACGATATTATTATCATCTTCTGTGATACTGTTATTAAGATCCTTAATCTTCTTGCGCATTTCCGGATTCAGTTTATCTGGTTGGGAAAGGGCTTTTTCCAATTGTTCTTTCAAAGCATACGAATCCATAATAGCAGTAAAATAGCCCCTGCTGAAAGATATTTTATTGGGTCCATCAATATTTCCCAGCATATCCAGTTTAAAATCTACATAGCATCCCCGCATAGTTTTCTTGTCGACAAGAATTTTAGAAAAACGGGGCATCTCTGACCATGCAGCCTGATCGATCAACCACACCAGATAATGATTCGGTAATTCTATATAATTGTGACGTATCACCTCTTCATTGAAATGGAGAGTAAATCTTGGCTGTAAACGATTATTTTCCGGTTGATAATGGTAAAGCGTATCTCTTGTTGGTAGCCAATACACCAATGAAAAATCTATTTTACTTGTATTTAAAGACTCCCAGATTTCATTGCTATAATCGCTTGGCTTAATCACAAACTGACCGGAAGGTATTTCCTGATGAACGTTACCCTTAAAATCCTGCTCCCAAATAACCGAAGGTGTGTCTAAAAAGGGAAGTACCATCATAGTAAGCATTTCCTTTTCCGGATAAATAATAAACCTTCCTTTATGCGTAACGTAAGGAAGAGGGATATGCTCTAACGCGTTACCTTCTAAATCAAAAACCATTAATTTCGTGGCCCTTCCAGATATCAGATATACTTTCCGGTTTTTTTCATCAATATAACTATCATAAATGCTTATGTAGTATTCATCCGGACCTTGCCCTGGTTTAGATAAAGTGCGCAGATAATTACCTTTTTTGTCATAAAGCTTGTAAGCCTTTGCCTTAAATGAGGCGATTCCAATATAATTATCACTTACCGCGACTGCTCCATCTACAGCGGTTAACGCGTCTTCTGCATTTTCTAACCGAATTACTTCAAAAGAGGATAATAAGGAACTTAGTGGTATATTAAATGTATCTTTCACCTGTTCAATATCACAAACAATCAATGAATCGCCATTATTGCTTATACATTGAGCCACTACAGGGCAATCTGCGAACGTTAAAGATTTTTTCTGCCCAGACTCACGGCACGAAAATCCCGCGATGGCAATTATACCCAATAAAATACTAAATTTGCTTTTCATGATACCATCTAGATTAAAAAAACAGAAACAGGGTTTATTCACTTATAATGTATTCCAAATATTATCCCACTAATGACAGAGCCTTCATTTACGCGACCACATCATTCGTATAAATACTGGAGCAAATTATATTTATATTTCATAAAACCAAGTATAATAGGTTGTTAGATGCAATGATAACGAATATATTTTATAAATTAGATAAAAAGTAAAAATTAATTATCAATTCAGCAAATAATTTATTGATACTGACAAAAACAGTATTGCTTGTTCTATGTTATCTTCTCA
>JAEAMF010001938.1_pt1 | contig 13044 bp, 9 predicted proteins | sample 8958721 | NCBI WGS metagenome assembly JAEAMF01 (sample SAMN16933255, study PRJNA681124) | bioreactor sludge metagenome | isolation source: anaerobic bioreactor treating anionic surfactant - SDBS | place: India: Bengaluru | collected 2019-02-28
GCCGCGACATTGCCCTGCTCGTCGTGCAGCACCACCATGCAGTTCGCCTCGGACATCGAGCGCAGGATGCCCGAACCCTGCGAGCCCGTGATGCGCACTTCCGGCTGGCCATCCGCGCCGGGCGCCAGGATGCCGCGCTGGTATTCGGTGCGGCCGTGCTTCTTGCGGATCGCGCCGCCTGAGCGCGCGCGCAGCAGCGGCAGCGGGGCTTCGGCGCCCATCATGCGCAGCAGGGCCTCGCGCGCGAAGAAGTAGAAGGACACCATCACCGCCACCGGATTGCCCGGCAGCCCGAACAGGAAGGCGCTGCGGCCGTTCGAATGGACGCGTCCGAAGGCCAGCGGGCGTCCGGGACGCATGCCGATCTTCCAGAAGGTCACGTCGCCGATCCTGGCCATGATCTGCTTGGTGTAGTCGGCCGCGCCAACCGACACGCCGCCCGAGGTGATGATGGCGTCCGCGTTCTCGCAGGCGCTGCGCAGGGCGTCTTCCAAGGCTTGCGGGTCGTCGCGCACGACACCCATGTCGATGATGTCGCAGCCCAGGCGCTGCAGCATGCCGTAGATGGTGTAGCGGTTGCTGTCGTAGACGCAGCCTTCACCCAGCGGCTCGCCGACCGAGCGCAGTTCGTCGCCGGTCGAGAAGAAGGCCACGCGCAGGCGGCGCTGCACAGCGACTTCGGCGATGCCGAGCGAGGCGATCATGCCGAGATCGGCGGGGCGCACCACGCGGCCCGCTTGCAAGGCCGCGCTGCCGGCCTTCAGGTCTTCGCCGGCGAAGCGGCGGTTGTCTCCCGCGCGGATGACGCCGGCAGGCAGGGTGACGGTCTCACCTTCCTGGGTGACGAATTCCTGCGGCACGACGCTGTCGCAGCCTTCCGGCATGACACCGCCCGTCATGATGCGTACGCACTCGCCCGCGGCGGGAACCAGGCCGGAAGCATTGCCGGCGTAGGTCGTGCCGATCACCCGCAGCGTCACCGGTGCATCGGCGCGCAGGTCCTCGCCGCGCAGCGCGAAACCGTCCATGGCCGAGTTGTCATGCGCCGGCACGTTGATCGGCGAGATCACGTCCTTGGCGAGCACGCGGCCGAGCGCGGCGCGCAGCGCGACTTTTTCCACCGCGCGCACCGGCTGCACGAACTCGCGGATGATGCGCTGTGCGTCGCGCACGGGCAGGGCGTCGGGATCGTAGCCGGACAGGCAGCTCGTCACCTTCGCCAGGCTCAGGGGCAAGGTGTCGTCGAAGCCTTGCAGTTCTTCCAGCGTGTTGATGTTGCGGAAGGCGTCGGCATCCTCGAACAGCACCTCGACCGCCTTCAGGTCCTTGTACCAGCCGTCCATGCGGCGTCCGCCCTCGAGCAGGTATTGCGACAGAACCGGCAGCCGGCTCGCCTTCATCAGGCAGAACACCGGATGGGGTTGGGGCCGCATGCCCGGTTCCTGCGTCACGGCGAAGGCGAGGTCAGCACCGTGTTCTTCGACAGCGGCGCCCAGGCGCTCGGCCAGGTCCAGCGGCAGGAAGGGCGAATCGCAGGGCACCGCCAGCAGCCAGGGCGTGACGCAGTGGCGCAGGCCGGCTTCCAGGCCCGCCAGCGGTCCGGCGAAGCCGGGCGTTTCGTCCTGCCAGACTGGCGCGGCCAGCTCCAGCCAGCTATCGATGTTGCGGTTGGCGTTGACCATGACCGAGCCGACCTGCGGCAGCAGGCGCTCGATCGCGTGCTGCGCCATCGGTTTGCCGCGGAAGGGCTGCAGGCCCTTGTCCACATTGCCCATGCGCGAGCCACGGCCGCCCGCCAGGATGAGTCCCGTGATGAGTTTCTTGTCCATGTGAGCCCGAAATTAACCGCCGATGTACGACATCTCGACCTTCTTGCCGCCGCGCGCCAGCCCCGACGACTCGACGGTGCGCGTTTCCGAGTAGCGGTCGGCGCGCCCGCGCCACAGCTGGGCGATCGCGCCCGCGACGTCCGCGTCGCTGCGTTGGCCGCGCAGCAGGGCGCGCAGGTCGTGGCCGCGGGTGGCGAACAGGCAGGTGTAGAGCTTGCCCTCGGTGGACAGGCGCAGGCGGGTGCAGTCGTGGCAGAAGGCTTGCGTGACGCTGGAGATCACGCCGACTTCGCCGCTGCCGTCCAGGTAGCGCCAGCGGGCGGCGGTCTCGCCGCTGTAGTTGGCGGCAAGCGGAGCGAGCGGCAATTCAAGCCCGATCCGGCGTACTACTTCGGCGGAAGGGATGACTTCGTCCATGTTCCAGCCGTTCGAGGCGCCCACGTCCATGTATTCGATGAAGCGCAGGATGAAGGGCGAACCCTTGAAGTGGCGCGCCATCGGCAGGATCTGGTCCTCGTTGGTGCCGCGCTTGACCACCATGTTGACCTTGATCGGTCCCAGCCCGGCGGCGTGGGCCGCGTCCAGGCCGTGCAGCACGTCGGCCACCGCGAAGTCGACGTCGTTCATGCGCCGGAACACTGTGTCGTCCAGCGCGTCGAGCGAGACCGTGACGCGGTCCAGGCCGGCATCCTTCAGGGCCCGGGCCTTGCGCGCCAGCAGCGAGCCGTTGGTGGTGAGCGTGAGGTCGAGCGGGCGCCCGCTCGGCGTCGGTAGCGCGCGCAGCATGCCGACCAGGCCTTCGAGGTTCTTGCGCAGCAGCGGTTCGCCGCCGGTCAGGCGGATCTTCTCGACGCCGTGGGCGATGAACAGGCGCGCCACGCGCGTGATTTCTTCGAAGGAGAGCAGATCGCCGTGCGGCAGATAGGCGTAGTCCTTGTCGAAGACCTCTTTCGGCATGCAGTAGACGCAGCGGAAGTTGCAGCGGTCGGTCACCGAGATGCGCAGGTCGTGCAGCGGCCGGCCCAGGGCGTCCAGGAGCAGGCCGCTTGGCGCTTCCAGCGCACCCGGGACCGCCATCGCGGGCGAGCGCAGGTCGGTAATCGGAATGATTTTTTCAGGCATGCCAATACGATAGCACGACCCCCGCCAGCGCACAGGCGGCGATCAGCTTGATCGGCCCCACCTTGTAGCGCAGCAGGGCGATGCTGGCCGCGGCGCCGATGGCGATCGCCCCCGGCCGGACCTGGCCGCCGGCAAAGAACACGTGCTGGCCGAAGAACACGGCCAGGCTGGCGACCACCCCGACCACGGCGGCGGAGATCGCGGTCAGCGGCGCCGTCAGCCGCACATTGCCGCGCCCCGACTCGACCAGCGGTCCGCCGGCCAGGATGAAGACGAACGAGGGCAGGAAGGTGAACAGGCTCGCTACCAGTGCGCCGGCGATGCCGCCCAGGGCCAGCGCGTCCGGGCCGAACAGCGCATGGGTCCAGCCGCCGACGAAGCCGACGAAGGCCACGATCATGATCAGGGGACCGGGCGTGGTCTCGCCCAGCGCCAGCCCGTCGATCATCTGGGTGGCGCTGAGCCAGCCGTACTTCTCGACCGCGCCCTGCACCACGTAGGGCAGCACGGCATAGGCGCCGCCGAAGGTCATCAGGGCGGCCTTGGTGAAGAACCAGCCCATGCGCGCCAGCGTCCCATCCACGCCATATACGGCGGCAAGCACGAGCCAGGCGGCGAGCGCCAGGCCGATGCCGATGAGCAGGGCCTTGAGCAGGGCACGCAGCGAGAAGCGGGCGTGCGCCGGGCTGGGTGTATCGTCGTCGATCAGGGCGGGGCCATAGTGCTTGCGGTCGGCCGGGTGTCCGCCGCCGGGCTGGAAGCGCTGCGGCCAGAGACGGCCGCCGGCGAAGCCGGCCGTTGCCGCGGCCAGCACGATCAGCGGGAAGGGAATGTCGAGCAGGGCGATGGCGACGAAGGCCAGCGCGGCGATGGCGGCGAGCATGCCGTTGCGCAGGGTGCGCGTGCCGATGCGCCAGGCGGCGGCGATGACGATCGCCACCACGGCCGGCTTGATGCCGGCCATGATGCCGGCGATGACCGGCAGGTGGCCCCAGGCGAGGTAGATCCAGGACAGACCGGTCAGGAGGACCAGCGAGGGCAGGATGAACAGCAGCCCGGCCAGGATGCCGCCCCAGGTGCGGTGCAGGAGCCAGCCGATGTAGACCGCCAGCTGGGTCGCCTCGGGGCCGGGCAGCAGCATGCAGTAGTTCAGGGCGTGCAGGAAGCGCTGCTCGGAAATCCAGCGGCGTCGCTCGACCAGCTCGCCGTGCATCAGGGCGATCTGGCCGGCGGGGCCGCCGAAGCTGATGAAACCGAGCTTGAGCCAGTAGAGCAGGGCTTCGCGGAAGGTGATGGGGGCGGGGGATTGCATCTTGCTATCGTAACCCGGCAATGTGACGGGTGTTTGCGGCTGCGGACTTCGGTTCCAAAATTGGATCCCGGCCTGCGCCGGGATGACGGTCTTTAGGCCAGGTGAACAAAATTGGTGCGACGTTTAGCCACTACCTCAAGCCCGTCGTTCCGGCGAAGGCCGGAACCCAATTTTGCTGGCGTACCGTGAACGCCAAACAAAAAGGGAAGCCCGGTGGGCTTCCCTTTTCGCTACGACAGCAAGCTAGCGCTTACTGCCGCGTATCCACCTGGATCAGCGGCTCGTCCACCGGCACCTGGACCGGCTTGCGGGCGCGGCCGACGCGTTGCGGGGGATTGGCCTGGGCGGCGGCTTCCTGGGCGGCGCGCAGCTTTTCCGGATCGGTCGATGCGAGCTGCAGGCCAGCCTTGGACAGCAGGTCGTTCATGTCGATCGGCGCGGCGCTCGGTGCAGGAGCCGGAGCCGGTGCCGGAGCAGCGGCGCCGGGCGCCGGGGCTGCCTGCACAGGCTCGGCAGCCACCGGGGCAGCCGGAGCGACCGGAGCGACCGGCGCAGCCGGTGCTTCAGCCACAGGCGCCGGTGCCGGCTCTGCAGCCGGGGCGGCCGGGGCCTTCAGGGCGGCCATCGATGCCGCGGTCGGGAAGACCCACGGACCACGTTCCACTGCCGCAGCCACGGCCGGGGCAGCTTCGGCAACCGGTGCCGGCGCGGCAACCGGAGCCGGTGCAGCCGCAGCGGCCACGGCGTCCGCTTCGGCCTTCGCCTTGGCAGCCACCGATGCCGCGGTCGGGAAGGGCCACGGACCCTGCTCGCCAGCAGCAGCCTTCGCCTTCGGCGCAGACTTGGCCTCGGCCGCGACCTTGGCGGCTTCTTCGTCGGCGACCGGCGTGAAGGCCGGGGCGCCGTCGAGGCCTTCCGCCGATTCCATACCTTCGACCTGGTCACGGTCGCGGCGGTTGCGGTTGCGGCCACCGCGGCGGCGGCGGCGGCGCGGCTCGTCGCCGCCTTCGGCGTCCAGTTCCTCGCCGTTGGCGCCCGTTGCTGCCACTTTCACCGCGTGGTCCAGCACGTCGCCGTGCGGGGTGGTGGTCGACAGTTCGCTTTCGTCGCTCGGGGCCGGGACGGCCTGCAGCTTCAGCTCTTCCGCCTTGGCTTCGAGCGGCTGCTGGACGGCGCGCTCGGTGCGCTCGCCACGCGGCTGGCGCGGTGCGCGTTCCTTGCGTTCGCCCGGCTCGCGCTCGGCGCGCGGCGCGGCCGCTGCGGTGTCGAGCTGCTCACGCGGCTCGCGCGGTGCGCGTGCTTCACGCGGCTCACGCTTCTCGCGCGGCTGGCGGGCCGGCTTGGCTTCGGCTTCCACCGGCTTGACGCCTTCTTCAAGCTTGGCAGTCAGGTCGCGCTCGTCGCGGTCACGGCCACCCTTGGCGCCGCGGCCGTTGCGGGTGCGCTGGCCATTGCGGCCGGCGCGCTCGCCGCGCTCGGCTGCAGCGGCCGGCGCGGCCGGCTTTTCAGCCACGACCGGTGCCGGTGCCGGCGCCGGCGGGATCGGCTCGCCCATGAAGAATTTCTTGATGCGGGCAAAGAAGCCCAGTTCGCTTGGTGCCGGCGCGGCTGGCGCCGGAGCCGCGACCGGGGCTGCCGGGGCGGCGGCCTTGGCCGGCTTGGCCGCTTCGCTGCGGTCCACCATCGGGGCCGGCTGGGCCGGGGTGATGGTCTTGACCACGGCCTCCTGGCGCGGCTTGGCTTCTTCCTTCTGGCGCTTGGCGAAGCCCATGTCGGTCTCGGCCGATTCCGCCATGGTGTAGCTGGCGGCGGCGTCTTCCAGGCGCGGGTCGTCGTGCTTGATGCGCTCGAGCTTGTAGTGCGGGGTGTCCAGATGCTTGTTCGGGATCAGGATCACGGTGATGCGGTGGCGGTTCTCGATCTTGAGCACTTCGCCGCGCTTCTCGTTCAGCAGGAAGGCGGCGACGTCGACCGGCACCTGCACGTGGATCGCGGCCGAGTTCTCCTTCATGGCCTCTTCCTGGATGATGCGCAGGACTTGCAGGGCCGAGGATTCGGTATCGCGGATGTGGCCGGTGCCCGAGCAGCGCGGGCAGGTCACGTGCGAGCCTTCCGACAGCGACGGACGCAGGCGCTGGCGCGAGAGCTCCATGAGGCCGAAGCGCGAGATCTTGCCCATCTGGACGCGTGCACGGTCATGGTGCAGGGCTTCCTTCAGGCGGCTTTCCACCTCGCGCTGGTTCTTGGCCACTTCCATGTCGATGAAGTCGATCACGATCAGGCCGCCCAGGTCGCGCAGGCGCAGCTGGCGGGCCACTTCGTCGGCCGCTTCGCAGTTGGTGTTGAAGGCGGTGGTCTCGATGTCGGAGCCGCGCGTGGCGCGTGCCGAGTTGACGTCGATGGAGACCAGGGCTTCGGTGTGGTCGATGACGATCGCGCCGCCCGATGGCAGCGGCACGGTGCGCGCGTAGGCGGTCTCGATCTGGTGTTCGATCTGGAAGCGCGAGAACAGCGGCACGTCGTCGCTGTAGCGCTTCACGCGGTGCGCCATGTCCGGCATCACGTGCGACATGAATTGCTGCGCCTGGTCGAAAATCTCGTCGGTGTCGATCAGAACTTCGCCGATGTCCGGCTGGAAGTAGTCGCGGATCGCGCGGATCACCAGCGAGCTTTCCTGGTAGATCAGGAATGGACCGGCGGCCGACTTGCCGGCGCCTTCGATCGCGCGCCACAGCTGCATCAGGTAGTTCAGGTCCCACTGCAGTTCTTCGACCGTGCGGCCGATGCCGGCGGTGCGGGCGATGACCGACATGCCCTGCGGCAGGTCGAGCTTGTCCATGGTTTCGCGCAGTTCCTGGCGCTCTTCGCCTTCGACGCGGCGCGACACGCCGCCGCCGCGCGGGTTGTTCGGCATCAGGACCAGGTAGCGGCCGGCCAGCGAGATGAAGGAGGTGAGCGCGGCGCCCTTGTTGCCGCGTTCCTCTTTCTCGACCTGGACCATGATTTCCTGGCCTTCCTTGAGGGCTTCCTTGATCGTGCAGTTACGCACGTCGACGCCATCGCGGAAATAAGAACGGGCAACTTCTTTGAAGGGGAGGAAACCGTGGCGGTCTTCGCCGTAGGAAACGAAGCAGGCTTCGAGGGAGGGTTCGATGCGGGTGATGACACCCTTGTAGATATTGGACTTGCGTTGCTCGCGACCGGCGGTCTCGATATCGATGTCGATCAGCTTCTGGCCGTCGACAATCGCTACGCGCAGCTCCTCTTGCTGCGTAGCATTAAACAACATGCGTTTCATTTTTATTAACTCCGCGACCCGAAGGCCGTGTCATGCCGCGCTGGTTAGGCGCGGCGAAAGTACAGGGAATGTACGCGGAGAAGGAATGCTGGAGGGGGGAATACCCGGAACGGGGCAGGGCGACGCAATGCATCGCTGCCGCACGGGGCGCAGTGGAGTCGAACGTCATTGTCTACGCACGCCGCAACCAGCAGCTGGTCCGCCTGCCACCACGTTGGGGTGGGCACGGCGGAGACAGCGGGGCGGTGTGCAACAACGAGCCAAACCGTAGCCAGCGAACAACCAAGACTTCGATACCGAGGCGATCAATCAGCCTTCCGTAACGCTCAGCCTTCAGGTGAGGCTGACATCGGGTCGGGCCACAACGACAAGCGTTATCGACACCATCAACCGGCGAGCCGCGAACGGCGCGGCTTGCCGGTACTTATCCATACAAATCCAAACAGTCCATCCTGCATCCAGCCACCCAACCCGATTGCAACTGCAGGTGCAACCCTGATTCGCGCCTGAATGTGCGTACACGTTTTTTTCCACCGAATTTGCTCATGGCGGGGCCGGTGGAGCGCGCCCCTGTGTAAAATATCGTTTTAATTCTTACACCAGCAGAGGTTTGACCGCCGCCTGTCGATTATATATTCAAAATGAAGGACTTAGAGAGAATTTCTGGGAAGACAATGCGAACAGTGGTACAGAACGATGTTGTTCCCCCTTCATCACAGCCAACAATCCAGGCGCAGTTCGTGACAATCAGCGAGGAAGAGGCCGGCCAGCGCATCGATAACTATCTGTTGCGCGTCTGCAAAGGCGTCCCGAAAAGCCACATCTACCGCATCCTCCGTTCAGGGGAAGTCCGGGTCAACAAGGGCCGCATCGACCAGTTGTACCGCCTCGTCGAAGGCGACCTGGTGCGCATTCCGCCGATCCGCATCGCCGAGAAGGCCAGCCAGCAGGCCACGCCCGGCGTCGAATTCCCGATCGTGTTCGAGGACACCCACCTGCTGGTCATCGACAAGCCGGCCGGGGTTGCCGTGCATGGCGGCTCGGGGGTGTCCTACGGCGTCATCGAGCAGTTGCGCGCGGCGCGTCCGCAGGCCAAGTTCCTGGAACTGGTGCACCGGCTCGACCGCGAGACCTCGGGCCTGCTGCTCATCGCTAAAAAAAGGTCGGCCCTGACCAACCTGCACGACCAGATGCGCGACGGCGTGACCGACAAGCGCTACCTCACCGCGGTGCTTGGCGACTGGACCAACAAGCGCCAGCATGTAAAGCTCCCTTTACATAAATTCACGACGCCGGACGGCGAGCGCCGCGTGGTGGTGCAGGCCGGTGGCCAGGAAGCGCACACGGTGTTCAACCTGAAGCGCAAGTGGAAGGACTTCGCCCTGCTCGAAGCCGAGCTCAAGACCGGCCGCACGCACCAGATCCGCGTGCACCTGGCCTCGAGCGGCTTCCCGATCCTCGGTGACGAGAAATACGGCGATTTTGCCTTGAACAAGCAGCTTCAGAAGGCAACTGCCGAGCGCGGGGCGCTCAAGCGCATGTTCCTGCACGCTTACCAGATCACCTTCACCCACCCCGACACCGGCCAGCCGCTGACCTTGCGCGCGCCGCTGCCGGCCGAGTGCGACCGATTCTTGGTAAGCTTGGGGCAACCACTCGCATGATGTCGATGCTGCGCCTTTCCGTAGGGTGGGCGGGTCTCCCGCCCACGCGTTCAACCAGCGGCAAGATCGTCGTTGTCATCGATTCATCCGCTAACTATCACCGCGTGGGCGGCAAAGCCGCCCACCCTACAAAAGCAAAAAATGCCAAGAAAGCAATTTGACCTGATCGTTTTCGACTGGGACGGCACGCTGATGGACAGCACGGCGGCGATCGTCCGCTGTATCCAGTCGGCGGCCCGCGACCTCGGGCTGCCGGTGCCGAGCGATGCCTCGGCCTCGCACGTGATCGGCCTCGGCCTGTCCGAGGCCATGCAGGCGGTGCTGCCGGACATCGACCCGGTGCTGTACCCGCGCATGGTGGAGCGCTACCGCTACCACTTCCTGACGAAGGACCACGAACTGGTGCTGTTCAAGGGAGTTCGCGAGATGTTGACCGATCTTGCGCAGCAGGGCTACTTCCTGGCGGTGGCGACGGGCAAGAGCCGCGTGGGCCTGAACCGCGCCATGAATGCGGCCGGCCTGCTGGCCATGTTCGACGCCACCCGCTGCGCCGACGAGACCTTCTCCAAGCCACACCCGGCCATGCTGCAGGAACTGACGCGCGAACTGGGCCAGATTCTACGCCGTACCGTGATGATCGGCGACACCACCCACGACCTGATGATGGCGAACAATGCCGGCGCCGCCGGTATCGCGGTCGAATTCGGCGCCCATCCGGTGCACCAGCTGCAGGCCTGCAAGCCGATCTTCTCGGCCCGCTCGATCCCTGAGCTGCACACCTGGCTGCTGGAAAACGCGTAACGATGACCGACGATAGCAGCCTGTTCGTCTGCGAAGCATCCGCGCTGCTCGACGGCGGCAAGGGTGTGCGCTTCCCGGTTATTGCCTTCGGGCATCCGGCGACCGGCTTTGTGGTACGGTATGAAGGTAAACCATTTGCTTACCTGAACCGTTGTGCGCACGTACCCATCGAACTCGACTGGTCGGAGGGCGATTTTTTCGAGTCGAGCGGTCTGTACCTGATGTGCGCGACCCACGGGGCGGTGTACCAGCCGGACACCGGCAAGTGCGCCGGCGGACCGTGCCGCGGCGGCCGGCTGCGGCCGATCGCCGTGAGCGAACGGGATGGCGGCATCTGGTGGCAGCCCGACGACATGGTGTGCGCGCCCGCGCCTTGAATGGCGCGGACGCCCCGCAGTGTAACAATATCGAAACCGGAATGTTGAGCGAATGAGCGAGCAAGCGAGTCACGACCACGATCCCTCCAGCCAGGCCGACAAACGGCTTGCCGCCGATCCCAGCATCGGCAACTGGGAACGCGCGACCCTCGAAAAACTGGTGTTTGCCACCGTGCAGGAGCGCCGCGCCGCGCGCCGCTGGGGCATCTTCTTCAAGCTGAGCTTCCTGCTGGTCGCGATCCTGGCGCTGGCGACCTATTACGATTCCAGCATCGGCTTCGGCGGCGACGAAAACCTGGGCCGCCACACGGCCTTGATCGAAATCAACGGCGAGATCGAAGCCGAAGGCAGCGGCGCGGCCGACACCGTGATCCCCTCGCTGAACAAGGCCTTTTCCGACGCCGGTTCGGCCGCGGTGGTGCTGCGCATCGACAGCCCGGGCGGCAGCCCGGTGCAGGCCGGCATTATCGTCGACGAGATCCAGCGCCTCAAGCGCGGCTACCCGGACAAGCCCCTGTACGTGGTGGTGGACGAGATCTGCGCCTCGGGCGGCTACTACATCGCCTCGGCGGCTGATCGCATCTACGTGAACAAGGCCTCGATCGTCGGTTCGGTGGGCGTGTTGATGGACAGCTTCGGCTTTGTCGGCACCATGGAAAAGCTGGGCGTCGAGCGGCGCCTGCTCACCGCCGGCGAGAACAAGGGCTTCCTCGACCCGTTCAGCCCGCAGTCCGACAAGCACAAGGCGCACGCCCAGGCGATGCTGAACGAAATCCACCAGCAGTTCATCTCGGTGGTGCGCGCCGGCCGCGGCAAGCGCCTGAAGGAAACCCCGGAAACCTTCTCCGGTCTGTACTGGACCGGGGAACGCGCAGTGGCAATGGGCCTGGCCGATGGCTACGGTACCGTGGACACCGTGGCGCGCGACATCGTCAAGGCCGAGGACATCGTCGACTACACCGCCCACGAGGGCTTGCCGGAGCGTGTGCTGAAGAAATTCGGCGCGGCGGTGGGCAATGGCGCGGTGAAGGCCGCCTACAAGGGAGCTGTTCCGCAGCTTCGTTGATATTTTGCTTGCATCCTGCGGAACATGTTCTATATTGAGGTGGTGCGACTCGAGGGCGGACTGGCAAGACAGCAAACGTCATCGCCACCCGGATCGAGAGCCGCACCCCAACTGCACACCAGGTGCAGCTTCGAGAGAATTCAATTCCTCACAGTAGTGATCCTTCTCAGGAAGTGGAAACGACGGCCTCGGCCGTCGTTTTCACTTACCGGGCAGGAATTACGTGCAGGTACCGATCTGCTGGGTATCGCCATCGCGCACCGGCTGGCAGCCGGCAGGCCGCGGAGCAGGCAGCGCACGGGAGACATCCTCGTACTGGCCGAAGCCGCCGCGATCGAGCCAGGCCTGGAAATCGCGCCGGGCAGCGGCATACCAGGCGGCACGCAGGGCGCACGTCGTGTCCGACGTGCCACCATGATGCAGGTGGGGAATGTGGCCACCATGCTGCCAGCGCGACAGCGCCAGCCGGGTGGGGAACAGGGCTGCATGGAATCTGGCCATCTGGCGCCGCTCGGCAGGATCGGCTGCTTGCGGAAGAACTCCATCGGTCGGTTGCGCGTCGGTATGCACGGTCTTGTCCTATCAGTCTGGGCGAGGACGTATGCCTAAAGATATCCTCGTGTCATTAGGTGGATTCCTAACGCGTTGAAGTCTATCAATCAGAATCTTCCTAGGCTTGACGCGCATCAAATGTGCGGAAGCATCCGAAGGCCTGTCGGAATATTACTTACCTCAAATGGGTAATCAGCGCCAGGGAAACGGGCGCGGGCAGCGCTTTGTCGGGACAGCCCCTTCTGTTAAAGTGGCGCCCCATGAGCAAACTATCCCTGGACCGGATCCTGCAATCGCAGGGATTCGGCACCCGCAAATACTGCCGCGCGCTGATCGAGGACGGCGACGTGCTGGTCAACGGCGCGGTCGAAGACAATTACAAGGCCACGTTCGATACGACCGACCTGGTGCTGACGGTGTTCGACGAGGAGTGGCGCTACCGCGAACACCTCTATCTCGCGCTGTACAAGCCGGCCAACTACGAGTGCTCGCGCAAGCCGAGCCACCACCCCGGCGTATTGACCCTGCTGCCCGAGCAATTCGGGTGGCGCGAGGTGCAGCCGGTCGGCCGCCTCGACCACGACACCACCGGACTGCTCCTGATGTCGGACGACGGCCCCTTCATCCACGCCCAGTCCTCGCCCAAGCGCCACGTGCCCAAGGTCTACCAGGCCACCACCGCCGAGCCGGTCACCGATGCGCTGGTCGAGCAGATGCTGGCCGGGGTGCAGCTGCACGACGAGCCGGCGCCGCTCAAGGCGGTATCCTGCGTGCAGCGCGGCGAGCACCTGCTCGAGATCGTGCTTGAGCAGGGCAAGTACCACCAGGTCAAGCGCATGCTGGCGGCCGCGGGCAACCATTGCAGCGCGCTGCACCGCTCGCAGATCGGCGGGCTGACGCTGGAATCGCTCGGGCTGAAGGAAGGGGAGTGGTGCTACCTGGAGCCGGAACAGCTGGCGCTGCTGGTTCCGTAGGGTGGGCGGCTCGTGTTCTGGTCCACTGGACCAGAACACCCCACGCGGT
>JAEAMF010001940.1_pt1 | contig 13043 bp, 11 predicted proteins | sample 8958721 | NCBI WGS metagenome assembly JAEAMF01 (sample SAMN16933255, study PRJNA681124) | bioreactor sludge metagenome | isolation source: anaerobic bioreactor treating anionic surfactant - SDBS | place: India: Bengaluru | collected 2019-02-28
AAATGCCGCCACGGCACTGGGTTTAAAGGCAATGGAGGATCTGGAAACGCTAAATAAGCACCCCGGGGTCGCTACCAACGCCATGTGCACATTCCTGACAATCAATACCGCCGGACTTCAGTTGGTTCCGGCGACTGTGATCGGAGTTCTGGCTTCCGCCGGTTCAAAGGAGCCGACGGTGATCATAGGGACCACGATCGCGGCAACTTTTACGGCGCTGATCGCCGGACTTGCGGCTGTGAAGCTGCTGGAGAAGCTGCCGGTTTTCTCGGTGGAGCGCGAAAACAAAAGGAAGGCCTTATGATACAAAGCATTATCGGTGCGGTTTCCATCTGGGCCATCCCCGTTTTTCTCGTTGTCATACCGCTGTACGGTGCGGCAAAAGGCGTCAAGGTCTATGAAAGTTTCGTGGAAGGCGCCAAAGGCGGTTTTCAGATGGCAATCCGCATTATCCCGTACCTTGTGGCAATCTTAGTGGCGGTCGGCATGCTCCGGGGAGCCGGGGGCATTGACCTTCTTGCCCGATGGCTGGACCCGGTACTTCGGCGCGTGGGTTTTCCCGTCGAGATCCTGCCCCTGGCCATCCTGCGGCCTCTGTCCGGAAGCGGTTCGCTAGGCGTTGTTACGGAACTCGTGCAAGTCCATGGGCCGGATTCGTTTATCGGGCGGCTGGCCGCTTCGGCATATGGCAGCACCGAAACCACTTTTTATGTTCTTGCCGTATATTTCGGCGCGGTGGGAATCAAGAAAGCGCGGCACGCGGTGATCTCCGGTCTCGTTGCAGACATCGTCAGTCTGATAGCAGCTATCATTGTCTGTCGACTCGTGTTTTTATGATTTCCGATTACAGATTCCCGATGCCAAATAATCAGCGTGCGGAATCGGGAATCAGAAATCGGTAATCGGGAATCTTGATATTATTTAATCGCTCTTTGCTGTAAGTGCGGTATAATACGCCGCTTTTATGAATGAAATGAATAAAATGGAGCAACATAAGGAGTAGATTCGCGCGCCCCCCTTTACCACTCAGGAGAATCCTAAAAATGATTGCGAACATTCTATGTCGTTCTGGGAGAGTCGTCACCCGCGCGTGGGTTTTGATTCTCGCTTTAATTATCGTCGGCACCATGATTGCGCCTGCAGGCGCGGCGCAGGTTGCAGAACCGCCGCAGGCAGCTCCTTCCCACCACGGCGGCGGTGAGGCGGCGCTGGTGCTTCCCGATCTTGGTCAAGTCAGTTTTCATGGATACAACGCGCGTGCCCTTTTGATGGCAGGTCTGGGAGTTTGCGTTCTCGGGCTTCTATTCGGCCTGGTCATCTTCACGCAGCTCAAGAAGATGCCGGTTCATCAATCCATGCGCGAGATCTCCGAGCTCATCTACGAAACCTGTAAGACCTATTTGATCACGCAGGGCAAGTTCATCCTGATCCTCGAGGCCTTTATCGGCATTATCATGGTGGTCTACTTCGGGTTCCTGCAACACTTTGCGGCTGAAAAAGTTGCTATCATTCTGATCTTCAGCCTGATCGGCATCGGGGGCAGTTACGGAGTAGCCTGGTTCGGAATCCGCATAAATACGTTCGCCAATTCCCGTACTGCATTCGCGAGCCTGAGAGGGAGGGCTTTCCCCTGCTACGCCATTCCACTCAAGGCTGGAATGAGCATCGGGATGGCGCTGATCAGTGTCGAACTCTTCATGATGCTATGCATCCTGCTGTTTATTCCCGGCGATTATGCCGGACCATGCTTTATCGGTTTCGCCATCGGTGAATCTCTCGGGGCGGCTGCACTCCGCATCGCCGGAGGCATTTTTACCAAGATCGCCGATATCGGGTCCGACCTGATGAAGATCGTCTTCAAAATCAAGGAAGACGATGCGCGGAATCCGGGAGTGATTGCGGATTGTACGGGCGACAATGCGGGCGAGTCCGTCGGACCGACGGCCGATGGTTTCGAAACTTACGGTGTTACCGGAGTCGCGCTCATATCCTTCATCCTTCTGGCGGTCCCGCAGGAAGTGGTCCAGGTTCAGCTGCTCGTTTGGATCTTCGTCATGCGTATCATGATGATCCTGGCCAGCGGGATATCCTATCTGATCAACGAGGCGCTTGCGGGCATCCGATACAGCCATGCTGAAAAGATGAACTTCGAGGCGCCGCTCACGTTCCTCGTCTGGTTGACATCGATTGTTTCGGTAGTCATTACCTACGCCGTTTCCTACATATTGATCGGCAGCCTGGGAGACGGTTCGCTGTGGTGGAAATTGTCCACCGTAATCACCTGCGGCACCCTGGCCGGTGCGATCATCCCGGAACTTGTTAAGGCGTTTACATCCACGCAGTCCCGTCACGTGCGCGAGGTTGTGACCTCCGGGCGTGAGGGCGGAGCGTCGCTCGGCATTCTGTCCGGTTTCGTCGCCGGAAACTTCAGCGCTTACTGGCTGGGATTCGCCATCGTGGCCCTTATGGCAATCGCCTATGTCGTCAGCACGCTGGGCCTGGGCACTCTGATGCTGGCTCCCGCGGTCTTCGCCTTCGGGCTTGTGGCCTTTGGCTTCCTCGGCATGGGGCCGGTCACCATAGCCGTCGATTCCTATGGGCCGGTTACGGACAACGCTCAGTCCGTGTTCGAGCTTTCTCTGATCGAGCAGATCCCCGGAATCCAAGAGGAAGTCAGGAAGGACTACGGCGTCGAGGTCAATTTCGAGAAAGCCAAGGAACTGTTGGAAGAAAACGACGGAGCCGGCAACACCTTCAAGGCGACCGCAAAGCCCGTTCTGATCGGCACAGCCGTAGTCGGCGCGACGACAATGATTTTCTCGATTATCGTGCTTCTCACCGAGGGTCTGCAGACGAACCTCGATAAACTGTCCCTGCTGCATCCGCATTTTCTGCTTGGATTAATTGCGGGCGGCGCCGTGATTTACTGGTTCACCGGCGCGTCCACGCAGGCCGTGAGCACCGGCGCGTACCGCGCCGTCGAGTTTATCAAGGCCAATATCAAACTCGAAGGCATTGAGAAGGCATCCGTCTCCGACAGCAAGAAAGTCGTGGCGATTTGCACCCGCTATGCGCAGAAAGGGATGTTCAACATCTTCCTGACGGTTTTCTTCTCGACGCTTGCGTTTGCTTTTGTCGAGCCGTTCTTCTTCATCGGCTACCTTATCTCGATCGCGCTCTTCGGCCTGTTCCAGGCCATCTTCATGGCGAATGCCGGGGCGGCTTGGGATAATGCCAAGAAAATCGTCGAAGTGGAACTGAAGGAGAAGGGGACGCCGCTTCACGCGGCCACCGTCATTGGCGACACCGTCGGCGATCCCTTCAAGGATACGTCCTCAGTGGCAATGAATCCCGTAATCAAATTCACGACGCTGTTCGGATTGCTCGCTGTCGAACTGGCCGTCAGTATGTCGCAGACGACACCGGGCAGCACGAAAATCATTGCGGGAGCTTTCCTGGCCATAGCGATGATTTTCGTGATTCGCTCGTTTTACGGAATGCGAATCAAATCGGACGCGGCATAAATGATTCCAAATTCCCAATTTCAGATTCCAGATCAATTGCGTTTCTGATCTGGAATCTGGAATCGAGAATCTGGAATCGTCTATTGCGTATACTGCAGCACCTTCTGTTTGAAATTCTCCAGGCTGATTCTCCCCGCCTTGTAATCCGTAATCCAGGATTTCTGCGCGGAGATGATGTCGTAGCGCGTCCGCATGCGGCTGCTGTCCATGTCGTCGAAAGTGTTTGTGGATAGGATCAGGTTGATATACTCGCCGGGTTTGACCTGCGTTAGGGAATCTCCGTAGTTTGCCAGCGCTTCAATAAGAAACACGCGGATTTCCTTTAGATTCTCCAGGAATTTCTGCTGATTTGCCGCAGCTTCCTCTCTGCTCCTTTTCATCGCCTTTTGCAGTTCGTCCACTTTAATTAGAATCTCTTCGCGGTCTATCTGGCGCGGCGCCGGTGGAGCGGGAAGAGCCGGGCGGGCCTGCGGCTGTGGCGGCGCGGTGGGCGCTGGGATCGCCTGAGGCGCCGCTAATCCCGACCCTTTACCGCTTCCGATGCCCGGTCCAACTCCCGAGCCAATCCCTGAACCGGCGGCCGCTTTGGATAGCTCAGCGGCCTGCTTTTCAATCTCGGCCGCCTGTTTTTGAGCTTCCAACGCGATGATTTTGGTTTGCTCCTTTATTTTGGCTAGATCCAGGTTGAGTTTAATGTTCTGCCCGCCAAGAACGCTGAGAAATGGCGATAATTCATCGGAGCGGAAGGTTGAAGTCGGAATCACGAACACGGCTCCCTGCCCGACAAGGTAATAAGCGCTCATATTGGTGGTATTCAGGTTCGAGATATCTTTTTGCTGGTTTTGCTCGATATAGAAAATCGTGGTTCCGAGAATGCCCTTCATAATTTCCAGTTCCGCTTCGGACTTTTTAACATCAAAAAGATCTTTGGATCCCTGTGCCCTGGCAAAAATTCCCAGGCCGATAGCGATCAGAGCTGTAATGAAGAATTTTTTCATGGCGGTCCTCCGGTTTATTTGAGACTCAGATCTGCAACCTGCAACAAGGTGCTCAGAATGGCATCGTTCTGCCGCGTTTCTATCGCGGTCTTCGTCTCGATGCCGTCCAGGCGGAGATTAATCAAATCAAGATCCTGTGCCCTCTGCTGCGACACTGTTCGGTAAACATCGAATGCCATATTCCGAGCGTCCTCGCGAGCACGAGCTTCAGCCAGTTTCAAACGTCCGGCCACACGGGAATCCACGCGGTCGAGAGCGGCCGTGAGCACGGTTTTTTGCTGCTGCGTCAGGTCCGTATTGGAGCGAGCGATTTCCGCGCGCACCTCCTGCAAAAAGCTTTCCGTGGTGCGGCGGTTTTGTTCCTCCGCTGCCCTGAGGATTTCCCTTTTTAGTCCCGCAACATCGACACCGCGTCGTGTGAATCCCATGACTCCCGCAACGCTTGCCAGGATGAACAGTCCCGCGACAGCTGCAGTGATCGCCTGCCAGCCCGGCTTCAACATGCGGAAGAGCTCCCATGGATCCAATGACCGTTCTTCGGGTTGGACGAGAAAGTGGCGAGGCACCGGTTCGTCGTCAAGCGATTGCATCAGCTCGAGCGTCCGGGAATAGCTTTCCTGCTCCGATCGACATTGAGGACAAACGGCAAGATGCCCCTCGAGCGCCTGCCGTTCGTCCGCTGCCAGGTCTCCGAGAAGCCTTCTTGCGATCTTTCCCGCATATTCGCTGCATTCGGGTTTCATATCTCCTCCTTCAATCGGTCAAGCCGGATTTCCCAGCCGGTTTTTCAGCATTTCCAAACCGGAATATAGCCGCGACTTGACAGTGCTTAGCGGGACGTCGAGGACCTCCGCTATTTCATCAAAGGTCATTTCCTGGAAAAACTTCAATTCGATAATGGCCTGTTGTTCGGCCTGAAGATGCGAGAGCGCGTTCCACACCCGTCGTTGCTGTTCGGATCTCAATAGCTCTGCGGACTGCGGCTCATCCACGGTCAATTGTTCCGCCGGTTTTAAGGCGCCGGTATCTCCAAGCGACAGGTGGATTCCGGGCGGGCGCCTTCTAACCCTTGTGATGCAATGATTTATCGCAATCCTGTAGAGCCAGGTGGAGAACCTGGAGCCGCACCGGAAGCGGCGGATGCTTTTGAACGCCAGCAGAAAAATCTCCTGAGTCGCTTCCGCGGCGTCCTCCCGGTCCTGGAGCATTCGGTGAGCCGCATTGTAGACGGTTTTTTCCCATTTCAACACCAGCCGGTTAAACGATAGTGCGTCGCCTCGCTGACTGGCGCAAACCCAGGCATCTTCCTGCGCCTGCTCCACTGACATCGTGGAACCCGTCGCCCGACTGATTGCCGAATCTGCGTTTCTGCTCATTATCTATATTGGACACGGGAATGCGGAAAAAAGTCGATCAAATTGATTCGCGATTTCCGATTACTGATTCCCGATGCTGGATTCCGGATTCCCCTTTGCACCTGGAATCTGGGATCTGGAATCTGAAATCAATATGTTTATAGACGCCCCAAAAAGCTGATGTTAATATTCCTATTGGCCGTTTTCATCCGGCGACAAATGGATGCGGCCGGTTGATGGGATTGATAATATATGGTGTATCTCCTCGTGAGACTTCAGCCTTATAGAATCAGCCCAGTTTTAATGAAACCATTATTAAACAGAAGCGTCTAATCGGTTGTAGAAAATGCGGATTAAAGGCGCTGAATGATCTAGTCTGATGGCGGGAAGCAGAACGACAGAATGCGGATAAAGCTTGATTTTTCTTCCGAGAAAAGAACCCAGCCCTCCCTGTTTCATTACATAAAAGAAGAGCCGGAACCGAGCATATGGGAGGACATGGACTGGAATTTTTTGCGCCATCCGATTCGCTCGTTTAAAGAGGCGTGGAAGGCGCCCAGAACCAAACCATCCCTTTTTCATTATACGGAAGAAGAACAAAAGACGCCTTTCAGCTGGAAGGAATTCTTTAAGGATCTTCTGACCGGATTCCGGAATCCGGTCTTCATCCCTTCAGTATTTTCCAGCCCGGACGGATGGGCGGCCGAGCGAGCCCAGGGACGCACCCGGAAAATGGAATCGGAGATGCTTTCCGTTTTCGTCCACGTCCTCATAATAGGGCTGCTTATCCTGGTCGTTCAACAGCACGACGAACCGATCGAAGAGAATGAAAACATAGTATTTGTGAATCCTCCGGTCTATTCGCCGTATGAAGGAACGGATGACCGGGAGGGCGGAGGCGGGGGAGGCGGCGGCAAAAACCAGCCCTTGCCCCCGGCAACGGGAAGGATGCCCGAGCAGGTGCGCGCACAGATGGTTCCCCCGGATCCTGACAATCCGAGACCCTTAATGCCGGTGGACGACCTGCTCAATGAGGAAGCTACCGTTCAGATGCCCATTGACATTCCCCAAGACATGTCTTTACCGATTGGCGATATTTCCGCTCCTCCCAACTACTCCACGTCCTCGGGTCCAGGCAGCGGCGGCGGAATAGGAACAGGACGTGGATCCGGCGTCGGTCCGGGTTCGGGTCCGGGAGTCGGTCCAGGCAGCGGCGGCGGCATGGGTGGCGGATCGGGTGGCGGGATCGGCAGCGGCGTTGGTCCCTATGTTGCGGGCGGCTCAGTCAGGCCCCCCGTTGTGCTATATGAAGCAAAACCTTACTATACCGAAGAGGCCCGCAAGGCACGCACCGAAGGCGTCGTCTTGCTGCAGCTCGTGGTTCGCAGAGACGGGACGTCGGACAGCTTCAAGGTCATCAGGGGCCTGGGGTACGGATTGGATGAATCGGCCATCAGCACGATTGCCAACAAGTGGCGTTGGAGGCCGGGCACGCACAATGGCACGCCGGCCGATGTGCAGATTTTAGTCGAGGTTACTTTCCGGCTCTATTGATGCCGAATATCTAGGCTCAATGGACTCCGATCGAGGAGCACTACTTTCATGGGAATGACGTCGGACAGGGGGAAATACAAGTCCAGCATCAATATCACTCCCTATATCGATATTCTGCTCGTTTTGCTGATTATCTTTATGACGGTGGCGCCGCTCAAAAAGCACGAACATCCGGTCCGCGTCCCTCAGCCGGCTCCGGCAACCCAGCCGAAAGATATTAGACCTGATTCTGTTATTGTGGACATGGATCTGGATCACACGATCAAATTGAACCAGGAGCCGATCACGCTCACGGAACTTGAAACCAAGCTGAGGGAAGTGTTTCGCCGGCGCACGGTCAAGAACCTCTTTATCCGCGGAGATTCCAATCTTCCCTATGGCGATGTTTTCGTTCTGATGGATATTGCCAGGCGGTCCGGAGTGGGCGACATCGCCCTTCTCGAGCAGAAGAAAAAAGACGCTTCTTCCAGCACCTCGTCTCCCGCCAGATAACTGTTCCCTCGAAATCGGCACGGTGCGTCCATGATCTCTCGACATATGTTTCGGGTGAACCGAAGGCGATTCGTGCTTCACCAAGACAAAAAGCAGCCACAATTTCACTAATTAGCTTCTGTCGCGAAACACAAGGTCTAGGCCCGTAGGGCCGACAGAGAATAGCCCCGGGCGTAAGCCCGGGGTTGACGGACAAGTGAGTTTCGAGCCCCGAAGGGGCGGCACAATGTATTCTGTCGATTGACTTTAGTGTCGCCCCTTCAGGGCTTTGCAATTTCGTAATCCTTACCCCGGGCTCACGCCCGGGGCTATTCTCTTGCGCCCCTTCGGGGCTCAAAGAGAGTTTCGCGACAGAAACTAATCACACGAAAGCATGGGCGGGCTTCCGGGCTGCCTTCGTGTAATTCGTGTTAATTCGTGGCTGCTCTTTGTCCCTGCTGACTCCTCCGCGTCATCTGCCCCGCATAGCGGATGCAGAAGATAGGGTGCTAATTCGCGCGATTCCAGAGTAAAATAGGCACTTATGAAATTGCCGTTCATCCACAAAACTCCAATCATCTTCATAACGTTCGGTTTGATACTGATCTCCACGGCCATACTGAGCTTCGTCAGCTACTACTACACGGTGGGCCGTGAGAATCTCGTGGAGACTTCCCTGGAGCAGAGCAACATCAAGCTCGCGACTCACTACATAGACCGGATCGAAAAGGAAATCGTCGATAACGACCTTATCCTATCGGGGATGGTGGACGTGGATGAGCCTGAAAAATGGCCCGAAATGGTTGATGCCATAAAGAAAGCCGACCTGAACGTGGATCAGGTTTATTTCCTGAGCGCTGACAGCGACTACCCGCTGTATCCCCCCTATTCCTACGACATCAGGAACCAATGGGGAGCATTCCGGGCCAGTTTCAGGGTGAAAGAACTGGACTTGGATCAGCGTGAACTGAATCAGCCCCACCATCTTCACATGGAGCGGGCCAACAAATATTTCTTTGCAACCTATGTCTTGAAAGAAACCCGCAAAGGCCGGCGCATCCTGGTTTGTTACCAGATGAACGTGGACAGGATTATCGCCCTGGCGGATGGGCTTCTTCGAGACCTGCAGGACCGCTTCTATGTGAGCATCGTGGACTTTGAAAACAACGGCGTTTACGGCCAGCCTATCTCGCGCTCTTCGAAGTACTATCAGGAGAAGATTTTCCCGAGCACGCTCTATAAGTGGATACTTCAGATGGTTCCGAGAAACTACACGGAACTGGAACAGGGAGTGCGAAATCAGCGCCGCACAAACCTGTTTCTCATTATCCTGAGCATGTTCCTGACACTCATCAGTCTGGGGATCATTTATATAGGATGGCGGCACGAGCGGCAGCTGCGCCAGCTGAAAGAGAATTTTATCGGCAACGTCAGTCACGAGTTGAAAACGCCCCTTTCGCTGATACGGATGTTCAGCGAAATGCTCGTCATGGGCCGGGTGAAAGACGAAGACAAGCGGCTCGAGTATTACCGTAACATCCATAACGAAAGCGACCGCATGTCCCGTCTCATCGCGAACCTGCTCGATTTCGCCAACCTGATTCGCGGCATCGAGCACAAGCATTTCGAAAAAACGAACATTGCGCAGCTCGCAGCCAAGGCGCTTGAAGCCTATCGACAGGAAATCCTCAAGGATGGTTTCGAGCTGAATGTGGAAGCGGATCCTCAATTGCCGGACAGCTACGCCGATCCCAATGCCATTACGATGGCCTTTCTGAACCTGCTGGATAACTCCAGGAAGTACTCAAAAGAGCGAAAGAAAATCGACGTCAAGATCTGTCGGGACAACGGATTTGTGGTCTTGGCGGTAACAGATCAAGGAGCGGGAATTCCGGAATCCGAGCAGCAGAAGATTTTTGACAAGTTCTTCCGCGGCAGCGATCCGTTCGTCCGAAAGGTCCGTGGCAGCGGCATCGGATTATCCATTACCAAGCACGTTGCCGAGATGCACGGCGGAGAAGTGCTGGTGCAGAGCGAGTTGGGAAAGGGAAGCACTTTCACGCTCAAGATCCCGATTCCCAATTTCGAATCTCGAATTTCGAATCTCGAATCAAATACGCCATGAACAAAATTCTTGTTATCGAAGACGAAAAAGAAATGGCCCGGGGACTCAAAGATATTCTCGAGTTCGACGGCTATGAGGTTTTGACTGCGGCGACCGGCAGAGAGGGAATTCAGGCGGCCGGCCGCAAGGAGCCCGACTGCATCATTCTGGATTTGATGCTTCCGGACATCAGCGGCTATGAAGTGTGCGAGCAGATCCGGCAGAAACACAAGATCCCGATTCTTATGCTGACCGCGAAATCCCAGGACCACGACAAGATCCGCGGATTTAAGGTCGGAGCTGACGATTACCTGACGAAACCGTTCAGCGTGGGAGAATTGTCGGCGCGCGTAATGGCGCTGCTCCGGCGTCACAGCCGGTACGCCCAGGATTTGGACATGGTGCGTGTCGGGGCCAATATCGTTGATGTCAAACACTTCAGGGTCCAGCGCGGGAAAAAGGAATATTCGCTGTCCAACTACGAAGTGGAGCTCTTCAAGCTTCTCTACGCGCACGCGGACCAGCCGGTCAGCAGGGACGAGATCCTGGATAAGGTCTGGGGGACGGAGAAATTCCCCACGAACCGCACGGTGGACAATTTCATTGTGAAACTGCGAAAGAAACTGGAAGACGATTACCGCAATCCGAAACACATCCTCACGATCTACGGCGTGGGATATAAGCTCAGCCCATGACATATATTTCAGATTTGATCGGGATGCTGGGGTTTCGCCCGGGCGCCCTTCGTTCCCTGGTCGAACGGCGAGCCGTCGTGGCCGGAGGAGTCTGTTTTTCCGTTGGATTCCTGCTGTATGCCCTGGTGCGTAGTTCGGTATACGCTTCTCTGCCGGAGCTGGTTTCAGCGCAATCTGTCTGGATCGGATATTCTGTGTTTTTTCAGCTGTTCCAGGTCCTCATATTTCTCCTGGTGCTCTATATCCCATTTGTGATTGTGATCAGCAACGCAATTGCAGGCGATGGCCTCGGCCTGTCTGTTTCGAAACAGGAATATCGCGGGCATACCGCGGCGCTTCTGCCTCTCTGGGGCTTGATTTCCCTGGTCGTGGCTCCTCTGCAGTGGCTGGCGCCTCATTTCCTGATCATCGGTGTGCTTGAAATTTCCATCGGAATGCTTCTTCGGTCTTTGCTGATCATTGTGTACACGCTATGGGCAATCCGCCGGATGAATTACCTGTCCGGGATTCAGGCTCTTATCGTGTTTGTCCTGTCCTGGTTCACGTATCCGGTCTACTATGCACTAACGTCGTTTCTGCTTGCGCTGCCTCTGCTTATTTTGATTCCGCTGGTCTACTTCGGATCTCAATGGATTCGGGGGTATCATTCGGGGCGCGCCGGTGAACGTGATTTTCGCCGGCATCTTCACTCGCTTACGGCCAATCCGCAGGACGCGGACGCACACTATCAGCTGGGCCTCATTCAGCTGAAGCGCCGCAACCTGGATGCGGCTGCAAGATATTTCGAAAGCGCGCTGAAGATCGATCCCGCTGATGCCGACTATCACTACTTTCTGGGGCGCGCCCATGAGCTGAAACCGGACTGGAACCGGGCGCTGGAAAGATATGAGGAAACATACCGGCTGAATCCGGAGCACGGTCTCGGAGACATTTTCCGCGAAGTGGGTAAAGCATATCTGCACACCGGCAGCGTCGAGAAGGCGATCGAATTCCTGAAATTTTTCCTGTCCAAACGCGGATCGGATCCGGAGGGGCGCTACTGGCTGGCAATTGCCCTGCAAAAAGCGGGCGACCACGAGCAGATGCGCGTGCAACTGCACACTATCGCCGAACAGGCCCGGTCGAATCCGCGGTTCTTCCGCAAAGAAAACCGGGAGTGGATCTATCGCGCCCGGCAGATGATTCGAGATTCGAGATTCGTCTGATTTCAAATTCCAAATTCCAGATTCCAAATTCCGGATTTCAGAGTTGAGAAGCGCTATTTCGATGAATTTCGCAGATAATTGATAAATCCGGTTATTTGACGACTGATGGATTCGGATTGTGAAACCAGCCGTGCACAATCAGCGTCAGAAATGTAATTCAGATCCAACGCAAGGTACAGTTGAGTTCGTACTTCGGCGGCAGAAGCTCTGGCAGAATATAGAAATCGGCAAAAACTTGAATTGCTCTGACTTTCAGCTCCCTCGGCGATGTTGCTGACGATACTGACCGCCGCTCGCTGAATTTGATTGCACAGCCCATAGTCTTTGACAAACAAGGGAGTTCTTGAGACGGCATAGATGCTCCTAACAAGTGCTCTCGCCGATAGCCATACTTTCATTTCCTCAAATCTTTTCATCTGGCCCACGAATATCTAACGACCGATACTCGAATTGAGCGAAAAATTAATCTGGAATTTGGAATCTGGAATCAGTTAGCCGGATTCATCAATTACCTCAGAAATTCATCCAAATAGCACCTCTCCCCTTCCGAATCAATTGTCTGAAATTTGGAATCTCGAATCGTTTTATGTTAATTTGTGGCTATGCGAGGATATGCGGAAGAGCACGCCAAATCCGGCATTTCGGCACAACTGCCCTCGATCGAGTGCTGGGAAAACCAGTATCCGCGGTATGAGATTGAAATAGCTATTCCCGAATACACGGCAATCTGCCCCAAGACGGGTTTGCCCGATTTCGGGACGATTTATGTCAGCTACGTCCCGGACAAGTGGTGCCTGGAGCTGAAATCTCTGAAAGAGTACATCAATGCCTATCGGAACCTCGGTATATTCTACGAAAATGCCGTAAACCGCATCCTGCAGGACTTGGTGGCTGCCTGCCAGCCTGTTTCCATGAAAGTCCGCGGAGAGTTCACGCCTCGCGGCGGAATCCAGAGCCGCATCGAAGCAATCTACGTTCGGCCATAGGAATCCAACGTGGAATCGTGGACGAATGGAATCGTGGACACCCATTATTTTTCTCCAGGACGAGAATCGTGGACACCCACGGATCCTCTGATGAGTGGAGTCGTGGACACCCACGGATCCTCTGATGATTCATTCTGATTAATCCTCGAAA
>JAEAMF010001948.1_pt1 | contig 13010 bp, 19 predicted proteins | sample 8958721 | NCBI WGS metagenome assembly JAEAMF01 (sample SAMN16933255, study PRJNA681124) | bioreactor sludge metagenome | isolation source: anaerobic bioreactor treating anionic surfactant - SDBS | place: India: Bengaluru | collected 2019-02-28
TATCGGCCCATTAGAGCATATCGATAATAGGAATAGTTGACCGTCAACTATCTCATCTCGGGCCGAAGGCAAAGATACCTGATCCGCTTATCAAGCGTGCTCTTTCTCAAATAGAACTTATCTCCATTAATCCGTTTGAGCAATCGTGATAGGACCGATTTATCTATCCCCAATCTGCCGCGAATCTCTGATAAGCTGATCTCATGGTTCGGTGCATCAGAGCACAGCTTTTCTATTCGCTCTATCCTCTCTTTTTCCGTATCTGTAGGCTCTTCTTTGGCGTTCTCTAGCGTTGACAGACGACGGCGATCATAGGCAATATCCAGGCAGATTCTGTTGGTATCCTGCTCTTGCAGGCTCTCCAAGGAGGCTAATTTTGCATGTAAAGAGGCGATCTCCTGGTGGTCTTGGTCTCTCTCTTCCCGGAGCTGGGCAATCTCATCCTGCAAAGGCTGGATGGCCTCCCGGACTGCTTGGACTATGAGATCCTGGAGCTGTCCATAGGTCAGGGTGATGGGCGATTCAAAACCGGCTTTGGGTGAAGGCCCAAAGGTATTTATGCTAGCTATGGCTACTTCATTCAAGGGAAATCCGCTCCTACTCGGAGTCTCCAGCCAGGGTTGCAGCCCTGGCAGGAACCGTTTTTTTATTTTCTACTATTATTACTGGGAATTATTTTACTATCTGATAAAGATAACGCATTATCGGAAGGCTGATATGCCATTATATGATAATTTAGGTTTGGACATTTCGACTCACCATCAAATGTCTAAGCAGACAGGGGGACCTCAGCGTTTCCCTGTTTGCCTTCCAAAGCCTCTTTTGTCAGAGTTACTTTAACAAGGTCTCCTCCAACGAGTTCCAAAGCATCCCGTATGTACTTAGGGACATTGATTCTTCCTGCCTTGTCTATCTGCAAGGTAGTGGTTATTTCAGGCATGATATCCTCTTATCCTCTATTCCTTTATAAATCTTCGGCTCTTCATGGTATAGTCTACCAAAAAGCTTATATCTATACCAAGCAATTAATAGCTTGGTGAGTCGAAATGAATGAAAAACTCATATACGAAAGCCCAAAAACGCAATCTGTAGCCGCCGTGAAAGCCCTTTTGGCATGGAAAAAGGTATCCTGCAATCCATTGCCCGAGTTCGTGGAAATGGGCAAGGAAGATAGCCGACTGATGCTGGTTCTGAGCAAAAAGAAGGACGCATATTATGTGGTCACCTCGCGATCCTGCAGTTGCCCATCCTCAACCTATCACCCTGGAACGCGATGCAAGCATAGCCTCGAGTACTTCCCGGGGCAGCAGACCGCGAAGCTGGAGAGCAGCATGGAGGATATCAGGGCTAGCCTGCCGGGATGGAGAGGGCCGGATGGGCAGAGAGTCAATGGGCCGGTGGAGGCGATCTGAGATGGAGCGCGTGGAGCACTTCCACAGCTCCGGCCCATCCCCGGAGCCTTTGAGGATCAAGATAGAACGTGGTCAGAAGGGCGGCTATGCGTTTGAAGTGAGCCTGTCCGGAGCAGATGAGGCGGCGATGGTTGCCAGGATCAGAGAGATCTACAGGAAGCTCGATGCTGAATTCTGCTCCAGGGGGGCGGCCTGAATGATGGACTCCAAAGTCATCCACGAGCATGCGAATCCGGTTAAGATTCATCTATACAAGACCGCCAAGGATGGATACGCTTGGGAAGTCCATGTCTCCGGAGCTTCTGTTGCTGGAATCATGCCCGTGATCAGAGAGGCAAACCACAAACTCAAAAGCGAATACGGGGGAGCATGAAATGGCCGCAGTGATCAGGATGAAGCTCGCTGACCTCATCAACGTTCTTTCAAAGACTGGCCAGCGCCAGAAACCGGGGGCGTGCAAATCGTTTGATGAAGCGGGCTTAAAAGCTATCCAGGAGTTCCTAAGATTCTAAGGGTGTTAAAAATGGCGAAAATCTGCTCTGCGGACCGAGACAGAACCACTCTCGGTCGTCGTATAGATGTTTTGGAATTGGCGGGCACCCAAAATCTCGACCCGGGGGCTTTCGAATGAGCGCCCTGCTGCCGCACGACAACAGCCGCTATTTTGGGCTGCTATCCCGCATTGAGCCGCACGAGGACCACCAGATTGCTACCATCGACCACTACCAGGTTATCCTACCCCTCGATCTCGATCTGTCAGGATACCTCGATGGGCTGGTCGGGATCGCCTGCATAGCTGGCAAATTCCATGTCAGGAGGCTGGAGGAAGAGCAATGATCCCTGATAAGCGCGACGTGATTTTGCTCCGGGCCGCAATCGAGAGTCCGGGCGCTCACAAGCGCGAGGTATACCGCGAACTTTTAGAAGCCAGGAAAGGAGCAGACTCCACACTTTCTCGGGCAATCGACTGCCTGGCGGCCTGCGGATATTTGCGGCTGGAGAAGAACCCCGGCACCATCCAGGTCTGGCCGACCGAGAAGGCGAAGCGCCTCATATCTAAGATCGATAAAGCAGCGGCAGACGCGGCAATAGCTACCAGGCTTGAGCAGCGATTTGGAGAGCCGCCCGGAGCTGCTGCTATCAATCGAGCAGGTGCGCCGGTGTGGTGATGATCCCCTATTTTTCTTCTTCTTCGGCTGCCAGCTCCCTGGCTTTAATCATCCTGGCGATAACGGCGCTTGTGGTTGCCTTGGGATAGCCGATCTTCCGGGCAATCTCAGCTCTATTCCTCTCTCCCGCATTCCACAGAGTCTTGATCTGCTGTAAAGCGTCTTGGTTTCCGGATAGCTTCTTAGGTCTATTTACGGTCACAGAATGTGGTTTGACCGTGCCGCACCCCTCGGAGGGTTGAGGGGCTTTTACCCCCAAAACGTCGTAAACCCTCGCGGGCATATGGTCCGATACCAATTTTGACACCAGGTCTCCGGGCTCCATGTCTTCCAGGGCCGCCCATACCCCCAGTGCGCGAAGGGCTTCGGGGCTGATGGCTGGATATGGCCTTTCTGGTCTTAGTTCTGTTACATTCTTGAAGCTATTGATGAAAATGTCATAGAACTAACTACTGCACACTCTTTTGAATGTGCGGCTTATCCTCTGGAGATTAAAAATGATTTTATATCCCCCGCTTCATTCTATTTTTGCTAACCTGCTCATTCCACATACTATGAGAATGGCCTCATCCTGGAGCGCAACCCTTGGGGATTATCCAGGCAGGAAATATGCTTATAAAAATGTGTGATGGCGCTTGATAGCGATTGGGCTAGATGCGGGTCTCGGGGAGAGGATGAAGCGAGCGAGTTGTACTACATAGTAATTATTTTTCAAGGTCATTAAGTGTATTAAGAGAGTTTGTCAACGGGGTCAACCGCCATAATAAACGACTCATCAATGTCCAGCTTGAACGATTGCCCTCTCCTTATCATTATATCATGAAGCCGAAATGTGCCATATTTATTCCATTCATCCATTGTGTATACCCTGGCTTCGGTTTCGAATAGTTTACACAAAGTGCTCATGTATGGCTCTAATTTTTTCGCCGTTTCCACCTCCTCAGGTGTTGCAGGGAACATGTATTTCATCGTGTTTATGAGGGTATCTTTGCCGTTTACGGGTTTGTCTAGCTTAATTACCAGTTTAAATCGGTACACAGCGTGAGGATTGCCTTGTGCATCGAGTTCGATTGGAACCAAATCAAAAGAGATCCTTTTTAAAAGTTCTAAGACACCTATTATGCGATCCGCGGTTATCAGTGTCTTAATCTGATTCTCCGGAAGAACATTCAATACTTCCAACACGTCGCCAATCGAGTCGAGTTGTTTCTTTGTATAATTCCGCAAAGTGAAATCAATATACTTCTTCCTTTCAGGATCAAATTTCTCTGCTTTTTGTATTTTCTCGTGAATTATCTTTCTCTCTCGAATCATCTCGCGTTGGTTGGTAGTTAACATGTCTTCCTATATAGGTTAGGCAAATATAAAATATTATTGGTGAGTAGGTTTGACCAAAAGATATTTAAGGTAATAATATTAATTCAGTTTGGTATGATTAAATTGATAGATGAGTTAGAGAATATTCAAACCAGGAAGGTGTGAAGGATGATGAAGCAGCGCCTATGTGATCTAGTCACGATTAAGGTCACCCCATCGGTGAGATTAGAAGTTGAAAAAATCGCGAGGCAGCGCGAGTCCGGTATGAGTGAAGTGGTGAGGGCCTATCTCTTGGAGGGTCTTCGTCGTGATGGTGTCATATAAGCCTTTCCTTTGCCCAAAGGAGCGTTGCTACTGCTCTGATTGTGGAAAGCCCACACGGACGCAAGACGATGACCTATCAGAGATCTATACCAGGTCCGATTATTGTCAGTGTCGCTTTAAAGGGTGCGATCACGTTGCCGGAAGCTATAAGCTCCTCTAGCGGTCCCTGGACCGTCCATGCTAGCGAAAGCTATCTGCAAAATACAGCTTTCCCGACCTGGATCTCGCTTTTCGGGCCCCGACCGGACTTCCATCTCAGCCTGACCAGACAAGAGAAAAAATGGCTGGAGTGGGAGGAGGAAGGCCGGCGCCATGGCCTAGCAGCTTTCGCGATAGATAGGAATGGTCTGGTGAGTGAAGAGCCCATCAAAGCGATCCCGAGACGAAAGCCCTGGCAATCCTCAAGGCAGTGGGGGGGGCGCTGAGATGCCCGCCACAGACATCACTATCGAGCACTATGAGAGACCCGAGGTCAAAGAGACTATTCTGCGATACTGTCAGTATGAGCACGGATCCCGAGCCCTCAATGGGGATGAGCATTGGTACTCCGGAGGCCAGGACCCCGAGACGGTTATGCTTCGAGGCCCGGCGAATTACAGCGATACAATCAGAAGCCGGAGGACGCTTTATGCAACGCTTGATGTCATGGAGCAGGCGGTCTTTGAGCAGGTGTCCACCTGGGATGAGAAGGCAGGCAGGCCAGCGGAAACCCTGGGAGACTTATCCAAATGCCTGGCATTCACTTTCAGTGTAGATATAGACGGCATTGGAGATATCAGGAACCTGGCAGTTAAAGAGGCGGTAGAAGCTGCAGGTCAATTCTACGTCAATTATCTCAGTGAGGCCGGGATAGAAAAGAGCGTCTACTGCCTTTATTCCGGCGGCGGTATGTATGTGCACCTGCACCACGGTTTATTTTCGGTGGATGTGGGCAATACCGAGCTCACCCCGGATGCCCGGAAAAAAGAATATCAGATCATTTGTAAGGCATATAATCAGCTTATAGGAGAGATATCCCAGGCGTTCTTCAGAGCCTGCCCTGAGCACATTGGAAAGGTCAAATTCGACCAACTGAATAACCAGAAGAGAACCTTCAAGACAATCTTCAGCTTGCATAAGAGACTCCCTTATGCCGTAATTCCCCTAGATCCCAAGGCCATTAAGATCGACTTTGAGAAGGCCTCCATGCCGCTCTCTGAAGAGGTCTTGAAGGAAGGAGCCCAATGGTATCAATACTTTGATCCCTCCGAGAAAAAGGCACTGGGGAGGCTCCTGAAGGACAAAATCGAGGCAGTTCAGGCGGTGGAAAGGGACAGGCCCGAGGGAGACACGGACCGCGAGATATCAAGGCTTGAGGAGCCCCTGGACCTGGCGAACTTCGCTCCCTGTATGAAGAATATCGTCGAGAAGGCGGAGGACCGGGAAGGCAGGCATCGAGCCCTTGCGGTCCTGAGCACATATCTCTATCAGATGAGATGGGAAGAGGACCCCGCATTTGATCTCTGGCTGGAAGTGGCTGATCGGTGTGGAGTAGAATCGAGGATATTTGAAACCACATTCGGGCGGATATCCTGCCCGCTCTGCAAGACACTACAGACCGGCACCGGTGGCTATCCAAGTTTGAACTTTTCCGGGATGCCCGGATTCTGCGAGCGGGATGAGCACTGCACCGGGTGTCAATGGCCCGGAGACTACCACCTGCAGAAGATCCTTGATGAGAACTTCGATAAGCCGAAGGCGGAGGAGCCGAAGGGACCAACGGTCTTAGACGCATTTCAAGCTCTTGTAGACCACGAGGATATGATCAAGGGAGAATGTGTATGGGAATGGAGATTACAGAAGCAACACATTCAAACCGCGATCAAGACCGGCTACTTATCGCAGAAGGGTGAGGAGAAGTCCCACAAGTTCCTCAAGCAGTTCAAAAAGGCATTGGAAGAATTGGGGATCGATTATGATGATTTATATCCGCTCTTATTAAAACCGAAGGATAATAAAGAGGGGTTCTCTGACGAGATCAAGGCAAAGGCAACTGAGATCCTAAAGACCGGGGACCCGGTTCAATATGTGGCTGATTCTTGTGGGCGGCTGGTTCTTGGAGCTGAGGCGGCGTTTAAGAAGCTGGTTAGTTGTGTGTCGGTGCAGAACATCCGCCAAAGCTCGGGATTACATCCGAAGCTTACAGGCAATTCAAGCGGCGGTAAGACATGGACAGCATACTCCTTCGCCCATCACCTGCCAAAAGAGGCTGTGATCAAGGGCTCCATGTCCGCAAAGGCTGGCTTCTATCATAGCGACGGGGATAGAGTACTTCGGATACTGGATGATTACCAGGCCGGGAATGAGGATCTTGATACGGTAATCAAGCAGACGAGCTCTGAATTTCATGAGCCGTATACTCATAGGACTGTGATCAAGCAGATAGCCGCGAGTCTGGAGATAGGATCAGAACAGACCTGGGCGATTACTTCAGTAAACAATAATCAAGATATTCAGGTTCTCAACCGTGGCATCCCGATCAATGTGGATGATTCTGTCGAGCTTACGAAGCTTGTCAATGCCCGGACAGTAGGAAGGTATGGAATGGGCGAGGCCGCTAAACCAGTTGATGAGGCTGTATTGGTCTGTCGTGCCATGTTCCAAATTCTGAGGGACGAGGGCCGTATCAATATCAGGGTACCCTTCTGGGAAAGGATCGAGTGGCTGGACACCTCGAACCGTCGCAACCCTTCGATCTTCATGGACCTGGTGATAGCCCACACTGCAATGTTTCGCTATCAACGGGCGAAAGACACCGAGGGCTATTATCTGGCAACTGAGGAGGACTTTCAGGCAGCTAAGGCCCTGTTCACCGATAGGGACGGCGAAGAGCTTGTCAAGAGACTCACCAGACGAGAAAGGGAAGTCCTTGAGCTGATGGTAAGCAATCCAGAAGGAATAACAAGAGCAGACGTTACCGAACGGCTGAAAATTGTGCCTCAGCAGGTATCTCAGATCTTTTGCGGCCAGAAGGGACAAGGTGGCCTACTGCAGAAGATCGCAATCAAGGAAACACAGATCTCTGAAATGCTGAGGATCAATGAGGAGCAATCCAGGACGGTCCATAAGACCGTCTACTCTCTGAAGGACTATGACAAATTTGCAGGCTTTGACGCCGTGGTAAGGCTCAAACCAGAAACCGATAGCGGGAGAAGTGGAAAGAAAGAGGAAAGTAAAGAGGAAAGTAAATCAACCGATAGCAGCAAGAAAGACGAAAGTAAAGAAAGTAAGAATAAGAATAAGAATAGAGAGAGTCTTTCCTCTCTTTTTTTGGAAGGCGAAAGTATCCTTTCTCACGCGGGAGAGAAAAATACTTTCGTTACTTTCGTCAAGGCTACTGATAGCGAAGAGGATACTTTCGTCGTTACTTCTTCTACCCCTTCGTCGTGCCATGAGGAAAGTAAAGTGGTTCGATTCAGGACTGACTACCGCACCGACTTGGACAGCATGATGCACGACTTCGTGAGGGGGGATCAAATCGAAGTCGTCAGATGGAGGGCCGAAGCCTGGCAGAAGCGGGGGATTGTGGACATTGTGGAGGGAAAGGCAAATCGAGGATGCGGGCTAGAGGCGATATCATGAGGGCCAATGCCCGGCGGAGAGCCCGGAGATATGACCGACAGGAATACGACACGCCCCAGATTGAGGGGAGCTGAGCGATGATCCGACAATTCGTGCACAGACTGGAGAGCCTGGAGACAGCAGCAAAGCCGCCCACGATATCCACATGGGCCGAATTCATGGCCGATGAAGATAACGCAATAGATCTCAGTCTGGAATTCTCCATCTCCCTGGAGCAACTGTTATGAAAGCGGCGGCTCTTGATCGGCGGCTCTCTGAAATCGAGCGCAAACATCCACCACGGGATCGGCTGCATGAAAAAATGGAGCGCGTTTTCTCCAGGTGCACTGATGATGAGCTTAGGTGGATAATTGAGATCACTCAAAAACCTGACCCATTTGCTGATCCAGCGATTGAAAATACCTACTGGGACATCATGAGCCGGCATGGGTGGTTTGAGGAGAGTTAAGCGATGATCCGGCAATTTATGCGCAGGCTATCTGGACTGGAGACGGCAGCAAAGCCAGCCCCTAAAAGCAGTTGGGCGCTGGAGAACCTTTCTCATGAAGAGGTAGCAGTCAAACTCAAGGAATACAGAGAATGGTTTGAGGAGGCTGAGGGGGCGGGGGTAACGATTAATTTCAATAACATGGAGTACATAAATGACAGAGAATAAAAACGTAAAAAGACGCGGAATCACACTCAACTCACCTGCTGATGCGCGTAGGATTATTAGGCGCATTGTGGACAAAGCTTTTGCGACTGGTACGGAGCTGGAGCACGCTGGACGGCTGTCCCAGCTTATGACCTGCTGGCTGAAGGCCTGGGAGCTGGATAAAATCAGCGACATCGAGGCGCGGCTCAGTGCTTTGGAGAAGGGGACTAAAAAATGAGGTTCAGTACATTTGAGGAGAGGCTGTCCGGTCTTGAGGAACAACAAGCGACCAGGAATCCGCCTCACTCCCCACTTTCCGATCTGACCGATGAAGAGCTTCGCAAGTTGCAGGAGATTGCTGCCCGAACAAAGAACGGCACAGTCGATGTGACCGATGAGGATGATGCTTATCTCGAACACTTGGCAGAAAAATACGGGTGGCCGGAGGCAGAATGAACGCATCAGCACTTGATAAGCGCCTCCGAACCATCGAGGCAAAGAACACCTGTCATATCGCTACGCTCGCGGATTATGCTTTGTGGCGAGCGAATCCCAACCGCGACCCGAACCCCCAATTCTCGCCTGTGATGCAGAAGTGCCTGGAGGATTTTCGCAAACACACCATAGAAAGGGAGCGTTTGGCTGCCCAGAATAATAAGCATTGACCTCGGGAAGAGGTCAAACTTGATCCTGCCCTGGAAAACCGTCTAAATGTTTTCAGGGAGCGACATTCCCAACCTTCACATCGGGAGGCGTGGAGAGCGCCCTCCTAAGACAGTTCTCGTATTACCGTGACCCGCGAGTATAGCGAAGATTACTATTATTATCAGAGGAGTTTTATATGAAAGAGTTTCTCGATTACTGGGCTAGCCATTCTGGCCAGCCAGATGAAGGAAAAATTTTGTACAGCCGGTATGAGCACGCGCTTTCAGATTTGAATCAGAGCCGCAAAAAAACGATTCAATACCTTATCCCCACAAACGGCGCAAAGGGGTGGCATCCTGGTTTTGATCCGGATGCGACTGAAGAGATCGCTGGCCTAGCAAACGAGATCGAGAGCAAGAAGGCTGCTCTGAAATCGATATCCCAAGACATCGAGGATTTCATTGCCGCGGTTGGCTACCCCTCGCTCGCCATGCTTGGTGCAGAGCTGGCAGTTGTCAAGCGGCATCTATCGGATGCTGTCTATAAAGCCAAATCAGCATCCATCATAGCATCCGGTCGCAATCCCAGACTGAGCCCGGCGGAGGTCCAGGACCTGGACGAGGTGGTGCTGGCGAACGCTGCACTTGTCGAGGCCCGAGAGCGTTTTGATCCACAGATTGAGGATTTGAGTGACCGGCTAGCCCGTGGCCGGGCGATACTTGCACGATAGGAGGGGGCCATGCGAAAGAAGATTAAAAATGGCTGCTGCCCGATCGCTTCTCTTGCCGGGCAGAGTCGTTGCTTAGGCTCCGATTGTGAGTGGTTCGACTTAGAGAACACCGGATGCTTGGTGATCGATGGTATCCGCTACGGCCTCGCAGCAATCAGCCTGCTGAGGAAGGATCTTGATGAGCTTTCACGAGGTGATTCTTAATGGTCGTCATCCGTGAAGCTGAGATCGTGATCAATCCCATTGATAACGTGTCCCCCGCCCTGAGCCGGCTAGCAAACATGATTTCCGGCCGGTTCTCCGGCGTCCGGATGAACATTGAACTTGCTGATACGATATTTAGCGATCTCCAACGAGTCACAGATCTTACCGCCGGCCTGGGCGAGAAGGTCAATATCGATGTCGCCCTGAATGACAATTCGGCTAACGTTGCCAAGAACATCTCCAACAACTCTCAGCAGGCAGCCCGTGGAGTCGAGAAGATAGCGGATGCCAGCAGCAAAGTTGGCCGGGAGCTAAACGAGACCGAACGCAAGAGCAGCCGGTTCTTTTCAAATCTTGAACAGAGCTCAAGAAGCGTCGTTGACTCGCTGGACGGCATTTTAACCAAGTTTGCTGCCATCGCTGTGACTGGATCAATTGGTGGAGTCTCGTGGCTCGGCGCCAAGAGCAGCGAGAAGTACAAGCAAGAGGTTGTTGAGTCGATAGCGACCAGAAATGGTACACCGGAGGCAGCCATTGCCAAAGAGTTCATAGGCGAAGCAGGCGAACCTGGCCAGGAGTACACAAGCGGCAGCCAACGCGCAGACCTCATGCGATATATCGAGCTGAACACCAGGGCCCGAGGGGAGAATGCTACCAGCGCGGTCCGTGGTGTTGAGAAGCTGGCATTCTCGAGCGAGACGGCCGAGAGGTTGGGGTACGATGCTGAATCTCTGATGCGTATAGCCACCCGCAAATCGTTGAGCAGCCTGCGACCAGACCAGAAGTCGGACATAGAATCCATATTTGGGAAAGATTTCTCCAAGAAGGGTCTATCAACCAGGATGCGGATACTGGCCGAATTTGATCAAAAAATAGACATCAACGAGGCCATGAAAGAGGATCCCGAGAAAGTCCTCCAGTTCAAGCTCGATGCTATGTCCAAGTCGGTTGGCAAGGCAATGATCGGCCCGATGAACTCCCTTCTTGACGTGTCGCTCAAAGTTGTGGATGGCCTGGCATCTATCCCTGGTATGCCCCAGATCGCAGGTGTTGGTCTGATGGCCACTACTGCTGGTATCGGCCTAAAATTGATGTTTGATGCAGCTGGAATGGCTTCAGACGGGATGCTCGGTGTCACCCGAGTGCTCGGCTTGACCAAGAAAGCTGAGGGCGAGCTGCTCGTCGTCCAAAAAGTCAGGGCGGTTGCTACTGCCATATCCAATGCTATGACCTGGACTGCAACGGCTGCTAAATCTGCACTTGTTGGCGCCAACACCGCCGAAGCCGTATCTCAGGTGATGGCGACGGGCGCCATGGAAGGCGATTTTGTGGCGACTGAGCTGAACACCGTCGCCAAGAACCAGGGGATTGTAGCTCGGATCCGGATGACTGCAAGCACCTATGCATCTGCTGTGGCCGAACGAGTCCACACTGCAGCTACCATGATTGGCAGTGCCATCACCTGGGCGCGAGTGGCTGCTGTAGGAGCGATAACCGGGGCCACATTCGCCAATATAGGCATCACGTCAGCCTCAAGCGTCGCTATGGGAGGACTGGCAGCAGCAGAGACCCTAGCCACCGTGGGAGCTTATGCCCTGGCGTCCGGTGTCTGGGCCGCCCTATCGCCATTGCTTCCATTCGTGGCGGCGGGGGCAGCACTGGCAATCGTCTTGGGCGCCGTGGCAGCCAAAGCCGGCCTGCTTGAGCCTCTCCTGAAAGGGCTGGGGAAGATCGATTTCGGCCGGGTCTGGAAGGACCTGATGGAAGGCGACCTGGACAAGGCATGGCGTGACATTACCAAAGGGTTCAAGTTCCCATCAGGCCGGGAGATGTGGGCTAACTTGACTGAAGGCCTGCCGGATTTAGGTAAAATCTGGGATGGCTTAACGAATATCAAGCTGCCGTCGCTGGCGGATGTCACCAAGAACCTCGATATGCCTAAAATCACGTTCACGGCGGCCGTTGGTCCTGTGGGCCTGATCCTCAAGCCTCTACTGGACATGATCAGGCTTCTTGGGGGCCTGGTAGATGGATCCAGCACGATAGAGGACATCCTCGCAGCCGCTACAAAGAATTGGACCACAATGGTAGGCATCCTGAGCGGCATGTGGAGCTCCATAACCGGCATGATCTCTTGGCTTCGGGATGGGCTCGGCATCACCAAAGCCGACCGTAAGAAGCAGATGGAAGAAGAGGCTGCTAAGGTCGGCAACCAGGCCGAAGGCGGTCTATGGAAGGGGGCTAAATGGGTTGATGATGCCAGCAATTACGCAAAACACCAGTGGTATAAGGCACCCGGCTGGTACGAGTCCACATCAAGCGCCGAGGCTCATCTCCTTCCCGAAGCTGCCCAGGCGCGTTTGAATGCACGCAAAGTTAAGTACGAGTCCACACCGGGAGGCTTCTTCGAAGGCATCCCTGGGATAAACGAGCTGACCGGGGCCATCGATGCCCTGACTGCTGCCATTCCCGTTCTTCCTGACGCAGGCGGTTTTGTTGGTGGGGTGATAGACAAAGTAAGTGCCGCTATACCTGATGATATCGGTGAAATTGTTGGTGGTGCGGTAAACAGTGCGGGGACCTCATTCAAAAGCGGGTTCCTGGCGATCCCATCCTTGGCAGGGTCAGTCCTTCAGGGCAACCTCCCTAGCATCGATGAAACGAGGGATGCCCTCGGTGGTTTTGTGGGCTGGGCGACGGGCAATGCAGAACCAGAAGAAGATGAAGTAGAGGCCCCTAGCGTATCGTCTACACCCAAGTCATACCGCAGCAAGATCAATAACAAAACCACGATCACGCCGGAAGGATGGAGCCGCCTCGACTCAGATCAACGCGAGAACTGGACACCACAGTATGCAGTCGGGGCGACGTTCAACCAGGGCGGTCTGTTCACCGGCCAGGTCCATGAAAAAGAGGAGATCATCCCCCAGGCCATAGCCCAAAAAGGAACCGGC
>JAEAMF010001949.1_pt1 | contig 13009 bp, 9 predicted proteins | sample 8958721 | NCBI WGS metagenome assembly JAEAMF01 (sample SAMN16933255, study PRJNA681124) | bioreactor sludge metagenome | isolation source: anaerobic bioreactor treating anionic surfactant - SDBS | place: India: Bengaluru | collected 2019-02-28
CGTCGCGGGGTCGGGCGGCGTCGCGGCCAACGGCTTCCTGAGCGTGCGGCTGGCCGAACTCGCCGCCCGCCGCGGTCTCCGGCTCCTCATCCCGCGGCCCGGGTACTGCACCGACAACGCGGCGATGGTCGGCGCGGCCGGCCTCGAACGGTTCCTGCGCTACGGCCCTTCGGCCTTCGACCTTCCCGCCGCGGCCCGCACCCCCCTGCACTGACCCGCCGCGCCGGAACCGGGGTGGCACCGCGCTGCACGGAGCGCAGTTTCCGGCGCGAAGGGTCCGAGAAGTGAGTTCCTGGAACCCCGGCCGGTTGCTCGGCTCGGACCACCTCGTGTGCGCTTCACCTGCGAGCTGACGTTTCGTCCCCTCCGTATGTCTATCCGCTTCGTGGTCTTCGTGTTTTCGTGGAAGTCCCGGTTCGGTTCTCGCGCCAAGACATCGGCCTTGACTCGGCGCCGGCCGTTCCTAGACTGCGCCGTGCCGCACGCCGCGCCGCCGCGCCCCGGGACGACGCCTTCCCGCCTGCTCCGGTTCGCTCCCGCGGCCGCGGTCGCCGCCACCTTCGCCCTCTCGCGCCTTGCCTACGCCGCGGCCGGCGTGCGCTTCGATGCCACGCCCATCGACTGGTTCTGGCAGTACCTTGACCCGGCCGCCCTGCGCGGCCGCTTCTTCGAGAGCATCCTCAACCTGCACAGCCAGCCGCCGGCGATGAACTTCTTCCTCGGCGCGGTCCTCAACCTCGCGCCCGGGCGCGAAGCCGCGGTCTTCACGGCGTTCTCTCTTGTCACTGGTCTCGTGCTGGCGCTCGCGGTCTACCTGCTGATGGCCGAGCTCGGCGTCCGGCCCTGGCTCGCCGCCGTGCTGGCCGCGCTCTTCACCGCGAGCCCGGCCTGCGTCCTCTACGAGAACTGGCTGTTCTACACCTACCCGGTCACCGCCTGCGTCGTCGGCGCGGCGCTCTGCTGGGCCCGCTACCTACGCACCTCCCGCGCCCGGGACGCAGTCGGCCTCTTCGCACTGTCCGGCCTCGCGGCCCTGACGTGGAGCCTGTTCCACCTGCTCTGGCTCTTTGTCCCGCTGGGCCTGCTGCTCTGGGCGAGGCCGGCCCTGCGCCGCCGCACGCTGCTGGCCGCCGCCGTGCCGGTGCTGCTCGTCGCCGGCTGGTATGCCAAGAACCTCGCGCTGTTCGGGCAGTTCACCGCCAGCACATGGGGCGGAATGAACTTCTCCAAGATGACCAACGCGATGCTCTTCCCGGAAGAGCGCAACTCGCTCTGCCGGCAGGGCGTCATCACCGACGTCTCGCTCCAGCCGCCGTTCAGCAGCCTGGACAAGTATCCGGCCATCGCCGACTCGGCGCGCCGCACCGGCATCCCGGTGCTCGACGCCCGCGCCAAGACCAGCGGCGCCGCCAACTACAACAACCTGGCCTACATCGAAGTCGCCCGCCGCGCCGGCGCCGACGCGGGTCGCGTCCTGCGCGCGCGGCCGGTGAGCTACCTGCGCGGGCTGGCCGCGGCCTGGCTGGCCTTCTTCCAGCCGGCCGACGTCTACCTCCTGCTCGCGCCCAACCGCGGCCACATCGAGGCCCTCGCTGACGGCGTCAACACCGTGCTCGGCCGGTTCGCCCGGCGGCCGGACAGCGCCCTGCGCCGGTCCGACCCGGTGCGCTACTACGCGCGCGGGCTGTTCAGCACCCTGCTCCTGGTGCTCATCGCCTACCTGCTCGTAATCATCGGCGGGCCGGCCGTGCTGCTGTTCCGGCGGCGGCTGGGCCGGCACTTCGGTCCCGGCCTGCTGCTCATCTGGGCCACGGTCTGCTACGTCGCCGTCGTCGGCAACGGCATCGAAGTCGGTGAGAACAACCGGTTCCGGTTCACGCTCGACCCGCTCGTCCTCGCCGCCCTCGGTGTCGCAGTCGAGCAACTGCTCCGCCGCCTGGCGTCCCACAAGCCGGAGCGCGTCCGGCCCCGGGACCGCTAGAACACAATCCACGCCACCCGGCTGCCTCGGAACGGCCTGCCTGTTTGACGCTCTCCGGTTCTGCTGCTACAATCCCGCCGCGATGAGACTGTTCAACACCCTCACCCGGCAGAAGGAGGAGTTCACCCCCATCGTGCCGGGCAAGGTCGGCATCTACACCTGCGGCCCGACCGTGTACATGTACGCCCACATCGGCAACTTCCGGGCCTATGTCTTTTCCGACACCCTGCGCCGGGTACTCGAGTACCTGGGATACGAAGTGAAGCACGTGATGAACGTCACCGACGTCGGCCACCTGACATCCGACGAGGACTCGGGCGAGGACAAGCTGGAGAAGGGGGCGCGCGCCGAGGGGAAGACACCCGAGGAAATCGCCGCCTTCTACGAGGCCGCGTTCTGGCAGGACGCCGGCAAACTGAACATCCTGAAGCCCAACGTCGTCTGCCACGCGACCAGGCATATCCCGGAGATGATCGAGCTGGTGAAACGCATCGAGGCCAACGGCTTTGCCTATCGCACCTCCGTCGGCCTGATTCTCGACACTGCCCGGTACGAGGACTACGCCCGCCTAGGCCGGCTCAAGCTCGACGCCCAGCAGGCCGGGGCCCGGACCGCGGTTGACCCTGAGCGACGTAACCCGTCCGACTTCGCGCTCTGGATAACGAACCAGCCCAAACACCTGATGCAGTGGGATTCACCCTGGGGCCGGGGCTTTCCCGGCTGGCACCTCGAGTGCTCAGCAATGTCGGTGAAGTACCTGGGTGAGCGGTTTGACATCCACACCGGCGGCATCGACCACGTCCCGGTGCACCACACCAACGAACGCGCTCAGAACTTCGCGGCCTTCGGCCACGAGGTCGTCAACGTCTGGGTGCACAACGCCTTCCTGACGCTGGGCGATGCCCGGATGGGCAAGTCCGAGGGCAATCTCATCACCATCAGCCAGTTGCAGGAACGCGGCATCGAACCGGCGGCGTTCCGCTACCTGTGCCATACCGCGCTGTACCGGATGCCCTTGAACTTCACCGAGGAGTCGGTGGCCGGCGCGAGGAACTCGCTGGCCGGCCTAGTGGACTTCGGACGGATAGCACAGACTTGGCCGCGCGAGGGACATGACCCGCTTCTGTCCTCAGAACCGGGATCGTGTCCCGAGCCGAACCTGCGGGGTAGCTGGACCGGACAGTACCGACAGGAGTTCTCGGACGCCATTGCGGACGACCTGAACATCCCCCAGGCTCTCGCAGTCGCGTGGAGTGTGGTGAAGGAGGGCAACAAGCGCCAGGACCGTTCCGCCTGGGACCTTCTCCTCGACTTCGACCGGGTGCTGGGGCTCGACCTCGCAACCCGGGTCGGTACGGCGTCATCTGTCCCCGGCGAGGTACGGCAACTGGCAGCGGCGCGCGAAGCCGCGCGCAAGGCGAGAAACTGGGCCGAGTCCGACCGGCTGCGGGAAGAAATCGCCCGGCACGGCTGGCTGGTCGAAGACACCCCTCAGGGCCAGCGCCTCAAGCCCAAGGCGTGACTGGCTCGCTCCCGTTCCGCATCCTCGACTCATTCCCTCTTGGTGTCTTGGTGGTGAATCGGTGCCCGGCTTGCGCCGCGTTCTTGACTCTGTCCGCCGACTTTCTTATCATTTGCCCGCAAGGTCGAAGTCCGATGTCTGGCAGTCCTGACTTCTGACATCTCGCTTCTGACATCTGACTTCGCAGTTCTTTTCAAGGGCCCATAGCTCAGGTGGTAGAGCACTGTGCTGATAACGCAGGGGTCAGTGGTTCGAATCCACTTGGGCCCATTTCCGCTACTGACCGTCAAATCACGAAGGATACGAGGTAGGTGACCATGAACCGGACCACGACCATCCTGATAATCGTCGGCTGCGTGCTGTTCGTCCTGACCGCCGGCGTGATGGTCGCCGGGCTGGTCGTCCGGGAGTTCTCCGACGACCCGGGTGCGTCCCTGGGCTCCGGGCTCGGCTACCTCGAACTCGAGGGCACCATCATCGATTCCCGGCAGTTCATCCGCCAGCTGCATTCGCTCGACCGCAACCCGTTGGTCAAGGGCATCCTGCTGCGCGTCGACAGCCCGGGCGGCGCGGTCACACCCTCACACGAAATGTACTCGGAACTGAAGCGCGTGCGTGATTCCGGCACGCCGGTCATCGTCTCGATGGGCACGCTGGCCGCGTCCGGCGGCTACTACGTCTCCTGCGCGTCGGACCTGATCGTCGCCAACCCGGGCACGCTCACCGGCTCGATTGGCGTCATCATGGAGTTCCCGGTGTTCAAAGGCCTGATGGACAAGCTCGGCCTCGACGTCGCGGTCATCAAGTCCGACTCGGCCAAGGACATCGGCTCGCCGTTCCGCCGGATGAACCCCGATGACAAGGCGCTGCTGCAGGACGTGGTGACCGACGTCTACGACCAGTTCCTGGAAATCGTCAGCGTCGAGCGGGAGATTCCCTACGACAGCCTGCGGCCGATTGCCGACGGCCGGATATTCACCGGCCGCCAGGCGCTGGCCTGCGGCCTGGTCGACACCCTCGGCACGTTCGAGGAGGCCAAGCTCATCGCCGCGGACTTCTGCGGCATCAAGGGCGAGCCGCGGCTCATCCGGCCGCGCAAGCCGCTCCGCTCCTGGCTGATTGACTTCGTGGAGAGCACGGCCGAAGGCGTCTTCGGCTGGCCGCGCTCCGCCCGGCTCAGCTACCGCTGGCCGTAACCGCTACCGGACAACCCCGGCCTGTTGCAGCGCCTGCCGGAACCGGCGGCGGGCCTGCGCGGCCAGGTCGTTGGCCCGGCGCAGCTCGTCCGCCGCGGCGCCCCGGCCTTCCTGGACAGCGCCGGTCCGCCCCAGCGCCGCCCGCGCCTCGGCAACCAGGCTCTCGACGCCGGCAAACCGCGCCGGGTCGGCGTTGAACGCGACCTTCACCGAATCGACTTCCCGCTGGAGCCGGTCGAGGCTGCGGCCGGTCCGTTCCGCCTGGCCCTGGATGCGTTCGGCCGTCACGCGCGCCAGCGGCTTCGGGGCGGTCAGGACCGCCACCGTCAGGTAGACGACGTTGAACGCCACGAACGACCAGACGACCACGCGCACGACGTCCCGGGCCCGGACGAGCCGGGCGACGACAAAGGAACCGACGATGACCAGTACCCAGCCGACAAGGCCGACGACCACCATAGTAGTGAGAGTCATGCTCCTCCTTTAGAGTCCGTTACTGCAACGGTACACGCTGCCACGGCCGAGTATAGACGCCGGCGGCGGGTCGGTCAAGAAACGAAGCGGCGGGGCCCAAGCCCCGCCGCTCGAATCAGGTGGCCTACTCGTCCGAATCGCCAGCGCCCTGGTTCAGCAGGCGTTTCATCGTCCGCCACTGGTCGGTCATCTCTTTCTGCTTGGCCCGGCCCGCCTTCTCGTCGGTGATGCCCCGGATCTCGGTCTCCCCCGCCTTCGCGAGAGCGAAGATCGAGTCGAACGTGGCCAGGTCCGCGGCCCACGCCGGGTCCCCGCGCAGTTTGCCTGCCTTCTTCTCCAGCTTGGCGAGCCACGTTTCGTACTGCTTCACGTACCGCTCCGGATCGTAGTTCATCCCAGTCGTCGAGCCCTTGCGGCTGATGATCAGGAACACCACCGCCGCCACTACCAGGACGCCGACTATCGACCAGATGATGATCCGGCTCTTGTTGCCTTGAGCCATTGCTCCTCCTTTGAGAGCTTTGTCCGCGCCCGAGCGCGGGTTTCATCCAGGACCAGGACGCGGAACCGGCAAATCGTCATGCGACCTGCCTTCCGCAGCACTTCTTGTACTTCTTGCCCGAACCGCACGGGCAAGGGTCGTTGCGGCCGACCCGGACTTCCTGCTTTCGCGGCGCTGCCGGCTGGGCGGGCGCGGGCCCGTCGGCGCCGCCGGCCGCCGGCTTGTAGGCGTGGACCGTCCGGCGGGGCGCGGGCCGGCGCTCCTGGTCCGCGGTCTGGACCTGGGCCCGGTACAGCAGCGTCAGCGCCTCCTTGTGAAAGTCGGCCATCATCTCCTCGAACAGCCGGAAAGACTCCTGCTTGTACTCGACGAGCGGGTCCTTCTGGCCGTAAGCGCGCAGGCCGATTCCCTCGCGCACCATGTCCAGTGCGTACAGGTGCTCGCGCCACTTCGCGTCGACGGTGCGCAGGAACACGAACCGGCAGAGGTCACGAAACAGCTCGGCACCCAGCTCTTCCCGCCGTTCATCATACCGGCGGCCACTTACCTCTGTCAAGAGCTGCTCTAGCCGCTCCGGCGTCATCTGGCCCCGGTCGTTCGCTTCGACGCGGACGTCGGCCAGGAACACGATCCCGAACTCGCCCAGGAGCCCGTCCCAGTCCCACTCGGCCGCGTACTTCGACGCCGCGACCGCCCGGCCGACGATGCCGCCCACCAGCCCGCCGACCATCTCGTCGTAGACCGCGCGCGGGTCCTCCATCGCCAGCACCGCGTCGCGCAGGTTGTAGACCACCTCGCGCTGGCGGTTCATCACGTCGTCGTACTCCAGCAGGTGGCGCCGGACTTCGGCGTTGCGGACCTCGACGCGGTTCTGCGCATTGGCGATTGCCCGGGTGACGAGCGCGTGCTCCATCGGCTCGTCCTCCTCGGCGCCGAACCGGTCCATAATCGCCGCCACCCGCTCGGACCCGAACAGCCGCATCAGGTCGTCCTCGAGCGACAGGTAGAACCGCGACGAGCCCGGGTCGCCCTGCCGGCCGCTGCGGCCGCGCAGCTGGTCGTCGATGCGCCGGGCTTCGTGCCGCTCGGTGCCGATGATGTACAACCCGCAGGGCGCGTCCTCGTTGCACTGACCCGGCTTTTCTTCCCAGGTCTTGCACGGCCGGCCGCTGGGCTTGACCAGGTAGCATCCTTCGCCCTTGACCACGCCCGGCCCGAGCTTGATGTCGGTACCCCGGCCCGCCATGTTGGTGGCGATGGTCACCGCGCCCGGCTGGCCGGCGTTGGACACGATGGCCGCCTCCTGCTGGTGGTACTTGGCGTTGAGCACCTGGTGGTTGATGCCCGCGCGCCGCAGCATCCGCGATATGACCTCCGAGACCTCGACCGACGTCGTGCCGACCAGCACCGGCCGGCCGGTCTTGTGCCACCGCTCGATCTCGGCGATGACCGCGTCGTACTTCGCCTTGCGCGTCTTGTAGACGATATCCGGGTAGTCCATGCGCCGGATGGGCTCGTTGGTCGGGATGGTGATTGCGTCAAGTTTGTAGGTCGAGAAGAACTCGCTGGCCGAAGTCATCGCCGTGCCGGTCATGCCCGCGAGCTTCCGATACATCCGGAAGTAGTTCTGCAGCGTGATAGTGGCAAACGTCTGGGTTTCGCCCTGCACCGTCACGCCCTCCTTGGCTTCGAGCGCCGCGTGCAGGCCGTCCGAGAAGCGCCGGCCCGGCATCAGCCGGCCGGTGAACTCGTCGACGATGATGACCTTGCCGTCCTGGATGACGTACTCGATGTCCTTCTCGAACAGCGAGAACGCCTTGAGTAGCGCCTGCATGTTGTGCAGCTTCTCGCTCTGCTGGGCGTAGCGCTGGTACACCTTCTCCCGCGCGTACACCTTCTCCTTGGGCGACAGCGCCTCGTCGGTGTCGAGCCGGCCCAGTTCCTCGGAAATGTCGAGCGCGACAAACGCCTGGGGGTCGTTGGGCGCGAGGAACTCCCGGCCGCGCTCGGTCAGGCCGATGGAATGGCTCTGCTCGTCGATGGTGAACAAGAGGTCCTCGTCAATCTCGTGGAGCTTCTTGTCGCGCAGGAACTCGAGCTCCTTGTGGTCGATGGACCGCTTCACGCCCTCCTGCCGCTCGACCTTGGTCAGCCGCTTGTGCTTGGGCGCGCCGCGCCGCGCCTGCAGGAACTTGACCGCGGCCTCGTCCTCCTTGCCCTCTTCAAGCAGCTTCTCGCCGTCCTCGACAATCCGGTTGACCAGGAGGCTCTGCTGGCCGAACAGCCGCTTGACCATCGGCGTCAGCCGGTCGAACCCGCGGTCCTCGGCCTCGACCGGGCCGGAGATGATCAGCGGCGTCCGCGCCTCGTCAATCAGGATCGAGTCCACCTCGTCGACGATGGCATAGTGGTGCCCGCGCTGGACCTTGTCCTGCAGCCGGACCACCATGTTGTCGCGCAGGTAGTCGAACCCGAACTCGTTGTTGGTGCCGTAGGTGATGTCCGCCCCGTAGTGGGGCTTGCGCTCGTCCGGGTCCATGCCCTGCTGGATGCAGCCGACCACGAGCCCGAGTTGCTCGTAGACCGGCCCCATCCATTCCCGGTCGCGCTTGGCAAGGTAGTCGTTGACCGTTATCAGCTGCGCGCCCTTCTTCGTCAGCGCGTTCAGGTACAAGGGCATCGTCGCCACCAGCGTCTTGCCCTCGCCGGTCCTCATCTCGGCGATCTTGCCCTCGTGCAGCACCATCCCGCCGATGAGCTGGACGTCGAACGGCACCATGTTCCATTCCTGCTCGATGTCCGCCACCGGCCACTTCTTGCCCACCAGCAGCTTGCACGACAGCTTGACCAGGGCAAACGCTTCGGGCAGCAGCTCGTCCAGGCTCACGCCGTCCTTCACCCGGGCGACGAGGGCTTCGGTTTTCTTGGGCAAGTCGGCGGACGAAAGGCCGGTCAGGCCGGCATAGGCCGAATTGATGTCCTCGACACGCAGCCAGAGCCGTTTCAGCTCGCGGTCGTTCTTTGTGCCGAAGATTGAACCAAGGCGCTTTTGTAGCATCCCGGGCCGATTCTACCCCAACCCCCACCGAGGTCAAGCGCATTGGAACTGAGTCAGTTACAGGCGGCCCCCCGTCCGCCATCTCGCATCTCGCTCCTCGCCCTTCGCCATTCGCTTGACCTCTGGACCACTCTCCGTCTTCCTCATCATCACTGGATCACTGGGTCACTCGACCACTAGACCGCTGTCTTTCTGCGCCTATACTCCCTCGTGCCGAGAAAACGCCTCACGCCCCACGCCTCACGCCTCACGCCGGACTCTGAGTCGGAAGCATCCGGCGTAGAGCGGACGGCGGACGGCACGCCGAAGGCGCCGCTTGCGGACAGGATCCGCCCCGGGTCCCTCGACGACATCGTCGGCCAGGACCAGCTCATCGGCAAAGACCGGCCCCTGCGCCGGATGATCGAGAAGGGTGAGCTCCACTCGATGCTCTTCTGGGGTCCGCCCGGCTCGGGCAAAACCACGCTCGCCCTAGCCATCGCCAACTACACCAAGGCGCACTTCGTCCAGTTCTCGGCCGTCAGTTCGGGTGTGGCCGAGGTCCGGGAAGTCGTGAAACGGGCCGACTTCGACCGCCGGGCCCACAACCTGCGCACCATCCTGTTCGTGGACGAAATCCACCGGTTCAACAAGGCCCAGCAGGACGCCTTCCTGCCCCACGTCGAGTCAGGGCTCATCACCCTCATCGGCGCCACCACCGAGAACCCGTCCTTCGAGGTCATCGCGCCCCTGCTCTCGCGCTGCCGGGTGTATGTGCTCGAAGGCCTGTCGTTGGATAGCCTGAAGGTCCTGATGCGCCGGGCACTCGAGTCCGACGCGGGGCTGGACTCGCTCAAGGTCGCGGTCCCGGACGAAGTCCTCGACTACCTGGCCCTGGTCAGCCAGGGCGACGCCCGAGCCGCCCTGACCGCGCTGGAACTGGTCGCCGGCGCCGCGCCAATCGGCAAGGCCGGCCGCCGGAACGCGACCATCGAACTGGCCCGGGACGTCGTCCAGCGCAAGTTCCTGCTCTACGACAAGGCCGGCGAGCAGCACTTCAACCTCATCTCCGCCCTGCACAAGTCCCTGCGCGACTCTGACCCGGACGCCGCGCTCTACTGGCTCGCCCGGATGCTCGAAGCCGGCGAGGACCCGCTCTACATCGCCCGCCGGCTGGTGCGCTTCGCCTCCGAAGACGTCGGCATGGCCAACCCCAACGCCCTGGTCGTCGCCACCGCGGCCAAGGACGCGACCCACTTCATCGGCATGCCTGAGGGCAGCACCGCGCTCGCCCAGGCGGTCATCTACCTGGCGCTGGCGCCCAAGTCGAACGCGGTCTACGTCGCCTACGGCCAAGCAAAGAAGGACGCTCTCGAGACTGAGACGCTTGGAGTTCCCCTGCACCTGCGCAACGCGCCCACCGCCCTGATGAAGGGCCTGGGTTATGGCAAGGACTACCAGTACGCCCACGACTTCCCGGCCGCCAGGGTCGACCAGACCCATTTCCCGGACGGGATGAAACCGAGGAAGTACTACGTCCCGACCGACCGCGGCTTCGAAGCCGAACTCAGGAAGCGCCAGAAGCCGGCGAACCCGGACGATACCACCGACAAGTCCTGACCGACGCTAGAACAGCGCGGTCACGGCCAGGCCAGCGGGCATTGGGAAGATGCCGGGGCGGAAGCAGTGGCGGAAATGTGGCACGTGTCCCTCACGGCCCCCGAATCAGGTCGCCTACTCGTCCGAATAGCCACCGCCCGGGCTCAGCAAGCGTTTCATCGCCCGCCACATATCGTCCATCTCCTCGCGCTTGGCGCGTCCAGCCCGCTCGTCTGTTATGCCCTTGATCTCGGTGACTGCGGTCTGGGCCACGCTATAGACTGAGTCGAACTGGGCCAGGTTTGCGGCCATCGTTGGGTCGCTGCGCAGTTCGCCCGCCTTCCGTGACAGCTTCTCCAGCCGCTCTGTGTATTCCTCGGCGTACCGACGCGCATCGTAGAACATCTGCATCTCTGTCGGTGCATCACTGCCTGAGGGCAGACTCGTCTGGCCCGGTGCACCCTTGCGAGTGAACAGGAGGAGGGATGTCGAGAGCAGAACAACAGCCAACGCGACCGTTGACAATGCCCCCAGAACGACTCCGGCTATCGCCATGCCCCTGCCGGGACGTCTGGACTTGAGCGCCACGATTCCGCAGATGAGGGCAGGCAGACCTATCCCGGCGATCCCGAGCACCATGCTCGTAATGCTCAGACCCATCCCGTGGCTGGGCTTTGGCTCACTCACCTGAGTAGCTGCAGCCGTCGCTTGTCCGGGGATATTGGGTGGCTGACTCTGCGTACCGAACTGCGTACCACAATGCCGACAGAACAGTGCAGTCTCATCTGTCGGCTTTCCGCACCTGGGGCAGTATGCCATTGTTACTCCTACGTCCATTTCTGACCATCTGCAAAGGGCCCATCGCTTCTGGCTTCTCGCAGGCACATGTTGTTGGTATTGTTGGGATTACTGAGGACGCTACCCACATTTCATACTCCTCTTGCTGCCGGGCGGGAAAGGGGAAATGCCGGAGCGGAAGCAGTGGCGGAAATGTGGCACGTGTCCCTCACGGCCCCCGAATCAGGTCGCCTACTCGTCCGAATAGCCGCCGCCCTGCTTCAGCAGGCGTTTCATCGCCCGCCACTGATCGTCCATCTCTTCCCGCTTGGCCCGGCCCGCCTTCTCGTCGGTGATGCCCCGGATTTCGGTGACCGAGGCCTGGGCAACGGCATAGATCGAGTCGAACGTGGCCAGGTTTGCGGCCATCGTTGGGTCGCCGCGCAGTTCGCTCGCCTTCTGTGACAGCTTCTCCAGCCGCTCTGTGTATTTCTCGGCGAATCTTGTTGCAGCGAAGGTAGATTCCGTATCCGACTCGGACATTCGCAGGCTGGAGACTTTCGGGAGCACGAGAACCACGGCCGATGTAACAGCAACTACTATGAGGCCGACGCACACCAGGGCGATCACCACAGCCTTTCTGCTCCGTCCTTCAGCTGCAGTTGAGCCACGCGGGCGCCGCAGAAGCCCACCAACAACACCACCCGCGAGCCCAAGGAGACCGAAATAGAGCGTTGACAGAAACACGCCACCACCCAGCACCATCCCGAGTAACCCGCCTATTCCAGCCCCTTCTGAGCCACCGAGCAGTCCGCCAAGTAGTCCTCCGATGCTCGTTAGCAATAAGCCTGCGACAATACCATCGATCGTGCCCGAAAGGAACCCGGCGAGCGCCCCACGGCCCAGTCCGCCGGCTATCACGCCGGCAACGAAGCCCGCTATTATCGGACCGATGACCGGGACTGGGCTAAGTACCGCCATCGCAATCGAACCCACCAGCACTGCTAGGAAGATCATAGCTTTCTCCTTCCTGAGTATGGCATCTTGGTGCACCATCGCGGCCCGAGAAGCACCGCCTGACTCCCTACATTCTGTCTTGTGGCTGTCCTGCTTGGTCTGCCAATAGTCTGTGGTGAAGAAGCACCATTTCCATACATCGTCAAGGGCAGTAAGGGTGGCGAGCTGTGGACGCTAGACGTTCTTGGGTACATATCCCCGCCCGGCTGGTCAACCATACAGCATAACTACTAGCCGAAATCAGGCAGGTGTCAAGCGCGGTCGGTCTCGATGAGAACTCAGGGAAGTGCCCGGGGAGCGGCTCGGGGAAGGACGGGGAGAACGGCCCGGGATTGCTGGGGACGCTATCCACTTTTCTACCTCTGGGCCAGCGCGGGACGGCGGTTTGGATTCCATTCAACTCGGTCAACATGTGGCATAACTACTGCGCCGAAACCGCCCCGTGTCAAGTTGCGGCGATCGACGGACGTTCTTGGTGGAGGTACCAGGGATGAGCTGGGGGAAGGGATCAGGGATAGTATGGGCAACGGCGTTCGGAAGGACTGGACCGAGGTTTTCGCCGAAGCACAGGCAAATGGAGGGTTTTGAAGGGACAGAGTGGCCATCGGGGCGCTGGAATGAAGGACTCGGACGGCAAAACGGGCTGGAAAACAACGCCGCGGTTCTGTTAGTTTTTTCTTGCATGCTTCATTGCGCATTGTTTCCTGAATTCTTTCCTCGATTCTCGTCTGGACTCGTCTCTCGACCGTTTTCTCTGCTGTTTTCTGGACTGTTTTCACTACCGTTTTGAAGACTGTTCTTGCTGCTGTTTTGACCGCTGTTTTCTCGACTGCAAAGAGTACTGTCTTCTGTACTGTCTTCTGAACTGTTCTTTCGACTCTCTTCTGTACTGTTTTCCGTGCTG
>JAEAMF010001947.1_pt1 | contig 13008 bp, 12 predicted proteins | sample 8958721 | NCBI WGS metagenome assembly JAEAMF01 (sample SAMN16933255, study PRJNA681124) | bioreactor sludge metagenome | isolation source: anaerobic bioreactor treating anionic surfactant - SDBS | place: India: Bengaluru | collected 2019-02-28
TGATCATCGACAGCGACACGGCTCCGGCGTCCGGAGTGCCGACGCTGCGCTCGGCCGCTTCGCGCGGCGATCGCATCTCGTGCGGCCGACACGGCCCGCGCAAACTCGCGGGTCACGTCCTTCATGATCCCTCGTCCCGGGACGCGAAGACGCACAAAGAGATAACATCGAAGAGGTCAGCAAAGGCGGTGGTCAGATGAAAACCATGCAGCGTCTAACGAGCGCCTACGAGAGCGCCCGCATCGAGGAATTCGACGATGACTCCCGGTACGTCATCATGAGTGACTGCCATCGTGGCGATGGCTCGGTCTCAGACGAGTTCCTCAAGAACAAGAACGTGTATCTCGCCGCGCTGGAGCACTACTGGAAGGAGGGGTTCACCTACATCGAAGCCGGCGACGGCGACGAGTTGTGGGAGCACAAGTACAAGCACATCATCAAGGCGAACCGGGCCGTCTGGGACCTGATTCGTCCCTTCCACCACGACGGCCGGCTGATCAGGATGTACGGCAATCACGACATCCAGTTGCAGGACCCCGGCTACGTGCGGGCCAACCTGTGGACGGCAGCCGATCCGGACACCAATGAGGTCGAACCCTTCCTGACCGGGCTCGAGGCGATCGAGGCCGTGGTGCTCAAGCATCGGGTCACGGGTCAAGAGATACTGATCGTCCACGGTCACCAAGGCGATTTCACCAACGATCAGGCTTGGCGAATGAACAGGTTGTCGCTTCGCTACTTCTGGAGATACCTGCATGCGTTCGGCGCCCACAGCCCCTCCAGCCCGACACGCAATGCGTACAAACGCCACAAGGTGGAGCGCAACTACGTGAAGTGGATCCAGGAGAACTGCATCGCCCTGATCTGCGGCCACACGCATCGCGAGAAGTTCCCCAAGCACAACGAAATGCCCTACTTCAACTCGGGGAGTTGTCTGTACCCCTCCCACATCACAGCGCTGGAGATCGTCAACAGCACCATTGCCCTGGTTCGCTGGCGTGTCGACCCCAACGAGGACGGCTTCCTGCAGGTCACCAGGCGAGTGATTGCCGGGCCCGAGCCACTGCACAACTTCGACCTCAAGCGCCAGGCGCCGCACGACCGGCCGCCTTGCGGCGAGGCGGCCAGCGACGACACCTGATCTGCTCTGGCCTGTCCCCCGACCGACGGGCGCCGCACGGCATCTTGGTAGCTGGGACGCTGCGGCTCGTCCTCGCCGCGCCTGCCGCGCCGACAGCATGCAATGACTGCGTTATGCAAGTGAACGGTGACGCTGATCGGGCCCTGATTGAGGCCCTGCAGGTCGCGACTCGAGACCTCTTGGCGGTGGCGCTGCAGAGTCTGGACCGCGTCAGCGGGATCAGGCTGCAGCACATGAGGCTGCTGATCGCCGTCCACGAGAACCCCGGGGCCGCATCGGTGGTTCTGGCTGACTCACTAGGGGTATCACCTTCGTCGGTAACCAGACAGGCCGACCGCCTGTGCGATGCCGGATACCTGACGCGAGATCAGCCGGCCGACAACCGACGGATGGTGGTGCTGACCCTCACGTCCGAAGGCGAGCGGATCGTCGACGCGGTGCTCGGCTACCGGGCGGAGGCCTTCGGCAAGGCGATCCTGGCCTTGGACCCGACCCTTCGCACCGACCTGACCAGCGGCCTGGGCGGGCTGCACCAAACCCTGCACGGCAGCGCCGCCGACCATGCCGCGGGAGCGCTCGAGCCCTGAGAGCACCAGCCCTCACCGAACAGCCGGGACGCCGTCCTCCTTCTCGTCAAGCCAGGCCACGATGGTCGACCGGAAGTCGTCATAGGCGGCGTCGACGTCGTCAAGGAACAGCTTGGCCGGCATTGACGGGCTGATCCACGCGACCGGAGTGGCGACTGCGCACCCTTCGACGCCCCCCGCCACGCGCAATGACCCCGAGCGGGGCACCTGAACTCGCAGCCTCACCACAGTCTCTGGGCCGTCGGGGGCCGCAACCTTGCCGGGCAGTTCGCGCGCCTCGTCCACCGGGCGCTCCCACGTCACGCGGACAAACCGGGCCGAGTCTGCCACACCGGGGCGCCTGGGACGGTCAGCCGGATGATCTGGCCCGGGTCGGTCGGAGTGTCATGATGGGCCAATGTTCGGGCAGCGGACGAGGGTTGGGGCGTGGACGCTTGTCGGCGCCTGGATGCTGCTGATCTTCCTGCTTTCGGCGCAGTCGGCGGACCAGTCCGCCGCTCTCAGCGGCGCCAACCTGCGCGTGGTGGCGGCCGTCCTCGACGCTGCGATGCAGACGCTGGGGGCCGCGGCCCTGTCGGGAGAAGCGTTGGGCGGCCTGCACACCGTGATACGCAAGGCGGCGCACTTCACCGCCTACCTGATGCTCGGTGTGCTGACCGTGCGTGCGGTGATCGTCTCGCGTGGGGACGCCGGAGTCACCGAGCCGGCCCGAACCCGGGTCAGGCAATGGGTTCGGCGGCCGGGGCTGGTCGCGATGTTGATCGCGACGGCCTATGCCGCCACTGATGAACTGCACCAGGTATTCGTGCCGGGCAGGAGCGCCGAGTTCACCGATGTACTGCTCGACAGCCTCGGCGCGCTCGCGGGCATCTGGCTCTACCTGGCTTGGCACAGGCGGCAAATCGACCGGCAATCCGGCTGAGTCGACGTCCAACCGCCTCGCCGGCCCTTGGATCACGCGCGGAACCGACCGCTGCCGAGAAGTGGGTGCGCAAAGTGTCGGTCTGCACCGTTCCCTGCACCCAATCGCTGCGGAGGCATCTGCGCCTGCGGGGTCACTGGCGTCCGCTAGGCCAGGCGGAGCACTGCGTCCGCGAGGCTGGCCCCGACATGATCGCGGCTGATGCGTTCCTGCTCCAGGCGACGGTCGCCGCGACGCAGTTCGGCGAGCGCCTCCAGTTCTGCCGCGGTCAGGTAACCGATCTCGCCGCGGAAGGGCCGGGGCTCGTCCACGGTCAGGTGGGCATGGTCGCGCAGGGTGCCGGCGTCCATCAGCACCGAGCGCACCTGCGGGAGCACCTTGCGGAGCCGGCCGAGGATGCGGAATCCGTGGCTGTCGAAGTCGCCCCAGTACAGCACCGGCGCGGCCGCCAGCCAGTCGACTTCAGCCAGCCGGGTGGCCGCCACTCCCCCGCCGTGGATCGCCACCACCCCGGGCAGCGGCGGCGCCGTCTCAACATTGGTCTTGTTCTCGCAGATCAGCACCACGTCCGGCGCCAGGTCAAGCTGCTGCAGGCCGACCAGATCGACGCTGAACTGGCCGGGACCCACCACCAGGGCTTCGTCCAGCAGCCGCACCAGGAAGTTCACACCCCCGCGCCGCAACCCGTGGCCGACATCGCCGGTGATCACCGCGGCCAGCGGCTCGACCAGCGACCGGTTGCGCTCCCACCACTTGGAGTCGACGCCCGGCACCGGCAGTTCGCGCTCCCACAGTCCGGAATCGGGGTGGGTCGCCAGCCAGTCCAGCACCGCCACCAGCCGATCGGTCCCGGCATCGTCCAGCCCCGCCAGCCCCACGGCGGACGCCCGCAACGCCGCGGCGAGATCGATCGCCGGCCACTCGTCCTGCAGCCGCCTGGCGGCCGAGACCGCGCGCCGCCACTGCCCGCCGTGGCCGGCCAGTTCGGCGATCGCGTCCGGCGTCGCCACGATCCGCAGCGGCACCATCTGGCGTCCGAAAGCAGCCCACCGCCGCTCAGCCCACTCGACAGTCAGACCCGGGACGCGCAGCCTGCGCCAGGACGCCACCCACCGCGCCACGGCATCGGGGTCGGCGGCTAGTTGCGCCTCGGTGGGTGGGTGCAAGGGCCAGGTCTTGACGCCCGGGTCGCCGGCTGCCAGCCAGGTCTTCCAGCCCCTCCGCCACTGGCCCTTGGCCCACTCGGCCGCATCGTCCGGCGTCCTCACAACAGCGCCTCCTGCGCCGGGACCGTGGCCGCCTCGGCCGCCACCTCGCCCGGGGCGGGCACCCCGCCCGAGGCGGCAGCGTCGGGTTCGAAGAGCAACTGATGCAGCTGCGAGTTGCTGCCCGACTCGTTGCTCACCATCACCACCCCACCGACGTAGTCCTCGATCGTCTGCAGCATCTTCAGTGGGGTGGCCAGCACCAGTTGGAAGCCGAACTGTCGGAAGACCTCCAGCCCAGCCCGGGTGAAGTTGTGATCGGCCTTGTCAAACGCCTCATCGATGACCACCAAGGCGTAGCTGGGCGCCGCCTGCTCCGGCGGGGCGAGCTGGAACCGCAACGCCGCCGCCAGGCAGAAACTGACCAGCCGCTGCCGTTCGCCGCCCGACCGGCCACCCGAACCGGTGTAGTGGTCGAGCGCATTGCGGTCGGCGTCTTGCACCCGGGCCTGGAACTGGACGTGCTGCCGGGTGTCGAGACACAGTCGCCGCCAGCTCTTGTCGGCCGGATCCTCCGACTGCAACTTCGCCAGCAGGCCGCGCATCGCCTCGAAACGACGCTCAGCGCCGGCCCGGTCGTCCACCCCCTCGAAGGCGTCGGTCATCGACCCGGACGTGATCTCGGCCAGCGTCGCCAGGAAGGCGTCGACCTGCGGCAGCTTGCGGTCGCGCACCTCGATCTGCAGGTAGGCGTCGCGGTCGAACTGGGTCGTCAGCAGCGACTTGTTCACCTCGTCGACGCGCATTCGCACGTTACGCCGGGCGCCCTTGATCTCGGCCGCCAGATTGGAGATGTTGTTGCGCGCCTGGCTTTGCAGCAGCTCGAAGAAGCGGTCCTCGAAGGCGGGCAGCCCGTCGTCCTCCAGTTCGGTCAGCCGCTGCAGGTACTCGGGCAGGTACTCCACCCCGTCGCCCCAGTCGGCGGCGACCGGCGCCCACCCGAGCCGGTACTGGCTCATCTCGCGGCTCGCCTCGCGTTCCCGGCGGTTGCGCGCCGCCTCCAGCGAGCCGCGCCGTGAGGCCAGGTGTTTGCGCAACTCGGCGTCGTCGCGGTCGGAGGTGCCAAGCTGGGCAACCAGTTGCGTCAACGCGCCCGCCACTGCTTCGGGCACCGGCACCGAACCGGCGAGCCGGCCCTCAATCGTGCGAATCGTTCGGTCAAGCTCTTCCAGCGCCAACCCCTGCTGGCTGTGCCTGCGGACCAGGCCCTCCCACACGCCCTCGGCCTTCCGGACGTTCTCGCGGGCCACCCCGAGTGCCGCTTCGAGGGTCGCGAAGTCGGGTTTGTCGCGGTGCAGTCCGGCCATCCGCTGGTCGAGTTCGGCCACCTTGGCCTGCGCCGCTGCGAGGTCAAGATCGTGCCAGCTCAGGCCCTGCAGTTCTTGCAGGACGCCGCGGCGGCGCTGCAGTGATTCGGCCTGCCGGGCGTGGTCGTCCAACGCGGTCACCGCCGCGTCCCGCTGGGTGGACGCCTGGCGCCACCGCGCCACCAGTTCGGCCTCCTTCGCTTCGGTCGAGAAGCCGAGCACCCAGCGGCTGCGGTCGCCGACCGCCGACCGGTCGTCCTTCTCATGGCTGTGCTCGTTGTGCTTGACCTGCCCCCGGCGGGTGACCGCCCTGGCCGCAGTGGAGAAGTCGGCGGGCCCCTCGACGCAGGCGTAGGCGTAGCGGCTGGCCAGCCGGTCCCACAGCCAGCCCCGGAACGGGCCGTCGGCCAGGATCAGCTTGTGCACCAGGACGCGCTGGTCGTCCGGGGCCTCGGCGAACGCGTCGCGTCCGGTGGCCACCTTCTCGTAGGCCAGCCGCGTCCGCAGATTCTCGCGGTCGATGATCTCGGACGCCGCCAGATAGTGCGCCTCGGGCACCACCAGCGTGCGGGCGAACGAGCCAAGCACCCGCTCGATGGCGCCCCGCCAGGCGTCCTGGTCGGGCCGCACCTCAAGCAGTTCTCCGACGAACGGCAAGGTGGTCTCGTCCACCTGCAACCGTTCGGCCAGCAGGGTTCGCACCTCCAGCAGCCGGCCGTCAAGGTTCGAGCGGTGCCGGCGCAGCGCCTCAAGTTCCTTGGCGATCTGCTCGGCGAGGTCGGACGCCTGGCTGCGCCGGGCATGGGTCTGCCACTCGGCCGCCTTCAGCCCCTTGGCCACCTCGGCCAGCCCGGTCTGCAGTTCGGCAACCCGGTGGGTGAACGCAGCAACCTCGCCCGCGCCGGCCGGCAGCACCAAGCCCTCCGCAGCCGCGGACCCCGCCAGCTGCGCCACCTGAGCTTGGCGCCGGGACAGATCGGCCTGATGACTCTCAAGCAGGGAGCGCAGGGTCTCCAGCTCGGCGCCGCCCGCGCCGTCGTAGGCGCGTTGGGCCTCCACCGCGGCACGGTCGGTGGCGGCCTTCGCGGTCTCGGCGGCGCGCACCTCGTCGGCCAGCCGGTCGACGCCGAGCTGGGTCGCCGCCCGTTTCGTCCGCGAATGAGCCAGCTGGTTGCCGTCGACCCACGCGCCGAGGTGCTCGTCCAAGGCGCCAACCTCGGCCAGCTGCCGACCCAGCCGGGTCAGCTCCTCGTGGTGGGCGCGCAGCGGCCGCAACGCGTCGACCTGGCGGCGGGCGTCGACGACGGCGCCGTGCGCGGTGGACAGCTCGGTGAACTGCTCCACCGTCTCGTCGGCCAACTGGAAGGACTGCGGTTCGTCGAGCATGAACTCGCGGAACAGTGAGTCGAGGCTGGTCAGGTTCTTCGCCGACTGGGTCTTGTGCAGCAGCACCTGCGCCTGCTCGGAGGTGATGCCAAGCCGGCGGCGGAACTTGGCCGAGAAACTGGTGTACGCCTCGTTGCTGTAGACGTCCCAGGCCGGGAACCCCTGCTTGATCCGGCGCTGCTCCAAGCCGTTGTGCACGTAGGGTTGCAGGCCCAGCAGGTCGACCCGCTCGCCTGCCATGATGAAGACCGACTTCAGGTCGGACGCGTCGTTGGTCGACCGGGCGATGTGGAAGAGCCTGATCAGCGTGGTGTAGTCACCCCGGCCGTCGTCGAAGGTGAGGCCGATACCGCTCCAGGTGGCGCCCGGACGCAGGAACGCCGTCTGGATCTCGCCGGTCTCGGTGTCGGCCTGCCGCTTGTGGGCGCCGCGCACATAGGTGACCAGGCTGCGGTCGCGGTCGCCGGTGTCGGTGCCCTGGGCGGCGGCGTTGAACCGCAACCGGCTGGGACGCACCAGGATCGCGGCGAGTGCGTCCAGCAGCGACGACTTGCCCGAGCCGGACGGCCCGGTCAGCAGCAGGCCCTCGCGGGGGACGGTGAACGAGCGGGCACCGTCGAAGGTTCCCCAGTTCACCAGCTGCACTTGGCACAGCCGCTGCTGGCCGATCACGATTCGTCTCCCGGCGTCGACCGTAGCCGCTCCAACTCGTCGGTGATCGCGGCCACCTGGTCGGCGCCGACCACCAGCGCCAGCACCGGCGAGATCTCCCAGCGGTCGTCGTCGCCGCTGACCCCCAGCAGCACCGAGTACCGCTTCATCTTGTTGATCGCCGCCTCGACCCGGCGGTCGAAACCGCGCTGGTCGCTGACATCTGCTGCCCGGTAGCTGCGCAGCTGGTCCTCGATCTCGTCGCGGCCGACGAAGGCCCGGACGCTGCTGCTTTGCCGCAGCAGCAGGATTCGCCGCAGGTAAAGCACCAGCACCGTCTCGATCAGGGTCAGCGGATGCGTCCGGACCACCTTGATCGCCTGCTCGACGTCGAGGTGCCGGACGAACGCCAGCCGCGACTCGTGGTCGACGACCAGGTCGAGGTAGAGGTCGGCCAGCCGGATGCGCACCACGTCTTCGTGGGCTTCGAGTTCGGCCCACAGCTTCGGGTGGGTGTCGGCCCGCAGGTAGGAACCCTGCATCAGTTGCAGCAGGACGCGCCGGATGCCGTGCGCCAGTTGGCCGTGGTCGACCACCTGCACGGGGTCGTGCTGGAAGTCGAAGTCGTCGACCTCGACTTCTTCGGCGCGCCGCGCCACGGGTTGCAGGCTCATCGTTGACTCCAGTCGGCTGGTACTTCACCGAATACATATCGCGGCGCACTGACAGTTCTCGTTTGGCTCGAAGTGACCGGATGCCAGGCCCAGGTTTCGCAGCCGGCCGCGGGCATGGCGTGTTCGAGCGCCAGCACCAGCAGACCGACGACCGACGCCAGGCCCTGCGTCGCCGGGAACCGGGCGAGCACGTCGCCGACGGTGGCGCCCGGCTGGCCGGCCAGCGTCGCCGCCACGTTGCGCTGCAACTCGGGGAAGTCGATCTCGGTGACGCGCACCAGTTCGCGCATCTGCTCGACGTCGAGCGGGGCCGTCAGGTGTTCGGTGACCTGCTCGCTGGTGCGAACGTCGGCCGGGTTGTGCAGCGTCCAGCCACCGATGGACGAGATGGTCATCGAGGTCAGGTCGAGGCCGAGCCCCAGCGGGTGGGTGGCCGGCAGTTCCCGCAGCACCGCCATGGCCACCTGCTCGGCCCGCCCAATTGCGTCGGCGAGCCGCTTGTGTTCGCGGTACTCCTGGGTTTCGACGAACCGGCGCAGGCTGCGCGAGAGGTCGGTCAACGTGCCTCTGACTTGGGCGCTCTCACGCTGCAGCGTGGTCAGATATTGGCGCAGGAAGGCCGACTCAGCCAGCGGCAACTCGTTGGTGAACCCGCGCTGCAGCACCGCGTCCACGGCCGCGTCGAAACCCTCGATCAGTTCAGGATCAAGCAGCAGCCGGTAGAACGCGTTGAAGCTGCGTCCCGCGTCGGAGTTCTCGATGACGTCGACCCCCGAGAAGACCTCGGCCAGCACCCCGCCGCGTTGCCCGTCGTGGTTGACGATTTGTTCGCGCAGCGACTGGTTCAGCTGCTCCAAGGAGCCGGCGACCTTGGCGAAATCCCGCGGCACCTCATCGGCCAGCCGCAGCACCTCGGCCAGCCGCTCCTGGGCGGACGCGTCGTCCAGGGGGACGTAGCCCTGCTGCTCGACGCGGGCGATCTGCTGGTCGATGCGGTCACGCTCGCGGCGCAGCGCCTCGACAAGGTGGGCCGGGTCGGGGTCGGTGTCGCGGGCCAGTGTGCTGAGCAGCTCGGAGACGTTGGCCAGCCGGGAGGAGGTGACGCTCGCCCGCGGCTGGTCGATCGCGGCGATGAAGCCGATGGCGTCGGCGGCCGAGGGTGACAACTCGACGGTCTCTTCGCGGGCCGCGGTGGCCCGCCTGATCAAGATGGCGTCGCGGATCCAGTCGGCGATGTATTCCTGCGCGGTGCGCGGCAACGCGAAGCCGTCGTCGCGGAGCTCGGCGAGGTCTTCGGCGACCAGCGTGACGAACTCGGGATACGGCAGCACCCGCTGCTCCACCAGGTGCCGACCGCAGGTTGCGGCGATGACGGGCATGTTCTCGGCGCGGAGCAGCTTCAGCGCAGCGCTGCCGCTGGCGCGACGCGCCCGGAACGCGGCACCGGTTGCTCCAGCCATGGGCTCAGCATAGGCATGGTCACGATCGGGGGCAGACGCCGTTCGTCCCGGCGTGCGACGGTCTGTGCTCGCGGGCCCCGGTGAACATTGCGGAGGATCCGGCAGCAACTACCCTGCCCGATCCTCCGCAATGTTCGTGGGCGGCCTCGGCTAGCCCTTGCTGGTCGGTGTGGCGGCGGCCCGGGTGCGCCACAACAGGACGCCGAGGCGCACCAACGAGACCAGCAGCAGCCCGCTGATGCCCGCCGTGGCCACCAGGATCGCCCCGACTGCCACGAAGGCCGGTTGTTCGGGCGAGAAGCCAGAGAACGGCGCCAGCACGCACAGCAGCCCGCCCACCACCATCGACGCCACCCCGAGCCGCCGTCCCACCCGGAACTGGCTGGTGCGCAACGGCAGCGCCAACGCCAGCAGCGTCGCCCCTACCAGCAGCCCGAACAGCGGCAGCATCCACAGGTTCAGCGCCAGCCAAGTCGCGAAAGCCAGCGCCGTGGACGGCAGTTCGGTCTCGGGAGCCGCGACCACATACCCCCAAGTCAGATGTAGGGCCGCCGACACCGCAGTCGCCAGGGCCGCGACGGCGCCAGTCACAGCCAGCCCGAATGCGCGTCCGGCTGAGAACGTGTACGCCAAGCCCACCACGAAGACCAGCAGCGCGACGTCGACGATGAGCAGGATGGCGGCCACCAGCGTGGCCAGGAAGGCGTCCGGGCGCTGGCCCTCCACCGCGACCCCGACGACATTCATCAGGGAGAACCACGCCGTCACCCCCACGATGATCACCAGTCCAGCACCGAAGCTGACGGTGGCAGCCAGCCGGTGGTCGGCGTCCCAACCGGCAGCAAGTTCTTGATCAGTCATTGTCGCTCCCTTGCGCACTATGACCCGCACGATCGGGGCTGCAGCGCCCCGAGAAGATCAATGTCCCACCATGGCGGGGCTGGGTCAATGGTCCGCCGTAGGCTTGGTTGACTGGCACGAACTTGGGGGGTGACGGTGATGCACCCGTTCTACGGACCGAGTGAGCGGCTGCTCAGGGGCGCCGACGCCCGGGGCGCCGGCCTGGTCTCGATGGCCGCCTACCTGGGGTTCTGGGCCGTCGCGTTGGTGATAGCCAAACGCGAACTGGACGCCCGGTTCCCGCGCGGCGGTGGGCATTCCGGGGCCGCCGAAGACCGATCCCGGGTGATCCTGCGGGAGCGGTTCGCCAGCGGCGAGATCGACGAGGCCCAGTACCGGGCGATGCGGCGCGTCCTCGCCGAGAAACCGTGACCGGCGCCGCGTTGCCCGCGCAGCCCCGGCAGGGATCGGCGCCGATCGCGGCCGGCGGAGTGCGGCTGGGCACCTGGCTCCGGCTGGGCTGGTTCGGCCTGACGACGGTGCTGTTGCGCCGCCGCGACCCGATCATCGGTTCGCTGATCGTCACCGACCGCTGCAACCTGGCCTGCCGGCATTGTGCAGTCGCGAACATCCGCAAGGTCGACTACTCGTTCGGGCGGCTGCAGGCCGACCTGCGGTCGTTGTTCGCCCAGGGTGTGCGGATCGTGCTGCTGTACGGCGGTGAGCCGATGCTGTGGCATGACGGCGACCGCACCCTGGCCGACCTGATCGCCGAGGCCCGGACGATCGGTTTCCCGCTGGTCGGGGTGGTCACCAATGGGACGCGCGGGCTCGACCTGCCGTCGGCAGACCTAGTGCTGGTCAGTATCGACGGCACAAGGGCACACCACAACGCGATCCGCGGCGCCAACTACGACCGGGTGCTGGCGAACATCGCCGCCGCCCCGGCACGCAACCTGTGCCTGTACATGGCGGTGAACCGGGTGAACGTGGCCGATGTCGAGCACGTCGCCGGGTTGGCCGCCAGCCTGCCCACCGTGCGCGGGGTGTCGTACAACCTGCACACCCCTTACCCCGGCACCGAAGACCTGACGCTGCGCCCCGGCCAGCGCCGCGACGTCTGTGACCGGATCGCCCGGCTGATCCGGCAGGGCTACCCGGTGCTGAACCTGGCGTCCGCGTTGCCGTACCTGGCCGACCAGTCGGGCCCCGGGCCCTGCCCGCAGTGCGTCATCGTCGAGGACGGCCAGCAGTGGACCTGCGGGCGCTGCATCGAGATCCCCGGCTTGTGCGAGCAGTGCGGCTTCAGTTTCGCCACCGAGTTGTCGCTGTTGTTCCGGGGCCACCCGCGGGTGGTGGCGGAGGTGTTGCGGCGCTACCCGTCCTTCCTCAAATCGACCTCCGGCTAGACCGGACGCCGCAGGGGCCGCGACACGACCGCCCAGACCCGGCGGCGACGCGTCCGGTCTGGGGACGCCCAGCCTGCGCGTCCACCCTCGGCGGCATGCTCGGCTAACATCTCGGCCCACAGCGGCTCAATCAGGTGGTAGGTGACCCACCGTTCGAGGTCGTGGTAGCTGTTGAAGCCGCGCTCGGTGAGGCGGTAGCTGCCGTCGGCGGCGGGGTCGGGTACCGCCAGGCCGCCGGCGACCAGCAGCGGCAGCCCAGCCCGCAGCCCCGCCCTGACCGCGCGGTTGCCCAGCGACGCTGCGCACAGGCGTCCGGAGTAGGCCTGCCAGAACGCGTCGTACGCCGCACCGCCCAGCGAACCCAGGTGCAGCCGCCGGGCCAGCGGCAGGCGTCCCTGCTCGACTGCGGCGATGTAGGTTTCGACGCCGAAGTGGTTCACCAAGAAGTCCCGGCCCAGGAAGGACGACGCCCCGGCGCCCATCCCCAGGTAGCGGCGGCGGGTGATCGAGGTGTAGCTGGGGGCGTTGGGGTGGTTGAACGTCCATACCGAACGACGTTGGTAACCGTATGTCTGCGCCAGGCGGCTGGCCTGGGCGAGCAGTTCGTGCTCGCGGCGCCGCTCGTGGTGGGCGGGTCCGAACGGGGTGTAGCCGAACCGCATCAGCGGGTAGGTCGACACCTGGTGGGCCCCCAGTTCGAAGAGCTGCCCGAGGTCGCGCAGGAAGGTGCCGGCGTGCGCGTCGTCGTACTCGGCGTCGAGGATCAGGTCGGCGTCCACCAGGTCGAACCGTGCCAGTGCCGCGCTGATGGCCGCCCGCGCCGCCGCGGCGTCGTGGGGACGCTTCAGGTGCGCCAGCACGTCGTCACTGAACGATTGGACGCCGATGCTGACCGCGGTGAACCCCATCTCGCGCAGCGCGTCGAGGCGCGCCGGGGTGCCGTGGGTCGGCAGCACCTCGATGGCGCGCTCCCCTGCCACCGGCAGCGCCTCGACGATCGGGCGGAGCAGGTCGGGGAACAAGGTGGGCGTCCCACCGCCGACGTAGAGCGAGGTGAATCCGGCCTCGCCGGGGACGCCGGCGCCGAGGTGGCGGCGCGCCTCGGCCAGCAGCGCGGTGAAGTAGCGTTCGGGCTGGCCAAGCCGGGGAACCACCTTGTTGTAAGGGCAGAACGGGCAGATCCGCGCGCAGAATGGCACGTGGAGGTACGCCCCCACCGGGCCGTCGCACAGCCCGGCCAGGGTGTCGGCGGTCAGCGTCCGCCGACCCGGCGCCGCGTGCGGGTCCATGGCGCAATCCTTGCACCGGATCATTGCACCGGGGACTGAGCCGACTCCCGGTCACCGCCGAACTCGGGAGATCGGGG
>JAEAMF010001944.1_pt1 | contig 13003 bp, 9 predicted proteins | sample 8958721 | NCBI WGS metagenome assembly JAEAMF01 (sample SAMN16933255, study PRJNA681124) | bioreactor sludge metagenome | isolation source: anaerobic bioreactor treating anionic surfactant - SDBS | place: India: Bengaluru | collected 2019-02-28
AGTACCGTTTCAGGCATATTTTGTTCTCGCAGGTTTTCTTTCATGTATTTCCAAGAGAGATTCTTCTCCGTCGGCTGACGGGTCGGAATGACAAGCCATTATAACCGCTCGAGCTTAATGAAGCGTTGTCATTCTGAGCCCGTCGGTTGACGGACGAAGAACCTTTCTGCTTATTTGCCCTGTTTTACTTTCAGCACCTGTTGACAGCCTTCTCGGATGAAAAGCGTATCGATTCCACCCGCGATGAACCGGAATCCCTGGTCAATCCTCTGGCGCACACTTTCAGGATCGGCCTGCACGAGGTGTATTCCTGCCACAACGTTTTGTCGTTTGCATGCATCGAGAATCTGCTGCTGAGCGGCAAGCACGTCAGGGTGATAAAGCTGGCCGGGAAGTCCCATTGAGGCTGACAGGTCGTAAGGCCCGATCAGAACGGCATCGATGCCGGGTGTGGCAAGAATCGCATCAGCATTCTTCGCGGCATTGATATGTTCAAGCATTACAACGACAATGACTTCCTTGTTATGATTGGCATAGTAATCCGGGAAATTACTGCCGTAGCCTGTGGCCCTGCACAGGGCGGCGCCACGCACGCCCACGGGTGGATATTTTGCTATAGCAACAGACTGGGCGGCTTCCGCCGCTGTGTTTACGGACGGGACGATGATTCCTGCGGCACCCATGTCAAGAACCTGCTTGGCCAGGACGAGGTCACATGAGGGAAGGCGTGCCAGCATATCGCAACCGCTTCCTTTTGCCGCAAGGGCAAGCTTGTAGAATGTATCAACGTTGATGGATGTGTGTTCCATGTCGACGCTGATGAAGTCAAAACCCTCATATGCCATGATTTCTGCAACTGCGGGGTTGCCGATCATCAGCCAGGTTCCCAGAGCCAGTTCCTTTTTCTTCAGTTTCTCTTTTGTATTACTCATTTCTCTCCTTGTGATCCGAGGGTCCTCATTCTGTTATATTTAGATTCAGCGGATATTTCCCGAATTCTTTGCATGCCGTGACCATTGCCACTAAATTCTGCGGGTTACATGACGCGTGGATGCTGTTCGATGATGTCAGGATGTAACCGCCGCCCGGTGCAGCATCCGCTATTGCCTGGTGGACAGCCTGTCGCACTGCATCGACTGTCCCGTGCGGCAGAAGGTGCGCGCAATCAATGTTTCCGGTCAGACAGACCCTGTTGCCGACCAGTTGTTTGACTTTCTTGAGTTCCATTCCGGCGACTGGTTCGAGGGGATTGATGCCATCCGGTCCTGCGGAAATGATCATGTCAAGAAGGGGGTAAAGATTGCCGTCTGAATGCTTTATGCATAGAGCTCCTTCTGAATGAATCATTTCGATCATCTGTTTCAGCGGCGGCAGGAGAAATTCCCTGAAAAGATCCGGACTCATCAGGGGACCGTTGTTACCCGCATAATCGTCGCCGAGAATTATGATTTCCGCGCCTGCCCTGATTGCGTTACGTACTATCTGCATGTTGCATTTCAGGACCTTGTCCATGATTACCCTGACCAATTCAGGTTCTATGATCAGATTCATGAGTATGTTATCCAGCCCCATCAGGTAGGCCGACCACATGAAAGCTGCGCGGTGATGGAAGCAGATCGCTCTTTTACCCTTGTAACGTTTGACCAGATCCGGCAGTTTTCCCAGCCGGTGTTTTGCGTCGGGATCGGGCGGGGTGTATGCCTGTGCATCCTCAATTGTGGAGATCGGTCCGCGCAGAGGGTGGGCTATGGCCTGTTCACTTGGAATGTAGCATATTCCCCATTCGTCAATGTATGAACCGTCCTGGTTTTGTTTGACTGTGTCAAAGAATGCCCCGCAACCGACATTATCCATATCGAGCTGGTCCATGCAGTCGGCTACATCCTTGCAGCCCGGAACTGCGGCCTTGGCGACTTTTTCATCGATAAGGAATTCCATGACCGGGACACGATCGGGTTGTCCAAGTTTCAAGGCGGTTTTTACTCGTTCAACTGAATTCATTGTTCAGGTTCCATTTATTCGAAGATTCTCTTGCGCGGATCGATCAGGCCCCAGCATACGGCGCCCATCAGGAACAGGCCGCCCATGACATAAAGCGGTATGTTCCATTCTCCAAACTGACCAAGCAGCCAGGTCACCATTATGGGGCTGAATACCGAACTCAGAGCGCCGGACGTGTTCATCGCCGCGCTTATAACGCCGGCATGGTTGCCGCCGATGTCGAGGCATGTGCTCCAGGATGCGCCGAGTGTGAACATGCTGGCCGATACCGCTACAGCTATGAGCGTTGCCGCAAGCTGCGGGTGTGGGACAAGCCCGGCCAGGATCATTGAACTTCCTGCCAGTACGTATGCAGTTGCCCCTACAGCGCAGCGTCCGATGCGTATCCCGAACCGTCTGGTAACAATATCTGTCGTCACGCCGCCGAAAAGGTCGCCGGCCACACTGAGTATGAGCGGCAGACCTGCAAACAGGCCGAGCTGCATCGCGTCAAAGCTGTGTTTCTCCTTGAGATATGTCGGCAGCCAGGTAATACAGAAATAGAAGGCGAAGCTGTTCGGGAAATACATAAGGCAAAGCGGCAGGGTATTCCGGTGCGTGAGCAGTTTCTTCCAGTATTCCCATCCCTCGTGTTTCTGGCCATCAGGCTCCCTGTCGCTGGTTATGAGTTTCAGTTCTGCCTCGTTGACCTGGCTGTGTTCTGACGGATCGTTGCGGAACCAGAAGAACCACGCTGCCGCCCATACCAGTCCAATTAGCCCGAACAGGACGAAAATGCTTCGCCACTGCATATGAACCGACTGTGTAAGCCAGACCACGAGCATTGGTGTGAGACCACCGGCGAGGTGCGCACCGCTGAAGAATATACCCTGTATGGTTCCGCGCTCCATCTTGGGGATCCAGCGTGAGAATGTTCGTGCCACCGAGGGCCACGCGCCGGCTTCGCCGACGCCGAACAGGAATCTTGTTACAACCATAGACGTGAAATTGAACGCTGCAGCGGTTGCCATTGTGAATCCGGACCACCAGACCACGATCCTCGTCAGAACGTGACGTGTCCCGCGACGGTCAGCCCACCAGGCGGTAGGAATTTCAAACAGCGCATAAGCCAGGGCAAAGGCGCTGTAAATCCAGCTCATCTGTTCTTTCGTGAGAGACAAATCCTTCATTATGTTCGGGGCGAGAGTTGCAATGCATGCACGGTCCAGGTAAGTGACCATTGCCAGCAGTACAGCCATTGTGACTACCACGTACCTGGTTCGTGTTGGTCTGCCGGCAGAGCCTGTTTTGTTTGTCTCCATCATCATGTTTATTTTTCCTTTGCTGTATCTGCCTGGAAATTCCCGACTGCTTCGCTTGTGCGGATGGCCCTGTTGTAGATTCGCAGGGATTTAATCGAGCCTTTCATGGATGGTGCAATGCGGAGAGAAGAACTGTTAGGCGTTCTAAGTATTGGACTGAAGCGTCCCCAGCCAAACTGGCGGGTTTCGCCGCCATCACAGAGGATTCCGTCCACGACGAATGTTATGATTTTTGGGCCCCCGTCAACAGTTACTGTTAGATGGTGTATTTTGCCGGCCTGGATGCTGCCGCGATCGCAGTTCCAGCCGGATTCGCTTCGCCCGTCGTTCATGGTCAGCTTGATGGTTCCGGCATCGGTTGTGGAAAGGTATATGCCTTTCCCGGTTTCATCCCGGCTGTCGAGGATGATTTGCCCGGCATCAATCGAGTCGAGTTGCAGTGAGAGATCAATGCTGAAGCCTGTGCGCATATCCTTGCAGCCGTGATCAGGTCGTGAATTGTCCCGTTTGTTGAAGTCCTGCAGTTTAGGCATCTTGATTTCCTGTGGCATAGGCTTGCCCTGTGCCAGGTTCAGGACAAGGCCGTTGGTTGCGATGGTTTTAATGTCCCACTGGTTGAACAGGCCGTTGAGAAGTTCATTTGATATCTCGTGGGTACGGCCAATATTTTTCTGTGTTTCGGTGACGAAGAATTTGCCGTTATCCTCGACGAGATCAGGATAACTCATGCGGATGTAAGGGTCGTCGTCGTAAAGTAGGATTTCAGGCTGTGACCAGTGAATGACCTTGCCCTGGGGGGAATCCTTTTCGACTCCGGCGACGAGCCACGCAGGATTACGGTCATCATAGGGGCTGCGTCCGTCTTTACCGTTGGCGCCGAGTTCGCCGACAAACCGTCCGCCGTGGTTGTGGAACCAGTACAGGAATTTCCCGTTTGAACATTTCCAGGCAAAATTTGCAGCGCGCGGATGTTTTATGAGACGACCGCCGGGTGTGTAACTGGCATAAACAGGGGCTGTCCATGTGTGACCGCCGTTTCGACTGTAAGCGCATGTTGGCCAGCCATCTATTGTGCGATAAACACAGTAGAGTGATCCATCGCTGAGGGAAACAATACTTTGTTCTTCGGCTACACGGCCGCCACCCTGCGGGGTGCGCAGTCCGATATCGCCATCCGGCAGGGTTTCAAAAGTTATTTTCTCCGGATCACGCTCTGTCAGGATGTTCTTACTTTTAAGGAACGCTCCTTCGGACTGGGCAAAGAAACCTGCGCCCATGGCACCTACCTTGTGGATTACACAGATGGCAGCATCGTTCAGGATCAGGGGTCTGCCGACATTCCAGAAGAACTTCAGTTTGCCGCTGTATGTATTATTCCGATCACATTCAAATTCCCGCATCGGGATGTCGTAACGTTTTTCAGACCACGTTCGGCCGTTATCATCGGAATACTTGAAAACGTAATGTCCGAGTGAGTCAACTCGCGTATAAACACCCTTGTCCTCCCGTTTTACTTCGGTGACTTTGTCGGTGTTATGATTATAGAAACAATAGACCCGGCCGCCGGGCACTTTCAACAGCACGGCATAAGAAGCATCAGGACCATTTGCCGGTTCAACGTCCACAGGTTTTTCCCACGTTCTTCCATGGTCTGTGCTGCGCATCGATACGACGTGCTGCCCCTTGGCCCCTTCAGCACCCGTGCCGGTGGTGATGACGCAGAGCCATGCGCCATCGTCCGTGATTACGATGTAAGGCTGGTCGGCATATCCTTCGCTCGGGATATTCCAGCCGTTGCTTATGTGTCGTGAATCCGGTACGACAGGCGCTGCGGCCTGGCAGAAGTGTGTTGCGGTCAGAAGAATAGTCAGCCAGCAAAGAAGAATGTTCATTGTTATTTTCATGCGTACAGTAAATCAAAGAGTGTGATGCGTGGCAATGACGGCTTTGTTTTACAGTAAAACAGCCAGAAAATACGTATAAACAGGTGATTCGATGTTGTTGTCGATTGAAACGTCCAAGGTCCGCGTTCACGGAACGCGGCTACAGAAGAACTTGAAATGGTTAATGGTTCAGCTGTGGCCGGCCTCCGTGAGGCCGAATGTGTATATGGATATTATATTTTTCTCAGAGAGGGGCCGTTTACCCAGCTGCCGCTTACGGAAACAACTTTTTCCCGGCGCGGGATGCCGTATTCGTTTGCGTGCAGCTGTCCGACCAGCAGATCGACTGCTTCAGCCCCAAGGGTCCTGGCATTGGCGTCAATACCGGCGAGATGGCCCGATTCCGTCGACCAATCGAGGTGAACAAGCCCCAGGTTTTCTGGAACCTTTATATTCAGGTCATTAACCCATTCATGTACTGGTACGCCTGTGAACAGGATTACTTCCGGCTTATGCTGGTTCAGCCATGCGGCAAATTTGTGACTGGCCTGGCTGGATCAGCGCTGGGATGCGGTTCCGTGCGGGTAAGCTGTTCTGGTACAGGAGATAGGCAGCCAGCCAGGCGTGGTCAACGCGGGCATCGAGTTCCCTGTCAAGGACCAGGCCGGGGCGCCGGTAACCGTGTTTCTTTAAGTTGTGTACAACAAGCCGCATGTCCTCGAAATGGGATGAGATTACGCGGTGCAGGACAGGGCGTGCGATTGTCAGCCCCTTGGCAACTGCGGCAAAATGTTTCCAGTCGAGGGAAAGGTGACCGTGTGATTTCGGGAGCGCCTGCAGAATCAGTCCGCGTATTCCGCGTGTGTAAAGGATCTGGCTCATCCGTCGCGATGTCATTCCGGGTTCTCGCAGCCAGAATATCTCGACTTTGTAACCCTGTTCGCGGGCCCGTTCTTCGACACCGGCAAAGAAGAGGCGGTGGTGGGGTGAGGTTTTCCATCCTTCTCTGGTTGGCCATGATGTTATGAAGCCAATCGTCTGGATATCTTTCCTAACCCTGATGTTACGGAGCTGGGCCATCAGGCTGGAAACAAGGGCATGCTTGCTGTATCCGAGTTTTGCCGCAGCCTTCTCAACCCGGTTTCTTGTTCGTTGGGGAATGCGGGTGTCATGCCGCAGCGCCATGGAAGCTGCAGTGTGGGATACACCTGCACGCCTTGCAACATCACGTATTGAAGGGCGGGTATTCATCTGAATTGTAAGGCTGTTATCAAGGTTTACTGCCGGCTTCGCTGAGAACTGTTTTGAGGATGGGGATCATTTCCGCCCAGTAGTACCTCGAAAGCGCCGATTTTTGTGCGGTGTCCGCCTCCTGTCGCCTGATCGAATTGGTTTCTATTGTCAGCATTCGCTTTGAAGCCTCTTCCTGGGATATCTTGCCGTCGCGCAGCATTTTCTCAATGTCGGACACGAGGCTGTATGCCGGTCTGTTGACGTTTGAGATCTTTGTCATATCTCCGTATGTTTGCTGGAGTTTTTCGTCGTTCTGGATCTTTTTATCGGTTTTCTCGTAAAGCTCTTCTATCCTTGTACGATAGCCGTCCAGATCTTTTTTTCCGGCAAGATCATTTACTTTTGACAGCAACATGTGTTTTCCACGCAGTTTTGCTGTGTAACTGTAAGCTTCAGATTGAATACTGGATGCATTGTTGGACTTTTCGGCAATGATTTTCGACCACGATTCCCGGATTTTGTTGTATTCAGATGACAGTGCGGCAATTTGCTGGTTCATTACGGCTGACTGTTCCTGCTGCTGTGCGCTCATATTTTTTGATTCATCACACGGTCCATGCTCTATTTTCTTGTATCCCGGAGGTATGTATTCCGATCCCGCGGTAAGTACGGGCGGGGGATTTGCCTTGGCTTTTTTTGCTGCTTCTGGGTCGACCAGGACAATCTTTCCTATTTCACTGCATGTCTTGCATGACTTGTGGTGATCTTCTGCCATAATTTTCGACTGTTTTTCCAGGGAACTCAGTTTGAGCTTGGCGGAAACGAGCGCCGAGTATGCCAGGATGACATTCTGTCCCGCCGGACTGATTTTTCCCTCAAGCGCGTCCTGTTCTTCCATGATTCCGGCCTTGGTTCCCGCCTGGGCCGGCTCTTCAGCGGCGATAGTGATTTCTTTTGAATCTCTGCTTGGGGTGATAAAATAACCGCTGGCCTTGGATATAGCTCCCTCGTATTCAGCATGGAGCGTGTATTTGCCTGCCTTCGGGTTTTCCGGAAGTACCCATTGAAAATGCAGGTTGCCCTGAGATAGATCACCTCCGCCATACCCCTCTTTCGGGAACCGTCCGGCGAGCGGTTCAAGCCGCACTCGCAAAGTACCCCTGTCCAGTACCTGGTCATTTTCCTTTAGTTTGACGGAAACCACGAACGGAACTGGATCACTTCTTGTCAACTTGATCGGTTCGGGGGAGATAGCTATGCGTGTCACGGTTTCCTGTCCAACATAATATTCCAGGGAAGCTGCCCGGAGTTCTTTCCATACCTGTTTTGATTCTTCAGTGAGTGCCGCCTTCACTTCGTATGCCCCGAATTCCTTCGGGACTTCCCATTCGACCGTTTTCCCGCTGACACACTCGATTGCTTTTCCGCTGTCGTCAAACACCCTGATCCTGAGCGCTTCCGTGACGGGCGTGCCGTCCATGGATCTTATACCCAGGGGATGGAGCACCAGTTTCTGTCCTGGTGGAACACCCGGGCTGTCGGCCGCCAGTATGACCTCAATTGCCTTGCTGAACTCCATCAGGATCTGCTGAGCCGTAGGACTTCTGATTCCGGCGCTGAAATATTTCTCGTATCGCCTTACAATGTCCTCGGGTTTGACGCCTGGTATTAACTTGTGAACTTCCCACCAGCGGCCTTTTTTCTTCTCACCATTCACATCCCGTTCGGTTTCAGGGTCCCAGAGGTAGAGACCCCAGGGATGGCCGCTGCTGACTTCTTCAGGCATGATCTGGTATAAATCGCGTGTTCCCTGGACCCGGTCGGCCATGGCCTCGATCTTCTGGTCCCGCCAAGCCTGGTTCCGCCACTGGTCATATGTGCCGGTCCCCATCATGTCCTGGTTACGGGCTTCTTTGATACGTCCTCCCAGCACGCCGACCATGTCCAGGAAAGCGGAAGTGATGTCGCCGTAGCCTTTTATGAAGTCGCCTATCAGTGGGATCTTGTCGCCGAATTCGGACATTGCACTGCTGAGGGTAGTGAGTGCCTTCGCCATCCTGCCGGTTTCAGGGCTGTATTCGTAAGTGTTGACATTGTCGAGTTTTGATTTCAGATCGGAGGCCTTCTGGTACCAGTTGTAACCGGAAACTCCGAATTTTCTGATTTTTTCCAGCCTTGAGGCGTTTATTTCGCTGGGAATCACGGTCCCGCCGTCAATATGGAGCCGTGAATTTTCCTTCTCCCACGCGGACAGTATACCGTCCACCTCCTTGAAGCTGTCCCGCGTGCTGTTGTAGAGTGCCCGGACTTTTTCCACGTTATCCAGCCCTTTTTTAAAATCGGTCAATGACTGGAGTTTTGCTTTTGCTTCATCTTTCTGAAGTTGCGGCACCTTGGAATCGGTGCTTTCGGCCAGTGCTTTTGATTTTTCTATTTCTGCGTCGATGTGCTTGAGGCATTCGTTGTAAAATATATCCACTTCTTCCGGCAGTTCGCTCTTCCATGTAATCTTTTCTTCAGCGCCACCGGCGAATACGGCAAAGGAAAACACGATGATGCCTGTGAAATGTTTCATGACCAGCCCTTTCTGCCGGATTTACGGCATGATGCTGGTAAAATTCTGGCATGGGCATGGCTAAAGTCAATGTCAAACAATGTTCCGGTAATACGGACTTTAAAGAGTGATTATTGCCAGTTGACAGCCTGTTGTGACAGATGACAGGATTCTCTTTCAGGAGGGTCCTATGATTAAGTATGACATGAAAATGTCTGGTTTTTCCCGTCGAAGTTTCCTTGCTGCTGCAGGCAGTGTTCCGTTTGCCGCAATGGCTGGCTGTGCAACGGCGCCGGTCAGGACGTCTGCCGGCGAGATAGTAATCCCGCAGCAGAAGGTGAAGATTTTAGCTGAGGCTGATGTGGTGGTGTGCGGTGGCGGCACGGCGGGTATATCTGCAGCGTATTGTGCTGCCCGGCATGGTGCAAAAGTTATCCTGTTGGAAAGATGGCCCAGCCTGGGCGGAATGGCAACAAATGCGCTGGTGAATATATGGCATACCAGTGACCGGGAAAAACAGGTGATTTTCGGGTTCGTGCAGGAAGCAATCGACCGCGGCGGATCGTTCGTGCGGAGACTCGCAAAGTATCCGACCACCTACGAGACACACGATTTCGATTGCGAGGGCATGAAAGTCGTGTTTGACAGGATGCTCCGTGACGCCGGCGTACGCATCATTTGTGACCTCAAGGCGGTTGAATCGGTCGTTGAGGGTGATCGCATTCGCGGTGTGCTCGTAGATACGAAAGCGGGCCGAATGGCTGTGCTTGGCCGGATCGTGATAGATGCCACCGGTGACGGTGATGTTGCGGCAAATGCGGGTGTACCGTTCGATTACGGACGCGAGAATGACGGTCGAGTGCAGGGAATGACCATGATGTTCGAGCTACGCGGGGCCAAACCCTCCCGCGGCGACAAGGCTGCGCGGGAGCAGGCTCAGCGAGTGCTTCAGACCATGCGTGACCTGCGTGACCAGGGCCGGTTTCCACAGTTCAACGACCGCCACGCACAGCACTACCTGGCCAGCGGAGCCAACGGCCTGTACAACATGTGTCCGGCTTCCGGCAATCCCCTGAACGAGGAAGAGCTGACGCGGCTTTCAGCCGATTCCAGGGCAAACGTGTACGCATACCTTGACTTCTGGCGCCGGGAATTACCGGCATTTTCCGGGGCCGAGATCGTGCAGATGGGAAATGGTATCGGCATCCGCGAATCACGGCGCGTGCGGGGTATGAAAACACTTGATGCCACGATGGTAATTTCCGCTGCCAAGCAGCCGGATGCCATTGGACATGGTTTCTGGATGATCGACATCCATGACCCGGTGGGTACCGGATATACCACTCACAGCGACCAGAAACCGGGCATGTGGCTGAAACCGGGCCAGAGTTATCATATCCCCCTTGGCATCTGTTTGAACGGCCATATCCGGAACCTGGCGGTTATCGGCCGGTGTGCTTCGGCCACGCATGAGGGTACGGCCTCGGTCCGCCTGCAGTCGCACTGCATGGTTATGGGGCAGGGTGTCGGAACTTGCGCAGCCATGGCGCTGAATTCCGGAAAGGATATGGCACAGGTAAAGATTGGTGATTTGCAGGCGCAGTTGCGCAAGGATGGCGTTTACCTGGAAGATGTGCCGCAGGCGTAAACAGGTTCTTGATGGGAAACAGGGATTAATCTTGTTTCAGGGCAATAAATAGTTACCTTCTGGCGTTAGATAACGAGTTGGGAAAACAAGATGACTGGCGACTCTTCAGGCGGCAAAGACACGGAATTCATGCTTGAGCAGGTTCGGATGCGGATGAAAATGCTGCAGGTCATTCACCTGGCAATGGTGACTGGCATGATGATTTTTGGAGCTTTTATCCTGTTCTTTGTTCGCAGGAGACTTTCTTTTGAACTTTCTTTCCAGAATCCTCTGATTCTGGCGGCGGTCCTGTTGCCGATTGGAAGCGTTATTGTCTCTTTCATGCTGAAAAAACCGGCACTGGGTGCTCCCGTTACGCCACCCGGCGTCCATGATATCCTGAACAAGTACCAGGTCTATTTCCTGATCAGGGCATCCATAATAGAGGGCGGCGCACTGTTTGCCGGTGTGGCGACGCTTGTCACATTCAATATTGTACCCGCGGTCATGTTTTTTGCGGGTACCGTAGCGCTAGCATTCAGAAGACCGTCGCAGCAGGAACTGGTTTCGTTTTCCTCCATGGTCAATAAATAATTCCGGTGAAATAGAAAGGTGCAGGCATGAGAAAGAAAAGGGATGCTTCGGTTCGTTCCTGTAAGAGGATGACAGGAATTGGAGTATTTGTTTTCACGCTTTTGTTTTGTATGGTCCCTGTTTTCCCGGCAGAGAATCTGCCTTCAGGGAAGCACAATATACTGTTAATTGTTGCCGACGATCTGGGCTGGGCCGATGTGGGCTGGCATGGCGGGAAATTCAAGACTCCGAACATGGACAATCTTGCTAGGACCGGCGTGGAACTTGACAGGCATTATGTCCAGCCGGTATGCACGCCGACACGTACCGCGCTGATGTCGGGTCGCTGGACAAGCCGGTGGGGTACTCACGTTCTTAATCCGTCGAATCTGCGAGCCTTTCCTCCTGGCACTGCGATTCTATCTTCTGCACTGAAGGAGTCCGGCTATTCAACGCACATTACCGGTAAATGGCATCTCGGTTCGCTGCCTGAATGGGGGCCGAACCATTACGGATTCGATCAGAGTTACGGTTCGCTTGCCGGAGCGGTCGATCCATGGGCTCATACCTACCGCAAAGGCCCGTACATGGAGACATGGCACCGCAATGAAAAACTGTTGAAAGAGGAAGGCAATGCCACAGAGCTTGTCGCAAAACAGGCTTGCGAGTGGATTCGTTCAGGGTGCAGGCCGTGGTTCATATATGTTCCCTTCCAGGCTGTACATATCCCGATCGATGCGCCCGAAGAATACAAGAAGATGTATGACGGTGTCAGTTTTCCTGAAGATGCAGGCAAGACTGACGCCTTTCGCCGGTACGGTGGCTTTGTTTCGCAGATGGACGCGAAGATCGGCGAGTTTGTTTCCGCCCTGGAAGTCACGGGCCAGCGCAGCAGCACCCTGATCGTATTTACTTCCGATAACGGCGGCACTCCATCTACGGGTAATCCGTACGTCGGGAACACGCCGCCCCTTAAAACCCCGGTGAGCAGCAACCTTCCCTTGCGCGGAAATAAGGCACAGTTATACGAAGGCGGTATACGCGTGTCGGCGTTTGCGAACTGGCCCGGCGTGCTGGCGCCGCGCAAGCTTTCCGCGCCACTGCATGCGGCGGACTGGATGCCCACGCTCACGAAACTTGCCGGCTGGACACCCGCAACAGCGCCGAAATTTGACGGCCTGGATATCTGGCCGCTGTTGACTGGCGCTGTCGAAAAACCCGTTTCAAGGGTCATATATGTTCCAATGGCCGCAGGTGCGGCGGTACTGGAAGGTGAATGGAAACTGATTTCCCGTAAAGCGAAAGGAAAATCCCCCGCGAAGGTAGAGCTATTCCATATAACTTCTGACCCGTATGAAGAAAAAGATCTTTCTGCCGCCGAGCCGGAACGGGTCAGAGCGCTAGAGGCAAGACTGGCCGAACTTCGTCGAGATGATATGGATAAAATTCCGGATGATCTGAAGGATATCCAGGCAAAATAGGGTGTAGGTCAAGTTTTTGGTGAGTGGAATTCAGCATAGGAAATCATATGCGGTGTGTTCTTGTTTTGAGACACTGTAATAGAATCTTGCTGCCGGCAATAAGAATCAGTATTTTGATAATTAACAGGGATGAGAGCGCTGGAATTGGTGTTCCAGATCTGCTCCCCGATAAAAAATAGACTTAACCGGTTATACCATCATGAATAAAATCTCTTTTCTTCAAGAAAACTTTGTCCGCTTTGTGCTGTTAGTAACTGTCGTATCTTTCGTGATAACCCGGGTGTTGGCGGGGGAGGGACCTATGACGTTTTCTGTTGATAAAACAACGCAGAGTTACACGATTTCCGAGC
>JAEAMF010001951.1_pt1 | contig 13000 bp, 7 predicted proteins | sample 8958721 | NCBI WGS metagenome assembly JAEAMF01 (sample SAMN16933255, study PRJNA681124) | bioreactor sludge metagenome | isolation source: anaerobic bioreactor treating anionic surfactant - SDBS | place: India: Bengaluru | collected 2019-02-28
TCCGGTACCGCTCCACCATCCCCCGCCGTCTCGGCCTGGCCGGATCAAGCGCATTGGTGACCGCCACCCTCCGGTGTCTCATGGAATTCTACGACCTGGAAATACCAAAAGAACAACTGCCCAACCTGATTCTGAGCGTAGAAACGGAAGAACTCGACATCGCCGCCGGGTTGCAGGACCGCGTGATTCAGGTCTATGAAGGCGTGGTCTATATGGATTTCAACAAGGAACTCATGGACAGCCAGGGCCACGGGCGCTACGAATATCTTGACCCGGGCCTGCTGCCGCCCCTGTTTATCGCCTATCGCGAAGACCTGGGCGAAGGCTCTGAAACCATCCACCAGAGCGTGCGCGATCGCTGGCTCGAAGGCGACCCGGAGGTCCACGCCGCCATGCAGGATTTCGCCAAGTACGCGGCACAGGCACGCGAACTGCTTCTTGCCGGGCGGGGCCGTGACATCGGGCCGTTGATGGATAAAAACTTCGATCGGCGCTGCTCTATTTTCAAGGTGGCCCCGGAAAACGTTGCCATAGTGCGTTTGGCCCGGTCCCTGGGCGCCCATGCCAAGTTGGCGGGTTCCGGCGGCGCTGTCATTGGCACCTATGACGATGAGGCCGTGTACGCGCGTTTGGAAGCCGCCATGGCCGAAAGCGGCATTCGGGTATTCAAGCCGCAACTGCTGCCGGAACCGTCATGAGCAGGCTGTATATCGTGGGGACGCCCATCGGCAATCTGGAAGACCTGTCCTTCCGTGCCGCCCGGATCCTGGGCGAAGTGGACGCGGTGGCTTGTGAAGATACCCGGGTCACCCGAAAAATATACGAACGGTATCAAATCACCCCGCCGAGAACCCGTTTCTCCTGCCACGAGCATAATGAACAGCAGGCCGCGCGCCGTATCCTGGGCCTTTTGAACGATGGCCTGTCCGTGGCGCTGGTCACGGATGGCGGCATGCCGGGCATCAGCGACCCAGGCTATCACACGGTCAACTTGTGCCGGGAACACGGCCATACCGTGGAAATCATTCCCGGACCAAGCGCCGTCACCTCGGCAGTGGTTCTGTCCGGCCTTTCCGGGGCGTCGTTCACATTTAAGGGTTTTCCCCCGCGGAAACCGGGACGCCGCAGGCGTTTCCTCGAAATGGAAAAGGACCAGCCCCACACACTGGTGTTTTTCGAGTCGCCCCATCGTGTCGCGGCCTTAATTGATGACGCCTTCGAAGTGCTCGGCGACCGGCTTGGGGCGGTGTGCTTTGAACTTACCAAACAGTTCGAACGCATGCACCGGGGATACTTGTCCGAGATCGCTGTACTGCTGAAAGACGATGCCAACATCCGCGGAGAAATTGTCGTCGTCATCGCGGGCAACAATCCCAAGTTCCTGGGTGGAGAAGAAGAGGAAGAGAATAAATCACCGTTTATGAACTTCCCGTTGCCGGGACGCTAATAACCGGGGCCGGTGCCTTCAAAATAAGGGTTTTAACAGGAGAATGCGCATTCATCTGGTGGAAGGAGAGGCCGGTTGCCGTCTCGCCGTGGAACGGGGCGTGACGGCCATTATCGTGGACGCGTTACGGGCAAGCGCGACGGCTGCGGCACTGTTGGAGGAAGGAGTCGCCGAAATCTGTGTCGTAAGGGAAGTTGCGGAGGCTTTCGCCGTGAAGCAATTTTGGCCCGACGCACTGTTGTTTGGCGAGCGGGGCGGTCTGCCGCCTGCGGGCTTTGATTTCGGCAACAGCCCTGCTGAAGCAACCCATGCCCGGAACCGGCGCGTCATTTTCACTACCACTACCGGCGCGGGACGCCTCCTTGCCGCCTGGGACGCGCCTGCGGCGCTCATGGCTTCCGTCGTGAACAGTACCGCTGTGGCGCGCTATTTTGAAATGTACCCTGCCGGCGAGGCGGTCATCATTCCCGCCGGGCTCATGAATGACCCTGCTTTCGATGCCCAGGAGGACTGGGCCGCCGCCGCATGGATTGCCGCGCAACTCTTTGAGTCAGGCGAAAATGCGCCGGGAGAAGGGCACGACCATTATCAACAGGTCAAGGAACGCCTCGATGCGGAGGGGGTGGAAGCCCTTTTTCTGCAGGCGCCCCACGCGGACAAACTGCGCGCGGTCGGCCTGGAAGCGGATATCCCCCTTTGCGCCCGGGTGGACTGCTGCCGGGCGTTGCCCATCGCCGTGGAGCCGTTTCACGGCGGGCTCTTGGTCCAGGATGCCCTTAAAGAAGCGGGCAGCCATCGCATTTGATTCGAACGATCAGACCAATCCGACTGATCGGACCGATCTGCTGAACCGCTGCCTGACGCTTTTCTCAAAATACCCGGTACGCAAATGCCCCGGACTCGCAGCGCAACACCACCTTGCCACCTTCCAGGCGGTAGGGGTGTTCCTTTTCCGTGCCATCCAAGGCCTCACAGGTAACCCGTGCGGGAACATCCGGGCCGAAGGGCAGCGTCGCAAGGTCCAACGTAATATCAAAGGCCGGTTCCTCCGGCAGGGGAACCACCACCAGCGCGCCTTGCGCGTCAAACAGGCGGCAGCCGCCGTTGGTAACGACGCCGCCGAAATCCGCGGGAATGCCTTCGGGATTCATTCTCGCCAGCCAGGGATCCATCTCTGGCTTTGCAGGAACCACGGTCATGCCGGTCACCTGTCCGTCCGTGCCTTCGAGGTGCACGGCGCCCAAGTCTACCGAGGCATCTCCACGCAGAGAACCCCGGATGGCACGCCGCCTGTCGCCCGGCTTCCACAAGCCGGCCACCAGCGTGAAGGTATCGCCGGGGTTGCAGGAGTCCGGAACAGTGCCGCGTCCGATGGTAATCATCTCATCTTTCCACTGGCTGGTGGGCGGTTCGGGACGGTGGTCCGCCTGAAATAAAATTTTCTTGTCCGCATTCAGGAAATGGACATACACGGACAGGTCTTCGGGCACAGGCCCCGTTGCCGTCCATCGCAATTGCACTTCATAGTGTCGTCCTTCCGTCAGATTCAGGGATGCAAGGGTCACGGAAAGGGGCAGCGCATCGGAAGTAACCCGGCGCGCATTCACATACCAGCCGTCCGATGATTTGCTCCATTCCACCAGCCTGTCCCCCTTGCGCTCAATCGCGCAGGAAACATCGTTCATCTCCGCGTGGAATCCGTACTGCGGCAGCAGACGTTCTCCCGTCTGCCAGTCGCCTCCCCCCCGGTTTGCCCACACCCGGCCGTCGCCTTCCCAGTTCACCCGTTGACGGTGGGGGTTATCGCCGTCGAAGGCGACCCCTTCAATCCGTTTCAACGCCAGGCGCGTCATGAGGTCATTCAGAAGCCAGTACTTGCGTACCACATCCCGGTTGAAGATTTCCCTGGACATGGCCGGGTGGCCGGTCAGCACTTCCGTGGTCATGTAATCATCGCTGTAGATGCCGTGCAGGTCGGCAGGCAACCCGCCGCAATAGCGGTTTTCGTATCCGGCGCCGTGCAGGACAAAACGATCATGGTGGGCCGTATCAGCCCAGGGGATACGCTCCGAGTCCGCGCAACGGATATTCCATACGGTCCAGCTCATTTTGTCGGGCGGTGTGTCCACGCGCAGGTGATTGGTCTGCGCGCCGTCGAGACTGCCGATCAACTGGTCATGACCGCTCTCCGAAATCTGGGGCGCATTGTTGCCGAGGGTATCACGAATCCAGTTGAAGGCGGCGGCCCAGGCGTCCCGGTGTTTCAGCCGGCTCTCAAACTGTCCGTCCCGTGTCCAGGAATCGTACGGGCCGATGCTCGACCACACATCAATGAAATACCCGTTCGGTTTCGCCAACCCGCACAGCGCCGCCACATTGGCTTCGAGAAAAGGACGATAGGCCTCCGCGCGCCAGCGAAACGCCTGGGCCTGCCGGCCTTCATTCAGCCATGCCCAGATAGGCTGCCGGTCCCGGTTGAACCCGATATGGTCATAGGAATACCCCGGCGCGTCCGGGTAATAATCAATGTAATTGTCGTGAGGCGCGAAGATAACGTCCTGTTCTTTGCAAATCTCCGCCAGTTGCGCGAACTCCGCCGCCGTACCGAAATCCGGGTTGGGCGGGAAGATTTCCGGCAACCGGTAATCGTAGCCCCACCGCTGCCAGTTATGCCAGACCAGCACGCTGTTGGTGAGGCCGTAGCGAAAGGCCTGTTTCAACGCCTCACCGGCGGCGCCGTATTTCCCGCCCCAAACGTCGAACACGAAACGACCGGAAAGCCGTTCGACACCGGGAGCGGCCTTAAGCCCGTTCACGTCATGCCAGGCGCGCGCCCCCTGCCACACATCCCGCGCGGGAATCAGCGTAAAGACCGGCAGGATGGGCGTGTGCAGGGTATACACGCCCGATTCCGGGATCGCTTCAAATTTGGACGGCGGTTCCTGCACCGCCTGCACCAGCGACATGCCATTTTCAAAGTCCAGCCCCACAAAGGATGTGGACAACTGGTGCCCGTCAAAATGGAGGGTGAAGGGTGCCGGTTCCTCCAGCACATTGCCCACACCGGCGTATACCCGGCGTGCCTTGCTGTTCCAGGAACCCAGCGATGCATCTTCTATCGCCGTTACAAGCCAGGGCTCGGGTTCCGGCGCATTTTCAAGGTAAAACGACGCGCGCAGGGTACGCCCGTCCGCCACACTGAGTTCACCGACCAGGTCAAAGGTTCCCGTGCGTCCGCGAAACTGGTGACGCATCCGGAACAGGCCGGGAATGGTGGCGTCCTGCACGAAACGGAGTTCCGCGGCACTGTCCGTTTCCTCAAGGGCATCCTCCAGTACCGTGATGCCGAAGCCCGCGAAAGACAGTACCTTGTCCCCGTTTACAAACGCTATGCGGCTGTCCAGTAAGCCCCGGGCACCCGGGGTTACCTGCACTTCATACCTGTCCGTTTCATCGGCAATCTCGCCCAGAGAAACCGGTTCGGCATCCGGCGCAGGGCCCCGGGTCGGCGGTGTGCCGGCTACCACCATCGGATCACCCCACAAGGCCCGATCGCAGGTGGTGTCGTTTTTTGGGCCGGGATGGGTTTCCAGCTGAAGCCGGATGGCCTGCCCCGCGTAGGCGGACAGGTCGGCCGCCAGGGGAACCCACGTTTGACTGTCCGTATGCATTTCGACAAGCAGTGTCCCTTTTTCTCCATCTGGCGCATCGAAGGGCAATGCGTACACGCGGAAGAACGCCCCGTCGCTCGGGGGTTCGCTAGGCGCGACCTTGTTCATGGCGACGACGCAGGTGAATTCCAGCGGACGGATATCCGGAAGCGCCAGCGGAAATTCCAGGGTCAGCGCCCCGGCGCGGCCTTCATACCACGGCGGGTGTATGAACAGCGTCTTGTGTGGGTCCGGCAAAGAAAGTACCCCGTGGACCGACAGCCCCGTTCGCGTGCGCGGTTCCGTGCCGCGCCAGCCTACCGACAACAGTTCAGGCGGTTCGTTGAACACCTCCAACAGGGCGCGGTGCAGGGGTAACAACGCCAGGGATCGCCGGCTATCGGCGGGCACCTTGAGGAGCGTCCAGGGTTGTGCCGGTTCGGCATGCGACACGGACGGGACCTTGGTGCGGACCATCAGAATGGGGTGGGCTTCAAAGGAGGCGCCGTTCAAGGTGTACGCTGCCCGGACATGAACCGGATACCAGGCATTCAGGGTATCTTTACCGGGGATAACGGTAAAGGGAATACGCTGATCCGTGCCGGGTTGAACGCTAAAAGGCAGGGAAGCCGAACCGTCCACCGTCCAGTCAGCGATGACCGTTATCGTCAAGGTACCCGACAGGGACGTATCACCGCTATTCGTCAAGACCGCTTCACACGCGAGCGGTGATTCCACCGATTCTATTGACTCAGGCCCGTTCAGATGCACCTTAAGCGCGCCCGCCTGCTCTTCAGGCCCGTTAAACGCCCACACGGTGACCGTAGATACCAACCCAACAAGAATCATTGAAACGCTTCGCATAAAATACTTCCTTGGCTATGGATATGTTGTTTATTGGGGCGAACGCCACGCTCAATCTGGACAGGGGACGGTAGTACTTGAAGCCTCAGAATAGCACCTCCTTACGAAGTCATTCAATATGCGGCCTGTATCTTCTTATCTATGCTTGAAATATATACGCAAGCATAGTACAATAAAATTTTGCTACGTTAATTGTCCCAAAAATACTCACTTGAGAAGATTTGTTGTATGGAGCCTTCCGAACGCATTCCCTTTCGGGAACAACTTATTATTGCCGGTGTCACCTGTGCAGGCCTGGGGGTGGTGTCCGGTATTTGGCTGTTGGTTGTACGCTACCTCTTCTATCAGAACCTGGTAGACCTCTCTTCCACAGCGGAGCTTGGTTGGGGATTATGGGTCGGTTTGTCTCTGCTTGCTGCGGTGCTCCTCCCGCTGCACAGGGACAGCGACAAGCATCTGCATTGGGAATTGGATGCCCGCCTGTTGGCGTCTTCCCGGTCAACGTTCGATATTTTCGTGATGGTGTTGGGGATACGTCTTGCCGCCCTCACTCTCCTGCTGGGCCTGCAAGTGCTGCTGGCCGGGCTACTGCCGGACCCGGAATACCCCAAGTACCTGCCCTATATGGCGTTACCGGTATATTTGTTTTTGTTTGTACAGACGGAACGCTGGCTGGAAAAGCGCGCCCCCTGGATATCCTACGGCGCCCTGATAGCGGCGCTTGCGGTGCTCGGGGGAATGCGCCTGTATAAAGGGACACTTGAGCCTCTTTCTATGGACATGATATTCCGCCGGTTTTTTCTGCACCCCCTAACGCTGGTTACCGTTCCTCCCCTCCTGGTGTTGCTGATGTTTTTCGGGGTCTATCTGGAACGGCGGAATATTAATTTCTGGCCGGTTCGGCTTTTGGAACGACTTCGGCGAATCCTGCGCCGTCCTGAGTCGATGGGCGACGATTTTGAAGCACACCTACAGGCTGTACAGCGGCGCATCGGAGGGCGGCTGCCGATCATAACCTTGTTTTTTACGGTTGTTCTGGTGACGGTAATTGCCGCGTTTACCCGGGAACCCTTCCGTTCCGGTTTCGGCCAGTACCTGCCGTTGGCGGCCTTGATTATAGCGGCCATGACAAGATCCAGGCTTCTGTTTCCCAAAAATCTACCGGTGGAATATGAACCGCTGGACAACAGCGCGCTGACGGCTGCCTTGCTGCTTGCGCAGTTACGGGGGGTTCTTTATGCAACGGTTGTCGCCGGCGTCCTTTCCTTTTTATTGTTGTGGGCCGGTTCCGAGGAACGGACCGTGCTGTTGAATTCCCTCGACCTGGGCGTGACGGATGCGCCGGAACTGGCACTGGCCCTGTTGCGCCCCCTGGCTGCCGCTGCGTTTATCGCTTGGTGTGCCTGTTGGTTTCTCGTGCAGCCGGTGGGGGTTCTCCTGGTGGTGTTTTTATGTATGCCCTCCGATATGTTCATCGGCCCACTTCAATCCATACTGCTGTTTTCCATAACGGTTCCCGTTGATTACGCCGACTTTGCGGTCGTTGCGGTCGGCGCCCCGGTCATGATTGTTCTTTGCCGTAGGAAGAAGTGGATTTCAAGCGGTCAGGTGTTGCGACTGGTTGGATATTTTCTGGCTCTGGCCTTGTTGGTATTTCTGGGAACCGGCGAAACAAAAGGCTTGGGCCACGTGTTGTTCGCCCTGGCTTGTGCCTCCCTCGCCGTACTGCCCGTTCCTTCCGTGATACGCGCGGTCCACAAACGCCGCGCCCAGGCAGACTCGGGGACATGGCCAGACGGGAAAATCCTTTTTCGGGGTAGGTATTGGCTGTACGCGGGGCTGGCCTGCCTCGTTATCACCTTTGCGCTGTTCCTCTTTGGGGCCCATCGTGCGCCGGTGTATGTCCGCCTCCTCCAGGAAAAGAACGTTCCTGCGTCCCCGGAGGACTACGAAGCCTGCTATGCCGCCGCACCGAACGGGGAAAACAGCGCCCGCCTGTATATCGAAGCCGAACAGCAGCTGGCGCCGCCGAACAAGGAACACCAAGACCTTCTGCCCTTTTATGGCGACATGTCCCTGATTTATGGGCAGCCTTTGAATACGGAAGAAATGAAGGCCCTGCAGGAATTTGTATCGGCAAACGGCACGCCCCTTGCCCTGATACTCAAGGCGCAACAGCTTCCTTTTACGGGATACCCGGAGGACCGCTACCGTTTTATGACACGCATGGATTCCCTTGGCGTGCTTATCTTGTGCGCCGCGTTGGACGCCGCTTTTGACGGTGATGTCGAGGGGTGGCATGTAATGATTACGGCCGGGCTTCGTCTTCATGAGGCGTTGGAGGCGGGCGCCACACTCGCACACGGTGGGAACATACGGACGCAGTGCCGTGACGCGCTGCGCACGCTGGAATACAGCCTGCTCCATTTGCAGCCAACGGTGCCGATGGTACGGGAATGGCTGGCCCTGTTGGAACGGGACCGGTACACCAACTTCCGGCCGGCGCGACAGGCGGTGCTGAACAGCCTGCCCGAGGATATGGATGCAGTGGACAATATGCTCGGACGCATAGATGACGCATTGGCAACGACATTATTGCGTCAAATGGTCTTGGAATGGCTGCAACCCTTGTTTATCATCCGGTGCAGGCTCCTTCACGACCGTCTGGAGTTTGCGGAGGCCGGCAACGGGGATGTGTATCAGGCCGTAAAAGCCTATCCGGATGAATATTCCTCCCTTGATTTGGGGTTCAGATACATGCCCCTGGTATTCACCTCTTATAGCCATGGGACTAACCTCTACCACAAGAACGCGCTGGTGATTGCCCGGGCCGCGGCCGCCAGGGCCGCACTTGGCACACTCCTGTATGTGAAGGACCACAAATCACTGCCGGAAACGCTGAAAGACCTTGTCCCCGAATATCTGCCTGAAGTGCCGCGCGACCCTTATACCCCGGATAGCGGCATACGGTATCGCGTTTCGGGCAGCCAGATACTGTTTTACAGTGTCGGTCCCGATGAAAAGGACGACGGCGGAACTACCGACGATTGCCGCTATGAAACGGGGGATATGGTATTTCGGCTACCCCTGCCGCAACTGCCGTGAGGGAGCAGCGGCTAGGGTTTCTTTTCCAGGCTTTTCCGGACGGCCCGGACCGCGCTGTATAACCCGATAATGACCGACAGGATCACGATGATGGAGAAGAGAATGCCCTTGCCCCCCACTTTTTCATCAAGATAATTGCCCAGCAATACGCCCAAGAATACGGTGACCCCCACGGTCAGGCCCAGGTTGCTGGCCAGGCCCATGCCGCGCACCACGCTCATCACCCGCTCTTTTTCCAATGGCTTCATTGGTCGTTCTCCGCGTCGGAACCTGTTAAAATCCCCCCGGCACGTCAAGCCGGGGGGATATGGAATCTCTGTAAGTGGTCGGCGCGCCTTACTTGGCCACTTCCACGGCGCGGGTCTCGCGCACCACGGTCACACGAATCTGGCCGGGATAGGTCATCTCGGTTTCCACTTTGCGGGCCAGGTCACGGGACAGCTGCGCCGCTTCGGCGTCGCTCACCTTGTCGGGCTGCACGACGACGCGCACTTCACGGCCCGCCTGGATGGCATAGGATTTTTCAACGCCCGGAAAACCGTTCACCAGTTCTTCCAGCTGTTCCAGGCGTTTGATGTAATTGGCCAGCATTTCGCTGCGTGCGCCGGGACGTGCCGCGGACATGGCGTCCGCCGCCTGCACCAGAATGGATGTAATACTGTTCATGGGCATCTCGCCATGATGGGCGCCGATGCCGTTCGCCACGCTTTCGTTTTCACCGTACCGGCGGCTGATATCGTGGCCCAGCACGGCATGGGAGCCTTCCACTTCGTGGGTCAGCGCCTTGCCGATGTCATGAATGAGGCCTGCGCGCTTGGCTTCCTGAATATTAACGCCGAGTTCGGCCGCCATGACGCCCGCGAGATGGCAGACCTCCAGGGAGTGGCGCAACACATTTTGCCCATAGGAGGTGCGGAAGCTCAACCGGCCGAGGAGTTTCACGATTTCCGGGTGCAGCCCGTGCACGTCCGCCTCCAGGCAGGCCTGCTCGCCGCGCTCTTTGATGGAGGCGGTCATTTCCTGCGTTACCTTTTCCACCATCTCCTCGATGCGGGCCGGGTGGATACGCCCGTCTTCGATAAGACGCTCGAGGGTGATGCGGGCCGTCTCGCGGCGCACGGGATCGAATCCCGACAATACGACCGCTTCCGGCGTGTCGTCAATAATCACGTTGATGCCCGTGGCGCTTTCCAGTGCGCGGATGTTGCGCCCTTCACGGCCGATGATGCGTCCCTTCATTTCGTCATTGGGCAGGGGCACCACGGAAACGGTGCTCTCCACCACATGGTCCGCCGCACACCGCTGCAACGCTTCGCCGATGACCCAGCGCGCCTTTTTCTCCGCATTCTCGCGCAGTTCATCCTCCACGCGCTTGAGTTCCAAGGCGCAATCTCGTTTCACCTCGGTTTCCAAACGGGTGAACAGTTCACGGCGCGCGGCGTCCGCGGTCATGCCCGCGATGCTTTCTAACTTGGAAATCTGTTCCTTAATGGCGGTGTTTAACTTAGCGCGTTCCCGCTCGGTATCCTTTTCCCGAATCACCAGTTGGCGTTCCTGGGCGTTCAGCGTAGCCGCTGTCTTGTCAAGCGTTTGGGCACGGTTGTCCAAGCTCTGTTCTTTGGAGGCAAGCCGCTTTTCTGTGCCCGCTATTTCCTTGCGCAATTCACGGCCTTCATCCTCCAGCTTGGACCGAAGATTAATCTCCAGTTCTTTCAGAGATGTCTTCCCATCCTTGATAATCGCCGCTGCGTTGCGTTCCGCATCTGACAGTATCTGCGCAGCCTCACGGCGTGCGCTGTTAAGATATCCACCGGCACGAACACGGGAGAAGGCAAAGAACAGGAGAATTCCAATGCCCACACCCGCCACAATTCCTAATACCACATAAACTAACATGCATACGACCTCCCTACCCTCGAAGGGGATAGTTGTTTCTACTGTTTACGCAGGATGGCAGGGAGGCATGAAGAAAGGCACGACCTCTGCACCGGAGAGATTACGATAGGCAACACATACGCGTCTCACTTGGCGAAAACATTAATGAGGCGCTATGGTTGGAAAATAGAGTAACCCTATTGAAACCGCCGTATGGCAGCGATGGTAGTCTATATGCAAAGGTCTGTTTCACCATTCATGCATCCTGTCATCAACACTCAAACTTCACGATACCAATAGTATATAGGAAAAGAAATCTTCTGTCAATATTTCATTTGCCCATGTATCTATTGTGACGGGTGTGGCGTATAATAAGATTGATAATACAAAAGTTAATAAATTATTAGGGACAGGAGTATGTGACAAGATAGGGGATTCACAGCGCAAAAGATATGCTGGGCTGGATTAGGATTATATACCCTGTCCCTGATATTAAATAAATACATACAATCTGCGGTATTTTCCTTGGTGTTGCATGAGATATGTAGTGTGTTTTGTTTAAAATATTCATACGTGCACTATCGCAAACCTTTTAAAAATAAATACAGGGACATGTTATTACTAAAAAGGCACATCCACGGCATAGAAGATAAATCTTGTATTTTCCGGTCTGTTATAATCCCGTCACGGCTATCCAAGATTTTTGACATGTACGGAGAATGTGGTCCATGAATGAAGCCTATCGGGAGAGACCTAATCGGGGGCAGGTTATATAATCTCAGTTTCAGGGACATCCCTGAGTCTTCGAGTATGTGAAATAATCGGGCCATGGAGTACTCCTGTTGGTGCGTGGTTCAATAAAAGAGCAGGGCAGGCCTTTTCTCCTGAATTCTGCTCTGTACCGGCGGGATTTAGCCGGCAGCCTATGGTTACAGGTATTCTTTTTCACTTGCAGAACCGCCAGTATTCTTGAATGGGAATCGAACAGGTCGGAGACAGCTCGGGTGTTCCGCAAGATATTATTAAAACATGCTTGAATTCTGGTATCGTGTATGCAATGATGACGCCAGAACAGGATGACGGGCGTGGTAAAAGCTGGTTGGACAATTGAAGCGTCGGTGTTTTGTTTTAACATCGGGCAAAATAAAAGAAAGATTGAGATGAAGTATTTCCCGCGTGATAGACGAAGTGGACCTCATAGGCGGAAGTGGGTGCTTCTTTTACTGGTGGGGGTTATCGCGTCACTCTACGGTTTTTACGGTTTTGGGGAAACCGCCGGGGCAGGAGGCAGGCCTGAAGAAAAAGTAGTTTATGGAACCGATGATCGCTTGGATGTCTACCAGGAAACCAATGGGGCGCATATCGCATGGGCGGCCTCCACATGTGCTTTGGTACCTGCCAATTCCCTGACGGACAACAACGATGGTACGTATAATTTACAGACTGAGCCCTATAAAGAACTGGGGCGCTATGCATGTCCGGATGAACCTTTCGCCAACCAGCCTACCACGGCATTTTGTACCGGATTCATGGCGGGCACGGACATTATCGTCACCGCCGGGCATTGCATTGATAGCAGCGATTTGGCTTCGGTATGTTTTTTGTTTGGTTTCGAGATGAGTGACGCCTCTACCGCGATAATTACGTTCTCTGAAGATCAAATCTATACCGGCGTGGAGATTATTAACCGTACCCTTTCCGGTGACTATGATTATTCCGTGGTGAGGGTAGACCGTCCTGTTGTCGCTCCTGAAGCGCAGGCGCTGCCGGTGCGCCAAACGGACACCCTTACTGTGGGTGAACAGGTAGGCGTTATTGGACATCCTTCAGGGCTGCCGAAGAAGATTGCTTTTGGGGAGGACACCCTTGTTCGTGAAAACACCAATGCTGGCTATTTTCTCGCCAACCTGGATACCTATGGGGGCAACTCAGGTTCTCCCGTTTTCAATGCAACGGATGGGGTTGTGGAGGGCATTCTCGTGCGCGGTAACACGGACTTTGTACTGGAAGGAACTTGTTTCCGGTCAAATGTCCTGGCAAACGACACGGAAGAAAGCGA
>JAEAMF010001952.1_pt1 | contig 12991 bp, 12 predicted proteins | sample 8958721 | NCBI WGS metagenome assembly JAEAMF01 (sample SAMN16933255, study PRJNA681124) | bioreactor sludge metagenome | isolation source: anaerobic bioreactor treating anionic surfactant - SDBS | place: India: Bengaluru | collected 2019-02-28
TGTCTATGACTCACACAACTTATCCTTAAAAGACAAAACAGCCTTTAGTTCTCACGCACGGGGTCGAGGTTGTACCAAATTATCCACATGCTGTGCCAAATATTCTTTAAGGTGATTTAAAAAGTATGCCACCCGCGGTGAATCTTGTAGCCGTTCTAAATACACAGCATACACATCTGCTGGGGGCGTATTGTAGTGTTCTAATAATTGAATTAAACGTCCACTGCGTAAATACTTTGCCACATCCCATTCTGCGCGCATTAAAATCCCTTGCCCATCTAGTGCCCAGTTTAGGGCCACCTCACCATCATTGGTACTTAAATTGCCATGTACCTTAATGGTTTCGACCTGTTCGCCAAAACTAAAACGCCAATTGCCATAAGCTGCTTCATTCTGCCGAATTACAATACATTGATGGGCAGTTAAATCATGTGGAGTCTCAGGAATTCCAACACTTTTAAGATACAAGGGCGAAGCACACAACAAACGCTTATTCGCTGCAAGTTTCTGGGCAATCAGCCTTGAATCTGGAATTTCTCCAAAGCGAATCACCACATCAGTCGCTTCATCAGGAAGATTTACTGGACGATCACTAAGTTGTAATTGGAATTTAACTTCTGGATATATTTTCGCAAAATCTGAAATGGCGGGCGCAATATAAGACCGTCCAAAGCCCAAAGGCGCATTGATCCGAATTAAACCTTTGGGTGCAAATCGGGTACTGGACACTCGGCGTTCCATATCTTCTATTTCTTTTAGAATCCGCAGCGCATTTTCATAATAAATCTCACCCTCATGCGTCAGGCTAATCCGTCTCGTGGTTCGATTCAGCAAACGCACGCCCAAGCGCTCTTCCATTTGCGTTAAACGTCGTGATACTGCGGGTGGGGTCAAATTTAATTCACGTGCAGTTGCAACCAAACTTCCTTGTTTTATTAGTAAACAGAAGAATGCTAATTCTGTATCTGAGCTCATGATTATTCAGTTTTTTGCAATAGTGATTTAACTTTATATCGATTCATCCGTTTTGCAAAGTCTCTATTATCCATATCACGTTACCCCCCAAACAAATTATCTCACTCGAGCAAGGAAACTCCAGCGAGTCTTAAAGTCGACCGTGTAAGGAAAACGGTGAAACAAAGGGGAGCCTTTTCGCCAAACTCGATCTTGGTGTTCACACACTAGATCGGGAGGTAATCGCTACTTATTTGGAGATAAGCCATGGACATGGATATCGAAAAACGGACTATACGTAAAATCACGTGGCGTATCGTCCCGTTTATCATGATTTTGTATTTAATTGCTTATATTGACCGCGTCAATATTGGTTTTGCTGCTATTACCATGAAAGAAGATTTGGGCTTCACCTCTTCGATTCTTGGATTTGGCGCTGGTATTTTCTTCTTAGGTTATTTCTTATTTGAAGTCCCATCCAACATTATTCTGCATAAAGTTGGTGCCCGCATTTGGATCGCCCGCGTCATGGTTACATGGGGCATTATTGCAGGGGGCATGGCTTTTATCGAAAGCTCAACCAGTTTTTATGTGATGCGTTTTTTACTTGGCATAGCCGAAGCTGGTTTTTTCCCAGGCATTATTCTGTATCTCAGCTTTTGGTTTCCTGCCCGTAACCGTGCTGGAGTGATCGCACTCTTTATGGCGGCTGCTCCAATTGCAACCGCAATCGGCTCTCCTATTTCTGCGGCTTTACTGGAAATGCACGGCATTATGGGCTTGGCAGGTTGGCAATGGATGTTCCTGATTGAAGCACTTCCAGCCGTCATTCTAGGTGTCGTAGTTTTCTTCTACATGACCGATCGACCAGAGAAAGCTACTTGGCTTAAACAGGATGAACGTGATTGGTTGGTGAAAACCATGCAAGCTGAAAATGCGGGCAAAGACAGCCATCAACATCACAGCATTATTCGTGGCTTAGCTAACCCGCGTGTACTGGCATTGGCATTGGTCTACTTCGGTACCTCCGCAGGTCTGTATACCCTTGGAATTTGGGCACCACAAATTATTAAAGAACTAGGTGTCAGCTCAATGACAGTCGGTCTATTAAACGCGATTCCGCCGATTGTCTCTGTAGTTGCCATGATTTTATGGTCACGTCATTCCGACAAAACCAATGAACGCACTTGGCATGTGGCACTGGCTTGCATTACCGCTGCCATTGGTCTGGTGATTGCCGCAGGTACGGGTAGCGTGATTGGTTTAATCGCAGCACTCACCATTGTCAATGTCGGCATTAGTTGCTCAAAACCACCGCTCTGGAGCATGCCAACCATGTTCTTGTCAGGCGCTGCCGCAGCCACAGGTATTGCCACCATCAACTCGATTGGCAACCTTGGTGGGTTCGCAGGTCCAGCCATGATTGGTTGGGTCAAAGATCAAACAGGTAGTTTCACAGGTGGGCTGTATTTCGTCGCAGGTTTACTGATTCTTTCGACTGTCATCACACTGGTCTTAAGTTTCACCCAAAAAAAAGACAAAGTCAGTGCAGCTGAATTAAGTAATTCCTAACCCTATTTTTGAATTGATTGACTGAATTGAACGCTTAACAAGGAGCCTCCCATGGACAAAGAACTTGCCGTACAGTCCCTCACGGACACCATGGCCAAATTTACCGCCTACATTGGTAAACGCTTACCCAAAGATGTGAAAAAGAAACTCATTGAACTCAAAACCCTCGAAACAAATCCTTTGGCGAAGTCCGTTTACGATTCGATGGATGAAAACCAAGAAGCGGCAGATCGACTCAATCGCCCAAGCTGTCAAGACACGGGTGTGATTCAGTATTTTGTGGAAGCGGGTGCACATTTCCCGCTCTTGGGTGAATTGCAAGAAATTCTACGTGAAGCCACAGCTGAAGCGACCCGTTCAGGGCCATTACGTCACAATGCTGTAGAAACCTTTGATGAAAAAAATACCGGCACCAATACCGGTACGCAAATTCCATGGCTGGACTGGCGTATTGTGCCTGACAGTGACAGCTGCACCATTGATGTATATATGGCAGGTGGTGGTTGTACCCTACCTGGTGCTGCCAAAGTCCTGATGCCAGGTCAAGGCTATGAAGGTGTAGCTGAATTTGTAATGGATGTGATTACCGAACGTGGCGTGAATGCTTGTCCACCACTACTCGTCGGTGTCGGCGTGTCCACTTCGGTAGAAACCGCAGCGCGTTTATCAAAACTAGCCATCATGCGTCCAGTCGACTCAAAAAGTGATAATCCTCGCGCTGCCTTAATGGAAGATTTACTTGAACAAGGTTTGAATGAAATCGGGATTGGACCACAAGGTCTCACAGGCAATAACAGTGTCATGGGAGTGAACATTGAATCTTCAGCCCGCCATCCATCGACGATCGGCGTGGCTGTGAATACTGGCTGTTGGGCACACCGTCGTGGAAAAATCAAAATTAACCCTGATATGACTTATGAAATTCTGTCACACGAAGGAGTCGTGCTATGAAAAAAGTCCTCACAACCCCATTGCGTGATGAAGATCTAGCAGATCTCAAAATTGGCGATGTCGTGTATTTGACAGGTCGCTTAGTCACCTGTCGTGATGTCGCGCATCGTCGTTTGATCGAACAAGGACGTGAACTGCCTGTGAATTTGGAAGGTGGTGCCATTTTCCATGCTGGTCCTATCGTTCGTAAAAAGGACGATGGCAGTTTTGAAATGGTCTCCATTGGTCCAACCACCAGTATGCGTATGGAAAAATTCGAGCGCGAGTTTATCAAACAAACAGGCGTAAAACTGATTGTAGGTAAAGGTGGTATGGGACCTGAAACCGTTGCCGGCTGTCAGGAGCATAAAGCTGTACATGCCATTTTTCCTGGCGGTTGTGCGGTACTCGCTGCCACTCAAGTCGAGGAAATTGAAGGCGCTGAATGGCAAGACTTGGGCATGCCTGAAACTTTGTGGATTAACCGCGTAAAATTATTTGGCCCTTTGATTATCTCGATTGATACGCATGGAAATAATTTAATTCAGCAAAATAAAACGCAATTCCAAGCCAAGAAAAAGCCTGTGCTAGAGCGCATTAGCAAAGAATTGAGTTTTATTAAATAATTTCCCAGCAGACAACATTTCCCTGTAAATGTTGTCTGCTTATAGCGCCTTCGCAAGATACAACCGCATTTTGAAGGATGAATGAGTAAAAAGTTTATTTTTCACATCCCATTTTGTCCCAAGCTCCAACAAAACCATGTGCCTAAATAAATACTTTTGACTCAACAGAATATGGACATTTTCATCTAAGTCATGGGATAAAAAATAACGATGGAAAATTTAGCAAGTCAACAGCCTTTATACATTCCCTATGCTGCACACACCCTCTTAGAACTTCCGTTATTAAATAAAGGGGCAGCCTTTACAACACATGAACGTAATACCTTCAATTTACATGGTCTAATTCCACATGTGGTTGAAACTATTGAAGAACAAAGCCAACGCTCTTATCAGCAATATTGCGCATTCAATGATGATATTAATAAGCATATTTACCTGCGCAATATTCAAGACACTAATGAAACCTTGTTTTATCACCTGATTGAACATCATTTGAGTGAGATGATGCCCATCATTTATACCCCAACGGTAGGTGAAGCCTGTCAGTGCTTCTCGGATATTTACCGCCGTCACCGTGGGATTTTTATTTCTTATCCTGACCGTGCACAAATTGATGACATTTTGTATAACGTGAATAAAAAGAATGTCAAAGTGATTGTGATTACTGATGGTGAACGTATCTTGGGCTTAGGTGATCAGGGTATTGGTGGAATGGGTATTCCAATTGGTAAGCTGTCATTGTATACCGCATGTGGTGGTATCAGTCCTGCCTATACTTTGCCAATTACCCTAGATGTGGGCACCAACAATCAGCAATTACTGAATGATCCGATCTATATGGGTTGGAGTCAGCCGCGGATCAGTGGTGAAGAGTATTATAACTTTGTTGATGAGGTGATGGCAGCAATTAAACGTCGCTGGCCGAAAGCACTGATTCAGTTTGAAGATTTTGCACAGAACAATGCGATGCCATTGTTAAATAAATACCGTGATCAAGTCTGCTGTTTTAATGATGATATTCAAGGCACTGCCGCTGTATCGGTAGGAAGTTTAATTGCGGCATCGCGTGCTGCAGGCAAGCAATTGAAAGATCAGATTATTACCTTCTTGGGTGCGGGTTCGGCAGGCTGTGGTATTGCGGAGCAAATTGTTGCACAAATGATGGCGGAAGGCTTAACCGAAACTGAAGCGCGTGCACGCGTGTTCATGGTCGATCGTTTTGGTTTAATTACTGAAAATCAGCCTAACTTGCTCGATTTCCAACGTAAATTGGCACAAAAGCCAGAGGCGATTGCAGCTTGGGGCAATGCAGAAGAGCATATCTCATTATTAGATGTGGTTAAGCAAGCAAAGCCTACAGTCTTGATCGGGGTGTCTGGTCAGCCAGGATTGTTCACTGAAGAGGTGATTCGAACCTTGGCGAGTAATTGTGAGTCCCCAATTGTATTGCCTTTATCCAATCCAACTTCACGCGTGGAGGCGGTGCCTGCAGATATCGTGCAATGGACCAAAGGTCGTGCCTTGATTGCAACAGGCAGTCCATTTGCACCAGTCAATTATCAGGGCAAGATTTATCAAATTTCGCAATGTAATAATTCGTATATTTTCCCAGGGATTGGTCTGGGTGTGGTGGCTTCAGGGGCAACCCGTGTCACGGACAGTATGCTCATGGCATCGAGTAATGCTTTGGCGGACTGCTCGCCAAAACTCAATAATCCTGATGCGGACTTACTGCCAGATATTAATGAGATTCAGCAAGTGTCCAAAATCATTGCTTTTAAAGTGGCAAAAGCAGCGATGGATGCAGGTGTGGCGCCGATGGTGAGTGATGAGTTGTTACATCAGGCGATTGAAGCGAATTTCTGGAAGCCTGAGTATCGTCAGTATCGCCGTATCACGATTTGATTGATCCTACATTCATGTTCAAATGCTGACGTAATTGCAGATTGCCTTTCAGGGTTACAACTCTATCAACTAAAAAGCACCCAGCCCTTCAGCGAGCTAAAGTGTTGTAGTCCAAACTCGATCTGACAATTACCCATTTTTTAGTGTGCCCGTCAGGTTAAATTTGAACTGAATTTTTCTCAGCCCAAATTCATTTCCAATCAAGTTATGTTTCAAGTGGCGTGCGAACACTGCACAATTTAATTCACGGTGCCTAAGACAGGTATCAACTTCGGACCAGCCATTCTAGCTTTGCTAATGATTTCCACCAGCTCATCATAAGTCAGTTCAAACTTATCCTCACTATCAAATACATAGACCATATTCTTGCCTTCATGTTCAGGTGGAGTAGGTGGTACAAATCGTTTCGGGATAAGAATTTGTGCGAGTTGTTCGTCAGTTAATTTAAATAAGTGCATGTTTTTATCCTACTCTTGGTAAGTCAGACCATTTGGTTAAATACGAAGGTGATCTAAGGTTTTGATTCATGTGCCATGTGGCTTCTTTATTGTTGGCAATGCCTAGCGTGACGAGATTCTTCCCAAACCGTTCACTGATGGCTTCGATGGCATCTGAAAGCCTTTCTCGCTCTTGCTTATGTGAATAGTCCGTGAATAGATCGGGCACAAACTTGGATTGATCTGTAATTTCGAGCAGCACGATTCCCGCCTTTTTATACTTAAAGCCTTTCTTAAATATCTGATCGATGCCTTTCATCGCGGCCTTGGTGATGAGCAGTAGATCATCCGTATGCTCATGCATTTGAACGACGATGTAAGGCGAGTAGCGCTCTGTCTTATCAAAGCGACTGGTTTGGATATACACGCCGATCATCTTGCAGATTGAGCCATCTTCCCGCATTCGTTTCACGGCTCTGGCCACATAAAGCCGAACCGAAGCTTTAATGTCATCCATTTCATACACTGGGTTGCCATATGAACGGCTGCTGATGATTTGCTTCTTCGCTACAGTATCATCACTAAGGTCAATACAAGAAAGGCCCTGTAGCTCAAGCACCGTCTTTTCCATCACGATACTAAACTGCTTTTTGATTTCTTTAGGATTGGCATTGATCAGATCCAGCACAGATTGAACACCCATAGTATTGAGCTTCTTACAGTTCTGTCTGCCTACGCCCGAAACCTCAGACACATCAACCTGCGCGAGTAGCGTTTCTGTAGAGCATGGGTCCATATGGGCCAGATTACAGACCCCATTGAAGAACTTGTTTTTCTTGGCGAGATGATTGGCAATCTTGGCTTCGGTTTTAGAGCGACCAATTCCAATACAGCAGGGTAGGCCTAACCAACGCCAAGCCTTAGCCCTCATGTCTTGAGCATATACAGTCAGGTCAAATAGATGCTCGTAAGCTGTGAGCTTCAGAAAGCATTCATCAATGGAATAGACCTTGATCTCCTGGTGCAACATAGTCCCCAAGCAGCTCCATAAAGCGCTTGGACATTTCGCCATATAAGGAGAAATTACTGGATAGCACCTGAATGTTATGTTGTTTGATCAGCTCTTTAATTTGGAATACAGGAACACCCATCTTGATGCCTAAGTCTTTCGCTTCCTGGCTTCTGGCCACGGCACAGCCGTCATTGTTGCTGAGCACAATGGTTGGGCGATCATTCAAGGCAGGATTAAACACACGCTCACACGAGACGTAGCAATTATTCACGTCGACTAACGCGAATATTTCATTTTCACTTTGCATGGTTATTCTTCTTTTTATGAGCGGTGATAAATACGCTTTAAATTAAAAGTCACCACACCCCAGATTGATATGGTCTGACTATCATCAGGAATGATGTGATTGTAATTCGAATTTTCAGCCTTCAACCAAAGTTCTGGAAGCGGATAATCTTCATCTCCAAATATTTCTTTGATTTCAGACTTGGACATCTTATTGGTGATCATCAGCCGCTTAATGGTCGAGGCATTGTCATCAATCAGGGCAACCACGATATCGTAATGCTTGGCTTCAATACTGCGATCAATAATGATTGGATCATTAATCTCTAGGCCAGCATCGAGCATGGATTCACTGTCTGCATAGGCAATAAAAGTAGAAATAGGGTTGTGAATCAGGAACTCATTCAGATCGAGTGCTTTGTCTTGCTCATCCTTGGTGCTGAAGGCCGGACCTGCAGGAATACGCTCTAAAGAGACGGGAATAGATACTTTGGATTTGGGTAGGACAGCAGTAAGCCCTAATTTTTCAACAAGCTCATTTTGAACAGCGATTTGTTCAAGCACGGTGTTGATGGTAGGACTTGGTTTACCCTCTGGACCCATGAGCTCTTGTAAAGATGACCATGCGTCGTCAGAGAAGTAAATAGGCAACTTCTTAGACATGAGATACTCCTACGCTACGAGGCGTGTTTGGAAGTAGAATTTGTTTAAATAGGATATTACTAACAGCGTTTAAAATTCAAATTTAAAAAGTTGTGGATAAACAAGGATGCGTCAGAATAAGACGTTTTGTTTCTGCTCATCGCGTGGAAATGTGACGAATTCATCGGGCATTTGAAAGAAATATTCATGCGCATGTTCATGATCGGCTGTTAGCCAGTCTTTTCTGTACTGTTCTGGAATAACGATGATGGATCGCTTCTCATCCTTCGGTGCATGGAATTGTTTCATAAAAGGGTGATGGTCCGAATTGATGGTCAACATTGAAAAGGAACGTACCTTATTGCCATTAATCACTGCATCATCATAGATCCCTGCAACAGTAAAAGGCTGATCATCTTTACGCTTGATGGTGTACCAGTGTGGCTTGCCATTGATGTATTTCGGCTCATAAAATTCTTGTACTGGGACTAGGCAGAACTTGCTGTACTTCCAAGCATGTCGAAAGCTAGGCTTATCTGCTACAGACTCAGTTCTGGCGTTATAAGTATGACTGCTGAACTTCAATTCTTTCGCCCAGCTCGGTAGTAATCCAAACTTTGCAATATCAAGCTCTAAGTGATCTGAGCCGTTCAGAATGATTGGAGCATGATAGGAAGGGAATACATGATCCTTAAGCTCAAGATCAAACTGGCTTGTATCGACACCTAAGAGTGTCAAATTTCTTTTATTTGGAAATAGGTAATTTGAGCACATAGCCTGATCACATAACTAAAGAATTTATCTGAAATTGTATACGATGCTTTATGGAACACATGGGATTTATGGTGTCAGTTCAAGTAGGCTATATGAAAAAAGTCATGATGGGGCAAGTTACATTTTCAGTTAAAGTATGACTTATGGGATGCAAAACTACGTTGGGCGTGAAGTCATAAAAAAATTAATCAGGATTTTGCATAAATAGTGCGCCGTAAGGCGCATTATTTTTAAGGAAGGTTTGTATTACTCGACAATATATAACTTATGTTTTTTCTTCGGGGGCTCAACTTTAGCTAAAGCATCAAATGTTAATTGATTAAAATCTTCTTCAGAGATTCCAATTTCATCAAGCATTTTATTTTTATCAAAAGATGGTTGTGAGGCTAAAACAGAGATAATTTTGGGCAACATCAAACTCTCATCTCGATGAGTTTCTTCAGGTTCATTAATGTTGTAGCCCAACGAATTGATCTTTATAGAGTTACTACGATTAACCCAATCACTAACTAATCCCAGCTTGTGAGCTTTATAGTTAATAGCCTTCAGGGATGTTCGCCAAATCTTTTTATACTCAATCATATTTTCTAGTGAAAAATAGCGTGGAGCAGTAGAAAGAAATGCATCTGTTGGCATTAAAAATTCAGATGAAAATTGATCCGCTTCAGTTTCGAGAACACGATTATCTTTCTCGACACGAATTTTTTTGTTATGCGTATGCATAACGATATGACCAAGTTCGTGTGCACAATCGAAGCGGGCTCTTTCGGCAGACTTAAATGTATTTAGAAATATGAAAGGGCTACCACTTTCATCATCAAAAAAAGATAGTGCATCAATTTCTCGAATTTCAGTCGGTAATCTAAAGACACGGATTCCCTTTAGCTCACACAACGAAACAATGTTATTAATAGGTTGATTACCTAAAGCCCATAAACCTCTCAACTCTGACGCTAGGTGATCGGCATACTTAGATTCACCCAAAAACTCAGTAATATCTAAATCAGGACGGTGAAAAGTAGGTAACTTTACTTTCTGATTTAAGTACTTGTTAATATTTATTGCTAAAAGAGTATATGCCTCATTAGCTTTTCTATGCTGTGCTTTAATACGAGCAACCGATCTATAGAAGATTTGGTCTGTTTCATGTGGTTGTGTGTCATTACCTGCAAAGAATGACTTGGGTAAATTTAATACACGGCATATATCATCTTGATCATTTTCATTGATTTCTTTATCCACGTCTAAAAGTTGCTTTACCTTAGAGATAGAGCAACTCAATTTTTCTGCGAAATCGGTATTGCTAAGTCCTCGTAATTCTTTAGCAATACGTAAACGATCTTTATTAAACACATTAACCTCAGATTAAACTACAAGCTGAATATCAAAATCATCTGGTTTAATTTCATTAGATGGTTCCAATACTGGCTTAGGATCAGTTTTTACAGGAACTGTATTATCTATTTCAAATGCAATTCTGCAAGTATGGTCACTTGGTAAAATTGAAATTTTTTTCGCTTTTAAGTCCTGTACGAAGCTAGTTGGGTATGCAAATTCAAAAGGAATATTTGGGATATCAATGTCTTTATAGGCTGGATGTGATGCTGAAGGAAAGTATAAAATCCATGTTCTCAATTTTGTCTCATCATCATAAGCAGACTGATTCTCCTTAATATTATTTAATGTCATTAATCCTTTTTCACAGTGTGCTGATACAACTTGATCAGCTAACCCCAATGCAATATTCCCGCTCATAAAGATAATTTGTATTTTCTTTACTGTATTCTCAATTCTTGGCTGGCTGTCATTGTGGAATATCCAAGCAGGATCAGATTGTCGAAGCAGTAAAGCAATCTGTTCTCCAATTTTTCCCCATCGTGCAATAAAGCGTGCACGGTTATAGTGAGTATTTGTTCTATAGTCAGCATCACCGATCATAATTGCGTTTCTGACTAACTCGAGATCAGGTAATCCTAACTGTTTAGCTTTTTTGATAGCATTTTCACCTTTGAAAAAATCACATGGCGTGGGTTCAGAAGGTTGGATTGATTCTTCATCAAGGAGATTTAAATTCATCTTAAAAGTTATCCTAAAGTAGCGAATGTCTTTTTTATAACATCTTTTGATGTTTTAAAAAAGACATTTTTATAAATGTGTGCTATCTTCACTTACAACTTGATAATAAGAATTTTGGAGAAGAGACGTTGAGTAACTTATTCATTAATCATAAAAATTGTCCTGAATGCGGTGGCCGTATCAAAGGCTATTATTACTACTGTGGGCAGTGTGGTAGTCAAAATGTTGTAAACTGGAAGCACACGGGGATATTTTTGTTGATTGCTGGAAAGATTTTTCTGGTTGCTATGCTTTTTTTGCTAAAAAATTTTGTTCAAATCCATTTTTTTCACAAGTTTCATTGTGCTAATTTTTTAAATAATTCATAGAGGTTGATAGTAAAATGAAAGTTAAAGATTTAATTAAATAATTAGAAGAGTTTGATCTGGAATTAGATGTTTTAATTGCTAATGAAGAGAACAAAATCATTGGCATAAAAACCCTAGCCCGATTCTTTGAAATAAGCTATGTTTCTTTTGTTCATCCAGAGACACAAAGAAATGATATGGAAAGAAATGTTGAATTTACCTTTTTAGGAATGTCGACTAAAGACTCTAGAGTTATTGTTTTTATTGACGTTGTTCCATAATTTTCAAGTAGTCAAAATGAGTATACAATATTCATGTGATGCAAGAAGATACAACTGGATAGGATGGGCCCATAAGTATTTGAAGCTGCCTCGTGTATGATCATGGGGACTGTCCAAACAAACGGCTTTTGAGAGTGCTGCCTGATACGAAAAATAATATCCAAGAGATGCTAGCGGTAAATTTAGTGTAAAATTTAATGCTAGCCATCATTAAAACTTATTTAAAAATATGAAGTTATATCGCACAGATTGGAATATGTTTCCTAAAACGGTTATTGACCGTGGTCTTGGAGATGCAACCTCTCATTACATGTATGAAGCTGCTAAAGCAGGGGATGTTGAAAGTGCGTATATTTTAGCTAAAGATTTAGTTTCGGATGAGGCGATTGCTGAACTAGAAAGAATTATCGATGGTCGGGAAACTATTATAGTACCTGTACATGCTGAGGAAGCAGTCGGTCGTAATATGATTCCTTTAGCTACTTCAGCAGTTATAGCAAAGAAACTTGGGCTTGAAGTTGATACGAATATAGTTCAAGCTATAAGAGTATCAAGAACTGGCGGTGATGGGTGGCATAGATTAGCCAACCCACCAGCATTTGATGGGACAATAAACAATGATAAATGTGTTATTATTGTTGATGATACCCAGACCCAAGGTGGTACTTTTGCAGCATTAAAAGGTCATATTGAAACAACTGGGACGAATAAAGTTATTGGAGCATATGCACTGACGGGTAAACAATACTCATCACAATTAGCTCTAAGTAAAGAAACTCTTCAGCAATTGAGGGATGTATATGGTAATCTTGAAGCATGGTGGAAATCGATTTACGGGTACGATTTCGAAAGGCTCACAGAGTGGGAAGCAAAGTATATCCTCAACTCTCGTAAAACAGCTGACGAAGTCCGAGATAGAATCATTGCGTCAAAACAAACGTGATGCTTATGCACTTATGATGAAAATGAATTAATTATTATTTAATTAAGTTAAAAGACTGCTATATAGCGGTCTTTTTTGTTTTTGAGCTCTACAAATTTTAATGAGTACATATAGTTACTTTTATAAAAATGATAATAAAGGGTAGAGGAGGTCTGATCCTAGACAGTATCGTGGACAACAAATCCCTCTAAATTCTTGAAATATTTC
>JAEAMF010001954.1_pt1 | contig 12987 bp, 10 predicted proteins | sample 8958721 | NCBI WGS metagenome assembly JAEAMF01 (sample SAMN16933255, study PRJNA681124) | bioreactor sludge metagenome | isolation source: anaerobic bioreactor treating anionic surfactant - SDBS | place: India: Bengaluru | collected 2019-02-28
TATTATGTGAAAGTTGCTGTTAATATCAAATTTGACAATAATAAATTAAAGTTATCTTTAAAAATCGGACAATTTTATGATAAAAATTTACAAGAATTAGAAGCTTTCCTAAAAAGAATGTTAGAAAAATAAAGTAAAAAAAATAGTGTAGCAACTTGCTACACTATTTTTTGCAATTAGGAAAATTTATATAAGTAGTCATAATAATATTTTCATAAATTTTTCATTTAAATTGAATATTTAAAGCGTATTTTTCGACCATCCTAAGATGAGTCGATGCAATGCTTTGGCATAAGAAAAAATTTAATAAAAAATTAATAAGTTTGGCATGCTGTAGTTTGGGCACAGTTATTTTGATGGGCTGTCAAAGTCCTGCTTTAGTTCAATCAACTTCTACTTCAGTACAACCATCAAAACAGCCTCAACGTGTGGTTTTTTTCTTGGGAGATGGAATGGGCATCACGACACTGACAGCTGCTCGAATTTATGCTGTTGGTGAAGACGGGCAACTGCCGATAGATCAATTGCCAGAGTCAGCATTTGTTCGTACTTTCTCAGAAGATGCACAGGTTACAGATAGCGCACCATCGATGGGTGCCTATATGACAGGTGTAAAAATGAAAAATGAAGTGATATCCATGCAGACTGGAACAATTGCAGTAGAACCAGATCAGGCCGGGAATCATCAATGCGGAACCAATCCTCAGAACCAGAATAAGCAAGATACCCAAACTTTACTCGAATTGGCCAAGGCACAAGGTTGGGGTACAGGTGTAGTCACGACAACTCGCATTACGCATGCTACACCAGCATCGACTTATGCCCATATTTGCCATCGTGATGCTGAAAATGACATAGCATCCCAATTAGTACCAAGTTCGCAAGGTGATACCTATCAGCGTTATAACGTCAAATTAAAAGATGGGGTTGATGTGATTCTAGGCGGGGGTAAGCGTCAATTTCTGCCGAAAGATCAAGGGGGAGAACGGATAGACCAACGGAATTTGATCGCAGAAATGCAACAAGCAGGCTATCGAGTGGTCTATGATCAAATCCAACTCTCCCAGATGAAGTTAGGAAAGAACGAAAAATTATTGGGTTTGTTTAATACTAGCCATTTAAATTATGACTTAGATCGAACCAAAAAAAACTTGCCTGAACCTAGCTTAAAGCAAATGACGTTGGCCGCTTTGGACATTCTAACCCAAAATAAAAATGGTTTTTTCCTGATGGTTGAAGGGGGGCGTATAGACCATGCTTTACATGACACCAATGCTAAGCGTGCATTACAGGATACGATTGCCCTAAATGAGGCTTTGGATGCAACCATAAAAAAACTTCGACAAAGTGATCCTGAGTTAAAAAATACCTTGATTGTGATAACTGCAGATCATGATCACACCCTAATTTTAAATGGCTATGCCAAGCGTACTGGAAAATATGTACAAGGTCAGGAAACCAGTGTACTGGGTTTGGTTAAAAACTATGATCGTGCGGGTTTTGCCAAAGATATTCATGGACAACCTTATCCGATTATTGGTTTTGGTACGGGCAAAAAGCGTCCGACTCAAAATCGGATGGATGACCTAGTAATCAATTTGAAAGACAGTGATATCTGTCATCCAGTACAGGGTCCACAACCAAAACAAGGTGAGAAATATAGTTTTACTTATCCTTTGAGTGAAACTGGTTGGTGTACGGGTGCTGCTGCAGATGACTTCCAGCAAGAAGCCGTGATTCAGACAGGTTTTAAAGATAAAGAAACACATGGTGGGGCTGATGTTTTCTTGGGTGCCATAGGGCAGGGAGCAGAGCGATTCTCGGGCAGCTTAGAGAATATTGAAGTGAATCATCTGATTCGCAAGATCACAGGCTTATAAGTAGAGGGATATCCAATGAACAGTACATTAAAAACTTTCCCTTACCTGTTGCTTTTAACTTCTGCAATCACCTCATGCTGTGTATATGCTGAAAATCATTCGGATTTTAGTCCAACAAAAAATATCATTTTCTTTTTAGGTGATGGTATGGGGCCGACTACCGTAACAGCAAGTCGGATTTATGCAGTAGGGGAAAATGGCAAACTGGCCATGGACACGATGAAGCATTCGGCCCGGATTAAGACCTATTCTGAAAATGGACAAACCACGGACAGCGCACCTTCTATGGGCGCTTATATGACAGGGCAAAAGAATAAAAATGAAGTGATTGCCATGTCGACGGGTACGGTAGCCGTTGAGCCTGATGATGGAACATTGCCAAATGGAAAAAGCCTTGCCAAAGCTGTAAACCGCTGTCCTGAGCAAGGGAGTAGTGTGGCAGCAGGAATCCCCGCTTTATCTATCTTAGAGCTGGCTAAGAGCAAAGGGAAAGCTGTCGGGGTGGTGACGACGACAGAATTGACTCATGCGACCCCTGCTGCAACCTATGCACATATCTGCCATCGTGATGCACAATATGATATTGCCCTACAAGCAGTTCCCAAAGGCAAGGGCTATAACCCAAAGTTGTTAGATGGAATTAATGTGTTGATGGGAGGTGGCTTAAATCACTGGACTGTTTATGACGATGTATCAAACCCCAAAGGTCGTTTGGATGGTCGGGATTTACGAGCAGAGTTAAAACAACAGGGCTATCAAATAGCATCAACCCAGAATGAACTTGCCCAGACAGTCAATCATCAGAAAATTTTTGCAGTGTTCTCTGCTCAGTCACATTTAAATTATGATTTGGATCGAGTAAATAAAAAGATTGATAGCCAACCAAGCTTGGCGATGATGACCAGTAAGGCAATTGATGCCCTTGAAGCGCAAAACCAAGGGCAAGGATATTTCTTAATGGTTGAGGGCGGACGTATTGATCATGCCTTACATGGCAATAATGCCAAACGTGCCTTACAAGAAGCCAAGGCTTTTAATGACGCTATCCAGACAGCTCTGCATCAGGTGGATCTCAGCAATACTTTAATTGTAGTGACCGCAGACCATGATCATGTCATGACCTTCAATGGTTATGCTGCACGTACAGGGCGCAGTACAGCAGACAATCCTGGGATTTTAGGTCTCAGCTATGATTACAACGTCGCAAAAGAGCAAAATGCCTACAGCAAAGTGCTGGCTGATGGTCAGATGCATAATCCTTATCGTGATGTGAATGGTGCTACAGGCACCACATTGGTGTTTGGCAATGGTACAGGCCAGCGTTTAGATATTCGAGAAAGCATCAGTAATGAGCAAGCTTTTGCGGATGACTATAAGCAAGAAGTGGGTGTACAGCTGGAGAAAAGCGAAACGCATGGGGGCGGTGATGTGATGTTCTTTGCAGAAGGTCAAAATTCAAAAATATTTAAAGGGACACATGAAAATACCTGGGTCTTTGAACAGTTTAAAAAGGCGTTTGGATTCTAAATGAAAATAATGCTGCAAAAGTTACTTAAGCACCAAACGCTGTTTATAGGATTATCTTTGTATGCCCTGAGTTCATTGGCGTGGTCAGTAGATGAATATCGAATTGATTATCGTATTGAGCGGCTTGATAGTAATGGTGTGACCACGATTCAACAGTACAGCGATAAGATGATTCGCGACGAACATAATGTTTGGATTGAGCGTTTAAATACTCAAGTACATGCACATGCTGAAGAAGGAGAGCATGCGCATCAAAGCTTTGATCATGCGATTCAATGGCTGCAAAAAGATAAGCCAAGTAAAATGAAAACCAAAGATGAGGCTTTTCAGCGTTTCTATATCTTGCCTGATGAAAAAATGCGAGTGCATTTGAAGGATGTAGAGCAAGAAATGCTGGGCATGCGAAGTTGCTGGCGTTGCGAATATATCTTAATTCAGCCTGACTTATTAAAGCACATTCCAGCTATTCAAAGTCATGCTGGAGTTCAGCATTATCAAATGCATCAAGCAGGTCAAACCTTGAATATCGTATGGAATGAAAAAGATCAGATTGTAGAACGCTATGAGTTACGACATCCTGCGCAAGGTTATTCAAAGGTATTTTCAGTACAGAAAATGAAATCACCAATTTCAACACCGTGGATACAGACTGAAAAATATAGTGAACGTGATTATTCTGATTTTAGTGATTAAAGCGGATCGGTCATTCTTCATTTTGATGTGGTTTGAGAGATAATCCTGTTGAATCATCGTTAAAGAAGATGCGTTTTTGACTGCGTTACGAAGCAAAGAAGAGATGTTCAGTTAAAGCTAAGAAATAGAGGACTACGATTGCGCTGCTTGTACCGTTAAGCCACTCCAACGTTTAAAGGCCCTACGAAAATTAGTGGTGTCATTAATCTGCAAGTATTGAGAAATCTGTTCAGTTTTAAAGCCGTGTACACGATATAAGTGTATGGCTGTGTGTAACCGGCTTTGATCCAGTTGTGCTTGGAAATGGGTTTGGTGTTTCTTTAGTTTACGTTTCAATGTCGCAGAACTCATTTGAAAATGTTCTGCCGTGTGTTCAAGTTGGATATTATTTTGAATATTCTGCATCAAATACTGATGCACACTCAGTAAAAAGCTCTGTTGGAGATGCTGAGCACTCATGTATTGCAAAGCCTGCTGATGACTGATGGTCGCAAGTGTTGCTGAGGCACCAGGCAATGGTTCATGAATAAAATGGCTGGCTAAGCTCATCATATTCATTGGACGGTTAAAGGTCAGGTCTCCGCCAAGGTGCGTCCAATATTGCTCAATATAGTCTGGCTCATTAAAGTTAAACTCAAAGGTCCAAGGTAACTTGCTTTGATACAACTGTCTGCTTAAGGCCTGTATTGCACTCATTGCACTTTCAATAAAAAATCGATTTTCAATTTTGTTTTCGTCTAGCCAATAGAGATGGATCTGGTCTGAGCTATACATGATACGAGGACAGAGCCAGGGCGAAACTGAAGCAAAAAAAGTTAAATATCGATTTAATGCATCATCTAAACTGGATGAATAAAGCATGGCTTTAATTGCATCATTGAATGGAGTGGTTAAACTGCGCTGACCAAATAAGAAGCTGATATCCTGATTACGAAAGTACTGTTCAGCATTTTTGAGGATGTGCTGGAATTGTTGCTGATTTATCAGCTTATGACCAGAAAAAATATCTTCAATAAAAAGCCCACTACCGCGAAGTAACACATGATGGTCAACTTCATGACTAGCTGCCAAATCAATCAATATTGATAGCTGATGATGGGCAGGAATAAAACAGTAGTCGCATTCAAAACTCATACGCTTACCCGTTGTACTGCATAATGCTTTTTCAACTGCATGAGTTGTTGATTCAAAGCATTGAGTAATTGTTGTGGTTGATCATAGTGTTGAATTGAACAGGAGGTGGTTAATGCTTTTAGGGGAATATGGACAGACAAATCGCGATGATAATAGGCATTGGTTATGATCATACGTTCTAATTGATGGGCAATTTTTTCAGCTTGTTGTGCTGTGGTATTGGGCAATAATACGATAAAGCGATCTCCAGCAAAGCGGCAAAGTAAATCATGTGGACGCAAATTCAGGCTCAATAATTGAGAAATATACTGTAGGACAGAAGTACCCTCATCAAAGCCGTATAGCTGGTTAATTTGGTTGAAATTCTGCATATCGATCAAGAGCACGGTTACATCACTTTTAACGATGTCATCTTGTTCCATGATTGATTTAAGTTGAGCCTTAAAATAGTTGGCATCAGCTAAGGGAGTAAGCGCATCGAATAAACGATGGTCCCTATAGACACGCTCACGCTTTTGCATCTGTTTGGATATGGCAAGCTCTTCTTGATGCCAGAAATAGATCCCTGTGGTCAGTAAACATAGACCAATCGGAAAGGGGATGGATTCTAGCCAGGCATCCCAAATGATTTCTTTGGGTAAGCGGATAAACTCATCCAAAGTATCCATCCACATATGGAAAAAAATAAAGCACAGTCCATAAAACATATAATGGGTGACTCGACCCAAAGGGCGGCTTTTGACAATAAAAAAGATCCAGATTCCGATAAAAACAGTCGCGCCACCTTCGCCTAAAATATCAACCCAATTCCATTCATAAAGGGATTTGATCTGCCCTAAGCGAATAAATAGCCATAATGAGAGCGCACAGAACGTTGCTAACAATAAGAAAGGCTTGCGGTAATAAGCAAAATATTTCGGCATAACGTGTAGAGAAGGTCTATTTGGGCACAAGCTAATCAGGTTTAGATGACAGTTTAATGGCAAGTGTTAGAGTCAAAACAGATCAGGCTATTTTGAGCTTTTAAAGATGAAAGTAAGGGAAAACCCTGTATTTACAGTGAATATGTACCTTTTAATTCGTCAAAGAATAGATTTAGACAGATCAAATCAGCTCATTGGGCAACAAGAAACCCTTCAAAAGGTCCAAATGGAGAGGGAGGGAATCATTGCTGTCACATCCTGTTCATATTCACTTTTTATTGTGCGCTCAAACCATGCCACTTTGGCCTGAGGGGAAGAATACAATGAGCAATCTGAATAGCCGTTTAGACAGAAATAAACGTGCGGGCTTTCAGCTCAGCACACTGGTCTTGTCAATGTTAAGCCTGACACATGTTTATGCGCAGGAAGAAAATAATGTGGAATACGTGCAGGTCATTGGACAAGCCGCAAGTATGGATAAAGCACTAAAAGAACAAAAACGTGCGGACCAGATCAGCAGTGTGGTACATGCTGATGGAATTGGACAATTACCCGATGATAATGCAGCAGAAGCTTTACAACGTATTCCAGGGGTGTCTACCGAACGTGATCAAGGCGAGGGACGTTTTGTTTCAGTGCGGGGCTTGGGGGCGGATCTCAATTCAGTCACCATTAATGGCACCCTCGTGCCTGCACCTGAAAGTGACCGTCGTGGTGTAGCACTGGATGTATTGCCATCGGAGTTGGTGCAATCGTTGGCTGTGGTCAAAACCCTGACTCCAGATATGGATGCTAATTCTTTAGGTGGGACCGTTCAGGTCGAAAGTTTATCGGCTTTTGATCATGATGGCTTGTTTTATACCGGTACAATTGAAGGCAGTTATGATGACAAACGGGAAAAATATAGCCCTAAAGCATCAGGTGCGATCAGTAACCGTTTTAGTGTAGGTGAAGGTCAGGATAACCTCGGGGTGGCATTGGCCCTGAGTTATCAAAATCGAAAGTTTGGTTCTGATAACGTTGAAACTGGTGGCGCATGGGATGGTCATGCGCTCGAAGAAACGGCAATGCGTCAATATGATATCGAGCGAGAGCGCATTGGTGCGGGGCTAAATTTTGATTACCGTCCTAACGATACGGGTGAATATTATTTAAGAACTTTATACAGCCGTTTTAAAGATACCGAATCGCGTCAGGAAGTCGCAGCTGAGTTTTCTGATCCACTGCTGGCTGGACAAAGCGGTGATGCAGAAGTGACTCGCTCATTGAAGAGCAGAGAGGAGACTCAAGAAATTCAGTCTTTTGTTTTAGGCGGTAAACAAGGGTTCGGTACCTGGACCGTTGAAGGGCAGTTAGGCTATAGCGAAGCATCAGAGGAAAATCCAGGCGGAATTTCTGGGGCAAAATACAAGGCAGAATTAAGTAATGTTGGTTTTAGCAGTACACAAAAACCAGTGATTACGGCAGATCAGGACCTTTACGATGCTGCGAACTATGAGTTGGATTCGATTTCTTGGGAACAATCCAAAACCACGGATAAAGAGTACAACGCAAAGCTAGATTTTCTCAAAGACTATATGTTAGGTAATTATGCCGCATCGTTTAAGTTTGGCGGCAAGATTAGTCAACGAGAAAAGACCAACAATACCGATGAGTGGGAGTACGAAGACTTGAGTACCTCAAGTTCGGACTTTAACTCCAATAGTGACTATGAACTCGGCCAGTTTGGTCCTAGCCTCAATGTAGATGCGATCAAAGCCAAAATTAGCGGTCTCAACGCCAATGACTATGTCGTGGCAGATGGTTCAATTATTAATGATTTTAAGTCGAATGAAGACATTCAAGCGGCCTATTTGATGAATACGGTCGATTTCGACCAACTCCGCGTGATTGCCGGATTACGTTATGAGAACACCCAATTTAAAGCGCGTGGTTTTGAGTTTAATGATGATGTGATCACATCCACCCAATATGAAAATGACTATGATCATTGGTTGCCGAGTCTACATTTCCGTTATCAACTCGCAGACAATGCCTATCTTCGTGCTGCATGGACCAATAGTGTAGTACGACCGAACTTTGCACAAAGTGCACCAGGTGTATATATCGATGGTGATGAGGCTGAGTTTGGTAATCCAATGTTGAAGCCATTGGAGTCTTCGAACTTCGATTTAGGGGTAGAAAAGTATTTGGGGCAAGCCAGCATGGTCGGCTTCTATGCATTCTATAAAGATATCGATAACTTCATTTACAACACCAATATTGCTGGGACAGGGCAATGGGCTGACTTTGATGAAGCAATTACTTATAAAAACGGTAATCAGGCCAAACTGTATGGGATGGAATTTGCTTATTCACAGAAGTTTGACCACTTAGCAGCGCCATGGAATGGGATGTTACTGGGCTTTAATACGACTTTCAGTAAGTCTGAGGCTGATATCGATTCGATGAAAGATGGCGAGCTGCTGAGTCGTCGTATTCATCTGCCGAACCAGTCCGATGTAGTGGGTAATCTCATGCTGGGCTGGGAAAATGAACGCTTTGGCGTACGTCTTTCTGCAAACTATAAATCGAGCTATTTGTATGAATTGGGTGACATCGATGCGCCTGAAAAAGATATTTATACCGATGACCAAGTCTTTCTAGATTTCAGTAGTCACCTGAATTTATCGAAAAACCTGCAGTTGAAGTTTGATGTGCAGAATATAACCGATGAAGTCTATTACAACTATTCTGGTTCTAAAGCCTATAACGCGCAATATGAAGAATATGGTCCAGCCTACAAGCTTGCACTGACCTATACCCATTTCTAAACCGAATTAAATATTCGTCCTGAGGTTTTCTCTACATGAGAAGACCTGAGGCGGTTTAACCCAATTTTGAGTATTTCTATGAATGTTTCATGTTTTAAGTTGTCGGTTTTAACCAGTTGCATCTGGTTACTGACCGCATGTAGTCAACACGCTATTTCTCCATCGACTCCGAATAGCCCAGCGCTTCAATCCTCAACATCTCAGCTAGATCAACCGCAAGCAGCAAAGCTACAGTTACGTGAAGTCGAAATCAATGATGCTAAAGCTGAAGATATACAATGGTTAAGTTTGAGTACCTGGCCTGAAGTTGCTGGAGTGTTAACGAGTAAAAATAAAGGGTTGCAGTTTTTAGACGATGAACAAAATGTCTTGCATCAAATTCAGGGTCAGTTTGGACGTTTTGATTATCGCATTGGTGCAGAGCGTTTATTGATTGCTACCTCGAATTTGCAACAACAGCAAATTCAGCTCTTGAGTATGAACTTGCAGAACAAAACCTGGGATAAATCAGTTTTTATTCCAAAACGTACCTTTAAGTCGGAAGATGTCTGCTTATATACCGACCCACAGGGTTTAAGTTTTGCATTCTTAGTTGGCGAAGAGGGGATTGGTGAGCAATGGTTGGTTGCCAATCATGAAAAAGCACTTGAGCAACCCAAACTGGTCCGACGTTTAAGTTTTCCGCCCGCGAGTAGTGTCTGTAAAGTGAATGATGCTACGGCTGAATTATTCATTAACGAAGCGAATGTGGGGGTTTGGGCATATCCTGCGTATTCTGAAGCGGACATGGTACGCCAAGTTGTTGACCTCGTAGAACCTTTTGGTTCGATTAAAGGTACACCTTCTGCCATTGCGATTGTGGATGATCAGGTAGCGGTATTAGATGAAGAAAAACCATTACTTTATCGTTATCAAAAGCAAGATAAGCACTGGAACGGATTAGCTCCCTTAGTGCTGGATACAGTAAAAGAAGCCGAAAGCCTGAGTATTCGTGGCAATGCTAGCGATAAAGCGCTGTTGATTTTAGATGATAAAACTGCCAAAACCACAGAGCTTGAATGGCCAACGCAGGCAACCCAGCACACAGCAAATATTGTCACGATCCCTGCTGAAGTCCAGACTGAGGGTGTCCCAAGCACAGGGGATGCTGCTGATGATCCTGCCATTTGGCATAATGCAGCACAGCCGAGCCAGTCCCGTATTCTAGCGACGGACAAACAAGGGGGGTTACAGGTTATTGATTTGCAAGGGAAAGCTATCCAATATTTACCTGTCGGACGATTGAACAATGTTGATGTCCGTCATGGGTTTAAATGGGGTAATCAGACTGTTGATTTGGCGGTGGCATCGAACCGAGACCATAACAGTTTGCATGTCTTTGCGATCCAACCTAACACAGGCAAGGTTTCAGTACTTGGCGAGCTTCCAACAACGCTAGATGACATCTATGGCATCTGTATGTACCGCGATGCTCAAGGTGAAATCTATGCCATTCCGAACGATAAAAATGGCACGTTCATTCAATATCACATTACCGCAACACAGCAGAAATTGCAGGCTCAAGAAGTCCAACGTTTTTCCGTGAAAACGCAACCTGAAGGTTGTGTAGTCGACGATGCCACAGGACGTATTTTCTTAGGTGAAGAAGATGTTGCTGTATGGGTTAAAGATCTTAATCCAAAGACCCAGTTACCGATGCAGCAAGTACTTGCTGTGGGAGATGTCTTATATGACGACATTGAAGGCATGGGACTTTATCACGCAAAAGACAAAAGTTACCTAGTGGTATCTAGTCAAGGCAATGACAGTTTTGTGGTTGTGGATAGCAAAGCACCGTATACAGTTCGGGGCGCATTCCGAGTAGGGATTAACACTGAAAAAGGGATTGATGCCGTTTCAGAAACCGACGGTTTGGATGTGAGTTCTCAAGATTTTGGCGGTAAGTGGAAACAAGGCATGCTGGTGGTACAAGACGGACGCAAACGTATGCCAGAAAGCAACCAGAACTTTAAGTACGTTCCTTGGGAAAAAATAGCACAAGCCCTGCACTTGGACTAAATGCTAATTCAGTATATGGGCTGGTGTAGCAAAGCACAGCCCACTTTTATAAATACCTACGCTGCAGCAAGCAGCAATTAAAAAATTGGGGAGCGTTATGCAAGCAACAATGGATCAAATGTCAGTGTGGATGCTGATTAGTCATGCCAGTGTATTAGTCAAAATCGTGATGATGATTCTAGTCTTAGCTTCCATGGTGAGCTGGTATCTCATTGTACGCCACGGCATGTTACTGCGTGGACAAGAACAACTTTGGCACCGTTTTTTAAAGAACTTTAGACAGCAAAAAGATTTAAACCAGTTACAGCAGGAATACCAGCAGTCTGAACAGCACAAAGGGGTGGTCAGTATCTTTCAACATGGGGTTAATGAATATCATCAACTGATGAAAGATGAAAAGCTCACTACGGCTGATGTAATCGATGGTGTAGAACGTCGTTTACTCAGTAGCATCAGTGAAGAAGAAGAAAAGCTCCAGCAAAATCTGACTTTCCTTGCAACAGTAGGCTCTGTTAGTCCTTACATCGGCTTGTTTGGAACGGTTTGGGGCATTATGAATGCTTTTATTGGACTATCTGGTGTTGAGCAGGCGACTTTAAATACTGTTGCACCAGGCATTGCAGAAGCTTTGATTGCGACCGCAATAGGTCTATTTGCAGCCATTCCTGCTGTAGTGGCTTACAACCGGTTTTCGGCACGTGCTGACAAGTTATCTAGTCGCTATTACGGCTTTGCCAATGAGTTACAAACCAGAATTTACCGTTTGCTTGGACATACTGAGCGCAGTTCGCGTTAAGGGGTAAGAGTCATGATCAAGCGTCCTCAAAAGTTGAAACCCAATGCAGAGATGAATGTAGTCCCCTATATTGATGTCATGCTGGTGCTGTTGGTGATTTTTATGGTGACGGCACCGATGCTGACACAAGGGATTAAAATTGATTTACCTAAAGTCGATGCCGATGTCATGCCAGCGTCACAACAGCAGCGTATCGTGACTTTATCCATTCAGGCGAATGGCCAGTATTACTGGAATATTGGTTCAGAAGTGAATACAGAAAAAGTGACTGATCAAGCGATCGATTTAAGCAGTATGCAACAAAAATTAATACCCATGATCCAAAAAGATCAAAGCCTACAATTCTATGTTCGTGCAGATCAGAATGCTGACTATCAATTAGTTGTACAAGCCATCGCAGTCTTGCAGAAGAGTGGCGTGACCAACTTGGGCTTAATCACGGAGGAACCACAATCATGATGGCAATAGCATCAAAAATCAGGTTTCGTGATCAGGGGCTAGCTTTAACGGTCACAGCAGGATTACATATTGCGGTGATTGCCTGGCTTGGTACGGTTGAAATGCATGAAACACTCAAAGAACCTCAGCCGAAAACGATCCAATTACAATTTATTCAACTGTCACCACCAGTCCAAGAGCAGCCAAAAGTAAAACAGCCTGAAGCAGTGGTTGAGAAAAAAGTTGCTGATCAGCTTACTCAAAAAAAGCAGGTTGAGCAGCCTAAAGAAATACAGCAGAAAACTGACAAGAAGTTTGTGGAATCCCAAAGTGAGAAAGTTGCAACTGTTTCTAATAAACAACCACAGCAGGTGTCAACTGAAAAACCAAGTACAACAACAGAAACTAAGAAAGTAGCAGAGATTGAACCGAAGTCAAACCTTGCAACGCAGTCTATGAATGACAAGCCGACAACATCAAAAGCACAATCCAGCGAAACAGCGACTTTTGATGTTAAAAACTACCAACCGGTTTCCAAAATTGCACCTGCATATCCTGAATCAGCTTTAGATCGAAAGATCGAAGGGGACTGTACAGTTGTTTATAGCGTGAATGAAAAAGGAAGAGTTGAAAATCTAAAAGCACAAGGTGATTGTCACCCGATGTTTGTACGTCCTTCAATACAAGCTGCACTTAATTTTAAGTATCAGCCGAGAAAAGTCGAT
>JAEAMF010001958.1_pt1 | contig 12977 bp, 15 predicted proteins | sample 8958721 | NCBI WGS metagenome assembly JAEAMF01 (sample SAMN16933255, study PRJNA681124) | bioreactor sludge metagenome | isolation source: anaerobic bioreactor treating anionic surfactant - SDBS | place: India: Bengaluru | collected 2019-02-28
TACGAATTATTTTTGTGAAAAACACCAACTATCTTTGACCACATTACCTTAAAAAATCCTCAAATTAAATTTGAGGATTTTTATTTTGAATTTCAAGCTCGGCTTCTCGCTGTGCGATAATGGCTGCTTGTTTTTCGAGTTCTTCTTTATCTTTCTGAAGTTGTTTAAACTCCTTTCTTTTCTGTTCGGCTTTTATTGCAGAACCTTTACTCATATAACCTATCATTCCACCGATGATTAAACCAATACCTATTCCCGCCATTACGCCCATCACATGAGAAATCGTAATTCTTTCAACTGTAAAATCTGTTGTCAGATAAAAAAGCAATGCAGATACTGCTAAAAGTATAAGCCCTGTTATTGAGATACTTTTCATGATATAATATTTTGGTTAGTGAAAAATTCCAACTAAATTTTACCTCCTGCTGCTTTATAATATTCTAATGCTTTAGGAAGATTTTTCTGAATATCACCAACTCTTGATCCCGGACTTGGGTGAGTAGATAAAAACTCAGGTGGTCTCGCTCCTGAAGATGTCGCCTCCATTCTGTTCCAGAAAGGAATTGCCTGTCTTGGATCGTAACCTGCCATTGACATCAAATACAATCCCATTTGGTCAGCTTCTAATTCCTGATTTCTACCATATTTCAATAAAACAACCTGTGAACCAATAGGATAAACACTTTGGAAAATCGCTGCCGTTCTTTCATTTTTTATTGCTAATCCGGATGCAGTTCCTAAACCTTGGGCAATCATTGATTGTGAAATTCTTTCATTGCCATGACCTGCCAAAGCATGAGAAACTTCGTGTCCCATTACAACTGCCAAACCAGTGTCGTCTTTTGTTATTGGAAGAATTCCTGAATAAACAGCAACTTTTCCTCCAGGCATACACCAAGCATTTACCTGTTTATCCTGAAGAAGATTAAACTCCCATTTGTAATTGGCCAGATCTGCACCACGACCAATGCTTGCATAATACTTCTCTGCAGCATTTTTTATTCTGTTACCTACGTTCTTCACACTTTGAGCCTGAGAACCTGTAATTACTTTTGACTCAGTGAGAGTTTGCTTATATTGCTGTAGTGCCATTGCTTCTATCTCAGAATTATTGGCAATCTGTATAGAAGATCTCCCTGTAATTGGGTTCGTTGTACAAGCGGCTACTGATAAAACCGTTGCTCCTATTCCTAATAGATGTGTAATTTTCATTGTATTGCGTATTATTAGATTCAACCTTACAATTTCTATTCCAAAATAAAATATTAACTTAGATTTGCATAGATTTTGCTATTTAAATTTAATAATTTTAATCATTATGAAAAAGTTTATCAATATTATATCTGTTTGTATTTTGACTTTAATGTTTTACAGTTGTTCTGCTCAGAATACTACAGATTCTCAAACTCTCAATTCTCTTGTAACCTCCGAGGAATTTACATTCCATGCAGAAAGAGCCAATCCTATGAATTATGATGTAATCAACACGCTAAATTCTATCCCTAACAATCCATCTACGAGAATCCTTCAACTAGACGCATCAAGTTATACAATAGAACTTAGAAAAGGCAAGATGGAAGTTGTTCTTCCTTACTTCGGAAGAGCCTTCACTACAACTTACGGAAGAGATAACAGCTACAGATTCACTTCTAAAGACTATACCGTTACAAAATCTCAAAGTAAAAAAGGAAACTGGGTTTTTAAAATTAAACCAAACGATGTTAATAATGTTTCAGACATCAATATTGAAGTGTACAAAAACGGAAAAGCTTTTACGTCTATACGCAGCAACGATAGACAGCCTATTACTTACGATGGATATATTTCTAAAAATGAACAAATTAAAGAGAAAAAGATCGATTAATCTTTATTAAGAAATTTCTCAACAAATAATTTTGCTTCTGTACTTGGATTAGAAACCAATGCCGAAGCATTTTTTTTGTGCCGAAGATAGGCTTCTTCCAAAGATTCATCGCGTTTCATCATATTCAGAATATACTCCTGAACCCAATATTCAAAACGTTTTTCAGATTGTTGTTTTCTCACGAGATCAAAACGTTCTGTTTTCTTTTTTAGAGAAATAAACTCATCAATTTTATTATAAATTTCATTCAGACCTTCATTGTAAAGTGCTGAACCCAGCAAAACAGGTACTTTCCAATCCTTTTCTTTGGAAGGAATAAAATCAAGGGCACGTTTTAACTCAAGTCTTGTATTTTTTGCTTTTTGAAGATTGTCTTTATCTACCTTATTGATGAAAACCACATCCACCATTTCCATAATTCCGCGTTTGATGCCCTGAAGTTCATCTCCGCCGCCAATTATTTTCAGAAATAAAAAAACATCTGTAATATCTGAAACCAACACTTCAGATTGCCCCACTCCTACCGTTTCAATTAAAATATAATCGTAACCTGCAGCTTCACAAATCATCATTGTTTCAAAAGTTGTATTGGCAACACCTCCCAAAAATCCCGAACTCGGAGAAGGACGAATAAAAGCATTTTCTTCTTTAGCCAATTCTTCCATTCTGGTTTTATCGCCCAAAATACTTCCTTTATTGATCGCCGAACTTGGGTCAATAGCCAAAACAGCCACTTTTTTACCTTTAGCAATAGCCAGTCTGCCGAAATTTTCTATAAATGTAGACTTTCCTGCTCCCGGAACTCCTGTAATTCCTATCCGTATTGATTTTCCCGTAAAAGGAAGAATTTTCTTTAAAAGCTCTTCTGCCTGAATCCGATGTTCAGGTTTAGTACTTTCAACCAAAGTAATAGCTTTACCAATCAGCCGTTTATTTCCTGATTGTATTCCTTCTATAAGTTCTTCCGTAGAAAATTTCATCTGATAGTGATCGGTTAGAAATAGTTTTGATTAATTCAATACCAAAAATATAAAATAACCTTCAAAAAGATTGTCTGATTTAATTTTAATTCTTCTAAATTAAATGATAAGCAAAAACCTGCTTCATAATTCATTATTTTTGTTTAAATAAATTATTAAAAACAATATAAAATCGCATCATTTTAAAAGCAAATACGAATGAATCCTGCGATTATCTTTCAACTTAAAAAAATATAAATCTACACATGAAAAAACTACTTTTAGCAGCATCATTCGTTGGTCTTTTATCTATTTCCTGTACTCCAAAATCTACCGCCACTGCGGAAGCTCCAAAATCGTTTACAAGTACGGCAGAGCAGATTGCACAGGGAAAGACTATCTATGAAAATGCCTGCAAAAGATGTCACGACTTACCTGAACCTACTCGATATACTTCTGTACAATGGGTGGGAATAATGAATTCGATGGCTCCGAAAGCCAAACTTAATGATGAACAGCATCAGTGGGTATATGATTATGTGGTTTCTGTGAAAAAATAATTTTTAAAACCAACAAAAAAATAGTAACATGAAAAAAAGTATTGTAATAACGATTTTCAGCGCTGCTTTTATAGTTTCCTGTGGACCAAAAAGTACGGCAGTTACAGGACCTAAATTTAGTTCTGCAGAAAATCTTACTCAGGGAAAAACTGTTTTTGAAAATTCGTGCAACAGATGCCACAAATTACCGGATCCTGCAAAGCATGATGATCAGGGATGGATCAAAACTTTAAACAGAATGGCTCCAAAAGCTAAACTTACTGATGAACAGCACCAAATGGTCTATGATTATTTGATTTCTGTGAACAAGAAATAAATTTAAAAGGAGACCTTAACTGGTCTCCTTACTTTTTTTAGTTTTCTTAGGCATTTTCGATTTGATAAACTTTTTTCTGCTTTTTATAAAATCGAGACTATGCGCATTAAAAGAATATTTTGCTGCTTTATCCAAAAATTTCAATGCATTAGAAAGACTGCCTCTTTTTTCAGAAAGCAAAGCTCTGTAAAACCATAAATTAGATTTATCAATTCCCTTAATTTTTAAAGAATAATTGATAAGTTTTTCAGCCTCACGATAATCTTCATTTGCTAGAAGACAGTTAATATAATATTGCGGAACATTTAAGTTAGCAATGTCGCAAAGCATTGCTTCTTCAAAATATTGTTTGGCGGTTTCGTAATTTTTTAATTGCTCAGAATAAATTCTTCCCATCAAACATAAACTGTCTGAATCTTCAGGTTCATAAGCCAAAGCGTAATTTAGTGCTTCGATGCACTCCGCCAAATTGTACGGATAAAAATCTAACGCTTCAAAATAATATTTACTTTTAGTTAAGGTCATTTTTGTAGTTTTTTAATTCATTTTTGAGCTGACTTCTCTGTTTTTTAAACGATTTATATTCATAATTCTTTTTAAAGTCGGTTCCGGAAAATGTACGGATCGGATTTCCGCGCTGAACATTCAGATGATTGTTCCATGTTTCCTGCATTCTTTTCTGGAGCTGAATGATATTCTGTTCAAGCACTTTTCCTTTTAATCTTGTGATGGAAAGTTTCTTATTCTCCAGTTGAGAACGCGAATCCTGAACGAAAACACTTTGCCCTGTCGGAATGTGCTTTGCGCGTACCGCCGTATTCACTTTGTTTACATTTTGTCCGCCGCTTCCCTGACTTCTGGTTGTCTGAAACTGAATGTCCTTTTCATTAAAATTGATTTTCTCTAATCCCTCCAGTTCAAAAACGCCGATAAACCAGTTGCTTCTTTTATGCAGTTTCCGGAATGTACTTTTGCCAATCCAGCAAATGCTTCCTAACCATTTACTTAAAAATTCATTGAGATTTTTTGATTGTAAAAGCAAAGTCACCGATTTCAAAGTAAGGTTTTCATCGCCATTTTCACGGTGAATAATTTCGTAATCTATATTGTTATCTTTTGCCTCTTGAAGAAAATGTTTCAGAACTTTTGCCACCACCCATTGGCATTCTAAAGGTCCTCTTCCTGAAGTTATTTGTATGAGTTTTTCCATTTTTGTAAAATTTTTAAAATTGCCTCTCTGTTTTTGGCTTCTTTAATAAATGTCGGTAATCTTTCTACCATTCGCATTCTGTAAGGTAATCTTGTTCTTAAATCTGATGAAACATAATTCTCCATTTCCAACAGATGCTCTCTGTTTCTCGCCCAGAATAATTTTCCTTTAAAATCTGCCTGAAAATAATACGGACAACCGAAAACAGGATCGTGAATTAAATCTTCTTCTTTGGGAAAAGAATTCAAATACTTTTCAGTTTTTGGCTGAATTTGAAACTGAGAATCACATGCATCGCATTTTATATTACTGATTTTAGGCTTTTCTTTTAAGTTGCCTTGCTCATAACGAATGGGATGTGCACAAATCGGGCAGTAAAGATTGACAAAAGCTTTGTACACCAAAAGATCTAATGCATTCTTCTGTAAATCGCAATGTCTGCATTTCAGAGCTGCCTGTTTATAATTGTGTTCATTTTCCACGACAGCATCTTCACCGCAATCCGGACAGACTACGAGAAGGTTTTCGTAATATCTGAAATGTTCCTGTTTGTATATTTTTTTCATTTTGTGTAATTATTTCTAAAATGAGCGGGATGAATAATATCCGAAAACAGACAATCAAAAACAGTCGGATCATCATTACAATCTGTAGAAATAGACCCTGCTTTTAATAGAGCCAATTCATCTGTAACTTCTTCGTAACCGTTTTGTTTCAATATTTTTAAAATTGAACTGTATTTTTCTTTTTCATAAAGATCAGCAATTATTAAAACTCGCTCTGTTTCATCTTCTCCTTTTCTAATTATTTCAAAGTTTTGGATGTAATAAAGCTTTAAAAACCAATTAATCCAAACCTTACAACAGTGAAGAGGTTTTCCTGATTCTAAATATGTATCAAAATCCCAATCCTCATAACCTTTACTTTTATCTACCTCATCGATATCTTCATTTAAATAAAAATTCCAGACATCTGAAATGTCTCCCATTTCTTCTTTCGAAAATTTATCAGTTTCTGAAGACAAAGACTGAAAATGCACGACAATATTTATTTTTTTAAATTCATTTAAAAACAAATTGGTTACATTAGGGTTTTTCAAAAATTCGTTTGCTTTTTCTCTTAATAATTTTCTGTTATCAGAAAAATTCTGATTTATAAATTCGAATATTTCTTTTTTAATCTCGTCTTCCATCTTAATTTATTTCGGCATTTCACTTAATTTCGGATGACCGATAGGATCAATCCTTTTCTCCAGTAAATCTTTTGCAGCCATAACTGCCCAACATTTATCGCTGGAATGAATGTTTCTGTAGAACGTGAGCAAAACTTCAGGCTTTACGACGGTAAATCCATTAGCTTCAACAGTTTCAAGATCATTTCTTTCAAAGAAATCGATTGTGATCCTGTGGAATTTTCCGTTTTCCAGCTCAACTGTTTTCTCATATCTTCGGAAATTCTCTTCGCTCTGAAGATGATCGTACCTTGTCCAGACTTTCTGAAAACCTTCCTGTTGAAGGATTATCACTACTTCTGCTACGTTTTCTTTTTTCACAAAGACATCAATATCCTTATGGTCGTGCGCGTGTTTGTATTCCGTATGCCCGATTTCAGACATAAAATGCCACGCCCAACCTCCTGAAATAATAATTTTATCTTTTAATTTTTCTAAAATTTCGAGTCCGCTCTGAATTCTGAATTCCGGCCAGACTTCACCGTATCTTTTTATATTATGTGGTGCTCCCATTTTTTTATTTTTGTTTTGTTGATGGTTGATAGTTTGTAGTTAAAATCCATCAACTAACAACCACAACCTATCAACCAATTTACTTATCCATTCTTACCATTCTCGGCTGAAAAGTTCCCAGAATATCCACCAGTTCACTTTGTGCATTCATCACTTCGTTGATGTCTTTGTACGCCATCGGTGCTTCTTCTGCATTTCCGCCCATTAAGGTGACATTCTTTAATTTTAATTCTTTTTTAATATCATTTTGAGTAAAAAGGCTTCTGCATTCGCCTCTTGAATACGCTCTTCCGGCTCCGTGAGAAGCGGAATTCAGAGAATCCGGATTTCCTTTTCCACGGACGATAAATCCTTTTGCCGTCATGGAACCGGGAATCATTCCCAATTCGTTTTCATTTGCCGGAGTTGCTCCTTTCCGGTGAACGATTACTTCTTTCCCGTTATGGATTTCTTTCCATGCAAAATTGTGATGGTTTTCGATCTTTGCTTTTACTCTTCCTCCTACCGCTTTTACAAGTCTTCTGTGAATATCGTCATGACACGCAGAAGCGTAATCTCCTGCAAGATTCATTGCGGTCCAATATTCTAATCCGAGGTGGGTGTTCAGATCCAGCCATGCAAATTGTTGAGCTTCTTTTGGTAAAGGACACTGTTCTGCCGCAACTCTGGAATAATACTGGGCGATTTCTGCTCCCAATCCACGCGAACCGCTGTGCGAAAGGATTCCGAGGTATTTTCCTTTCGGAAGTCCGATCTGTTCATCTTCTTCCGTAATTTCCACTTCTCCGAATTCCACAAAGTGGTTTCCGCCGCCGGAAGTTCCCATCTGTTTGATGGCTTTTCCTTTTAATCTTCTCAAAACCGGAATGAGATCGAAGGTATCTCTGTCGAAAATTTCATGGTCGACGTGAGATTTGTGGGTTTCGTACATTCCGAATTTGGTATGTTCAGCAAGCGCTTTTTCGTATTTGTCTCTTGCGCCTTCAAGATATGAAATGGGCGTATCCAAAATGCTGAGGCTCATTCTGCAGCCAATATCCATCCCGACTCCGTAAGGAATTACGGCATTTTCTACCGCAAGAACGCCTCCGATCGGAAGTCCGTATCCGCTGTGTGCATCGGGCATTAAAGCTCCCTGTGTTGAAATAGGCAGTTTCAATGCTGTGTACAGCTGATTTTTTGCTTCATCTGAAATATTGTTTCCGAAAATATTAAATGTCGCCCGATGTGTATTGAGCATTCTTTTCTCTGTTTTCTTGGATGAAAGCAAAGCTTCCGCAATCTGTCCGAAGGTTAAATCTTTTTCAAAATTTTCGGGATTCACCAGAATATCTTTTAGAATAGATTTGACGTGATGGATGTTTTTGGTGGCAAAGTTCCTTTTCATCACTTCCAGCGCAATGTTCACACTCTGGTTATTCGGATAGCCTAATTTTAATATATCTTTTCCTTTAAGTTTTAAATTTCCCATTGTTTTTTGTTTTAAAATTTTCGGACGTAGTCGTCCTCTAAACTTTCTGCAATCTCAGTTGCAGACATTTTGTAGTGAAAGTATTTTTTGTTTTTCAACTGATCACGTTTGTATCTATTTTTCCATGGATTGGATTTTCCATAAATTGTTTTATCAGTAATTCCCTTTATTTTATGCTGATCTAAATAAGAATCGAGTTCATCTATTTCTTTCTCTAAATCTGAATCTAAAGGTTTGTAATGAGTAATTATATTTGGTTTTACTCTTAATACAAATCTCCACGGTTCGATAAATTCGTAGTAAATATTATATCTTTTTCTGAACGGATCATATTCTTCTCTTTTGAGAAAATATTGCCTTTCTCTTGTTGTTAAACCCAGTTTTGAATCATTCCATTGACAGGTTGAAAGCTGAATTAATTTTTGCTCTCTGTCGACATAAATTCTTCGTCCGAATTTTCTCTTTTTCTTTAAGAATTTTCGGGTTGGGGAATACATTTTTGTATTGATCTTATTCAGAATTCCTTCGAAAAAATCGCCGTCTTTGGAACGTTTTACATCATCTCTCACCACAAAGAATCTTATAAATCCCTTTTGATAAGGTTGTTCAAGGGGAATTAACGGAATATTTCTTCTCAATTCCCAAAGTTCATTACTACGTTTATACTTTTTTCTGATCTGTTTTTCTACATCTTTTTTTATAATTCTTTTTCTGCTTCTCAGACTTCTTATTCGAGAATACAGAAGATGATCTTTTTCCATTTGTTTGCGGAATTTCAGAATTTCTGAACCATTTTTTGCATTAAACCATCTCCAACTAAAACCATAGTTGAATCTACTTTTACCATTCCTCGGTAAGATTTTTCTTAGGATGAAATGATGATACGGATCCTTTTTTAGCCCAGATTGCAGCGGCATCCTTTTTTGTTGCGACCGGAGCGAAGCGCAGGTCGTAATAAAAAAGATACAGCGGAAAGCTGGAAATAGCTTCAAATAAAAAATTATCTGCTAATTCAAAAAATCCTAAATACTAAAAAGATTTTTCGGGGAAACTGTTTTGAGTTTGAAATATTGCGCAATAAAAAACCCGAAATCTTACGACTTCGAGTTTTGATATTTCAATATACTGTTATTCTATGAGTGTACCAAACCACGAAGCCTCGCCTTTTCAAAAGGCAATCCTACTGTTGAAAGCTGATTGTATTTGAACATTACTTCGTTGTTTTTTAATGGTTAGACTTAATTGAATTGCAAATATATATAAATTTTTTATAATACCTATAAAAAATTTATATAGTAATATTTTATACTAATTTTTTAAATATGGTACACAATTTGATGTTTTTGTTTCCAATTACTAAAACTATTTATTATGAGAAATTTTCTAAAACCTTTACTTTTTGCAGGAATATCTGTATGCACTTTATCCTCGTGTGATGATGACAACACAACTGTTCCTGCGCCAGAAAACATCTATGAATTTGTCTCGGCAGATGCAGATCTTACTAATTTAAAAGCTGCTATCGACAGAGCCGGTCTTTCAGCAACTTTAAGTCAAAGTGGTAATTATACTGTATTTGCACCTTCAAATACTGCTTTTAATACTTTTTTACAAGCGAATGGATTTAGCAATTTAAATGCTGTTCCAGTAGATGCATTAAAAGAAATTTTATTGAACCACGTTCTTGGAACAGAGGTAAAAGCCGCAAACGTTACGACAGGTTATGTTTCAACGCTTGCAAAAGGACCAGCTTCCAATTCCCGAAATCTGAGTATGTTTATCAATACTTCGGGAGGAGTGAAAATCAACGGTGTATCTAATGTAACTGCTACTGACATTGATGCTAATAACGGAGTGATCCATAAAGTGGATCAAGTAATAGGACTTCCTACTATCGTTACTCATGCTACAGCAAACCCTAATTTCAGCACTTTAGTTTCTGCTCTTACCCGCAATGATATGCCTAACTTTGTAGGAATTTTAAGCGGAACAGCAAATTCTCCTTTTACTGTTTTTGCTCCCACAAATGCAGCCTTCTCATCTCTTCTTACTGAAATAAACGCCCCAAACTTAGCCGCAATTCCTACTACAACACTGGAAAATGCATTAAAATATCATGTGGTAACCGGAGCTAATGTCGCTTCTAATAACCTTACTAACAATATGAATGTCACGACTTTTCAGGGAGGTTCATTTATAATCACAACAACCGGAGGAGCAAAGATAAAAGATGCCAATAACAGAATGTCTAATATCATTGCAACAGATGTACAATGTTCTAACGGTATCATCCATGCTATAGATAAAGTTTTATTACCTTAGTATATTAACAAATTTTTGATTTTTAAGAGACTGTAAAAAAAGTACAGTCTCTTTTTACATAAAAGCCATATTATTTATCTTTGGAAAAAAATTATGAAAAAAATATTAACTTCTTTTTTTCTTATGCTCTACCTTGTCGTACTTGGGCAATCGGGAAGTGTAAACATTAATGTTTATGATGACTTCAGCAAGAAACCTCTTGAAGTAAACATTAAAGTACAAAATTCTGATAAAATATTTTCCGGAACGGGAAATATTCAAATCTCTGAACTGATTCCCGGGAATTACACTTTTGAAATCTCTGCCGAAAACTATTCAACAGGATTTCTGAATGACATTAATATCGTCCCAAACCAGAACTTGAGTTTTTCACTCGGTCTGCAAAAGTCGGCACAAAACATTCAGGAAGTCGTTATTAATAAAAAGGTTTATAAAACAACAGCAGAAAGTCCGGTTTCTTTAAGAAATATTACCAGCGAAGAAGTTCAGAAAAATGCAGGCTCTAACCGTGATATTTCTAAAGCAATTCTGAGTTTTCCCGGTGTAGGAAGTACAGCAACATTTAGAAATGATCTTTTTATCCGTGGCGGAAGTTCAGCGGAGAATAAATTTTATATAGACGGAATAGAAATACCCGTCATCAATCATTTTCAGACGCAAGGCGCAAGCGGCGGACCAAGAGGAATTATCACAATCGATTTTATTAAAGATGTAGATTTCTACAGCGGCGCTTTCCCGGCAAGACGTAACGGGATTTTGTCTTCACTGTTTGAATTTAATCTAAAGCAGGCACGTAAAGATAAACTGGGTTTCAAAGCGATATTAGGTTTGGATGATATGCAACTGATGATGGACGGACCACTGAGCAAAGACCAAAGCTGGAGCGGATTGTTCTCCGTAAGAAAATCGAATCTGCAATTACTTTTTAAAGCAATTGGATTACCATTTTTACCGTCTTATTACGATACAACATTTAAAGTTTCTAAAAAATACAAAAGTGGAGATGAATTATATTTCGTCGGTGTAGGTGCAATTGATCGTTTCAAATTTAATAATGATGCAGAAAAAACACTTACCAATCTTACTTTAATAGATCAACTTCCTAATTCTCCACAATGGAATTACACGTTTGGTGCAGGTTACAGACATTTGGCAGAAAATGGAAACTGGCTTTTTACAATTAGCAGAAACACTCTTGATAACCGAGCTACAAAATATTACAGAAATATAGAAACACCAGAAAATCTTCTGTACGATTATCAGTCTCAGGAAACTGAAAATAAATTGAGAATCGACAGAAACCTCAACATAAAAGATGTGCAGGTAAGCTTCGGGACAAATCTTAATTTTGCAACTTATACGAATAATTCCACCATCAAAAATGTAACGCAAAATGCAGTTAATTTTGATAATCTGAATGTCGATCTAAATGTAATGCAATATGGAATTTATTTGCAGGCTGCGAGAAAGTTTTTCAACGATAAAATTCAGTTATCTGCGGGAACAAGATTTGATGCCAGTAATTATTCTGAAAAAACCAATAATCCTCTGGAACAATTTTCTCCAAGATTATCTTTAAGCTACCGTTTTGCAACTCAATTTGCTTTTAATTTTAATACCGGAATCTTTTATCAGCTTCCAACGTACACGGCTTTAGGTTTTGCTGAAAACGGAAATTTCACCAACAAAAATACGTTGAAATACATCCGAAATTCTCACATCGTAGCAGGTTTTGAATTTAACGGAAAAGATAATTTGAGAATCACCGCAGAAGGTTATTATAAAAAATACAAAAACTATCCTTTCTCTATTAGAAATCAAATCAGTATTGCTAATGTAGGAGCAGATTTTGGTGTTGTAGGAAACGAACCTTTGGATTCGCGGGCTATCGGAGAAACTTATGGTTTCGAATTACTGGCTCAAAAGAGAACACTTAATAACTTTTACGGAATTGTAGCTTATACTTTTGGGTATTCTAAATTCAGCAACGCCAGTGAAAATCTTTTACCTTCGTCGTGGGACAGTCGACATATCCTGACTTTGACCACTGGAAAATATTTTAAAAGAAACTGGAACATCGGTGCAAGATTCCGTATGCAGAGCGGACTTCCTGAAACACCTTACGATCTGGAAAGAAGTTCTTTAGTCAATATATGGAACATCAACAACGGACCGCTTAAAAATTTAACCCAACTTAACAGTTTAAGAGGAAATTTAGCGCATCAACTGGATGTAAGAGCCGAGAAGAAATGGATTTTCAATAAATGGCAATTAACAGCTTATGTAGATATTGTAAACATTTATGGTTCTGAAAGCCCAAGCAATTTACCTGTCGTAAATCTTCAAAGAGATGATAATTACAACGGAATTGTAGCCAATCCTTCAGCTCTGCAAGACCAGCAAAATTATCTTTTGGAAACCGGAAAGCAGGACAGAAACACACCACTTCCTTATTTCGGATTCATTTTTGAGTTTTAAATAAAGGTTTAATAGTCAAAAATAGTTGGTAAAATTCTTTTGTATTGCCGATT
>JAEAMF010001962.1_pt1 | contig 12945 bp, 14 predicted proteins | sample 8958721 | NCBI WGS metagenome assembly JAEAMF01 (sample SAMN16933255, study PRJNA681124) | bioreactor sludge metagenome | isolation source: anaerobic bioreactor treating anionic surfactant - SDBS | place: India: Bengaluru | collected 2019-02-28
GTGTTCAGGTCAGCCTCGAACTCATGCCCGTCATCGTCGTACTTCACCCACGCCCAGCCAATAGCCGGCGGGCGGCGATCAAGGATCAGGCGTGCAGGACGGTCATTATGTTGTACCTGGATGATTGCTTTCTTGAACTTCTCCGGGTCAACCTCGGGAGGGTTTTTGTCCTTGGACGACGAGGAGGCTCCTGCACCATCATTTTGTTGGCTACCGTCCAACTCATCCCCTCCCGCGCCACCGCCTGCATTATTGCGGGAGTCTGGTTCGCCGTTAAGGAAGTCAATGGTATTCGGGTCTCGTTCACCGCCAACCTCTCCAGCGCCTTCTCCGCCGCGCGCGGGGTCTTGTACGCCAGCGCCAAGGGCGCCCCGCTCCTCACGCATGCGCCCGTCATTGTTTTCTTCAGGCAGCTGCGGTTCCTCCAGCTCAGCACGGAGCTTCTTGACGGCGCTGCGCAGAATCTCGTTAGTCTGCTCGTCCAGCCAAGCCTCAACCTCTTTTGGTAAGCTCTTGTAGATGGTCATCAGTTCCGCGATGGTCGTCAGATCGCGCAAGCGACCGGACTCGTAGACCTCCTCAATGCACTGAGGCATTTTCAGCAAATTGGAAAGCTGGTTCACCAACGATGGTGACACGCCAAGCCCTTCAGCGATCTGCTTCTTGGTGAGGCCTTCACCCTCTTTCTTCTTGATGAAGCGTGCCAGCTGCCGCCCGCTGAGCCCTAAGCGCTTGGTGTTCTCCTTCGCATTATCGAAGTCAGTAAAGTCTTCGTCGATGAACGCCGGAACAGTCGACAAACCGGCCCACACAGTAGCCAGATAACGCCCTTCGCCCGCGTTGATGATGTAAGCACCTGGATCTTCTGGATCCGAGCGCACAGAAATAGGCTGCTTCACGCCACGCGCCTTTACATCAGGCCCCAGCTCCTTCTCGATGAAGTCTTGGCGCTCCTGCTTGTCGCGCTCATCACCCTGGTTGCGGATGTTGGCCGGATCGGGCTTCACCTTCTCCACTGGCAATTGGAGCGGGGTGCCGGCCTTTTCGGCATTTTGATTCAGCAGGCTGGAGAGGTTCCCCATACCGCCTAGGCTTTTCTTCGCAGTCATCACTAGATCCCCATTTTCTCGAAAACACAGTCGGCCAATGCGCGCATTTCCTTTGCGGCAGCGCGAGCGGATGTTTTCTTGATCCGCCAGACCGGAACCCCTTCCTCGATAGCTTCGTCAATGCAGCCGCGTAGACGGATCTCCGGGAGGATCAGTTGTGGATAGCTAGCTTTCAGCTTCTCTAGGTTCTCGACTTGGCGCCGCATCCGGCGATCCAGCATGCTCGGCACCATCCCCAAGAATTTCAGGTCAGGATTGTACTGACGCATATTGCCGATTACCCGGTTCATCTTCTCGATCCCATTCAGGCTGTATACCTTCAGCTGGATCGGCGAGAAAACAAACTCGGAGACGAACAGGGCAAGCGTCAGCGCCTTGCCAAGCGAAGGCGGGGTGTCGATCAGGCACAGGTCGTATCCCTGCTCACCAAGCCAATCCACTGCAGAGTTGAAATGGTTGGCTACCTGCTCGATCTGCATATCTTCTAGGTCGGCCAATCCGGGGTCGGCGGCGATCAGCGTAAGCCGGGGAGTACCCTTGTCTTCGAGTGCGATGCTGCTCATTTCTGTGGCACTCAGCCCCCGGAATAGCGCGCTAGTCGAAACACCACTGGCATATTCAGCCAAGGTGTCGGTCGCATTCCCTTGTGTATCGAGATCTATAACAGCCACTCGCAGCCCGCGCTCCAGTCCGCGATGGGCGATATGAATGACCTCTGCAGTCTTCCCGACACCGCCTTTCTGCTGAGCTGTAGCCATTCGTTTCATGTGTTCCCCTTGATGGCCGACCTGGCCTCTCGTTCCCACCGTTTAATCAACAGCGCCTGCTCTTCCGTTACCAGAGCCGTAATTAGCTCATATCCCGGCGGGCAAGCCCCCCATACTCGCTGCACCGTCTGACTGACAGCACCTTTCGTGAGGCCGAATTCCTTCGCCAAACTCATCTGTGTCTGCCCCAGCACCAGGCATCGGTAAGCAATATTTCTGTTCTGCTCACTCATCGCTTGGACGGTGGGTAGTTGCTCAATGAGTTGGTACTGTTCCTCGGTCAATCGCTTGGTTGCCATGTTCTTCACTCATTTGCACCCCGCAGTGCTCTCTATAGGCGGTTACCGCCGCCATCGTTTTAGCTGCTAAATGTCAATGCTTGCGCGCACTCTTTGCGACGGCCAGCAGGATGTACTTGACTAATACAGCCCCTCCCAAGGCCATCAAAGCGGCTCCACCATGGAGGCCAGAACCGGAAAAAAACCAAGCCATGCTGTAAAAACCAAACAATGCATTCAGAGTCCACGACAACGGCTTATTAAGAATCACAATGGAAAACAACAAGACATTGAGCGTCATGCGTAGCCCAGCTTTTCCAGAGCACTTCCCGGGTTTCACCTTTGGGGCTACAGATTCAACAGGCTTAGTTTGCACGCCCGGAAACACCAATATCTTTGCCTTCTCCATCACTTGACTCCTCTGAGTCATTGCATTCTCATCGCGGGGGCTAGGCCCGCACCTAGTAGGCCCCTGGGAGTTACCGCTCCCTCGGGTCTTTTGTATAGCTTTAGTTTAGCTATACTTAGCCTAAACATCAACCCTCATTTGAAATTTTTCTCCTCATTTGTTGCCACCTCAGAATTCCTCCTGGCGTAAACCCGCTTCTAGTCATGTCTCCAGCGTGAGCCACGGTCAGCAGCGGCTCGATGTCGTGGTCAAGTCACCGATTCGCTCCAGGGCGGAACGCTATCCCGATGGGACAGCACTGGCCGGCGCCGCCGGCCGGGTTGAACGCCGGGAGGGGAGGTCACTCCAGGGCGCAGGCCTGCAGATCCGCGCGAACTGCTGAATGAGCTACGCCGGCAGCGCCTGCAGCAGGCGTCCATGTGACTGGTGCTCCAGCTGGTCGACGTGGGTCAGGATCGGGGAGGAGGGAGGCCACACCAGGTGCGCGAGTTCCCCGCAGCCCTGTGACCCCAGAAACAACAAGCCCCGAGGTGATAGGTCACCCCGGGGCAAGATTGATCGGTAATTCACGTGACCTCACCGGATAGATCAGTCCGGCAGATCGCGCGGGAAGGCACTGGCCAGCGCCCTGAATATCATGACTGCTGACCTCTGTGCTTATCAGCAGCATTGGCTGCTTCGAGGGCATCGAACATCGCCCCAAGGGCGGTAAACGCATGCTGGTAGTTGTCATAGAGCCGGTTCATGTGCTCGGGCAACACCAACGTCTCCATATCCTGATAATCCCGGAAGCCTATTTGCACCCCTGCGCGTTTCCCATCGGGATTGTCCAGGCTGAACACACGCACTGCATCCATTGCCCCATGTCCCTTCATTTCCCACAGCTGCAGCAGGCTTACCACTTCCGCCTTGGTGAGGATTTTCACGTCCATCAGCAGATTCCTTTAATTCGCCCTTCAGGCCAGGTCGACCACGAATGTTGTTACCCCAAGCCCCCGCATATAAGCCTCCAAGGTGTCGAGCTTCGCCCAGACCCTGATTGACTCACGCTTGGATCTCACGGGGAGCCACCGCGCCCCCTGCCGCACAGCCAATGTCCATCCTGTGCGCCCAGCGTCGAAGTGGTGAGCCCGCCGCACCAGGAAGTCGCGAGCAGTGCCACTTTCGACCAGCAGCTTCAGGGCGTCCGAGTGGATCGCTTCACGCAGGCCCACAGTCAGAATTGAGCGCCATTGCTCGTCGAGCGATGGGCAGGGCTCGGCTGATCGCTCCGGGCTGTTTCCTCTTGGACGCAACCGGCCAAGGCGAACAGGGTGACCAACAGCAGGGAGGGGAGGGTGATCTTCATGTTGTGCTCCGCATTTCAGAGTGAGTATCAGGTACTGCGTAAAACTTGCACTTCCCATTTTATATCATAATGCCACCCCACTTTATATCAAAGTGGTAATCATGATTGAAAAAGAAGGGCTCCGGGAAGCCCTTTCATGGGGGGGGCTATTTAACATATGTCCCGTTATGGGCACTCACTCCCAGCCGTGCAGGTAGGTCGGCTCAGTGGCAGCGTCGAGGTCCACACGCAGCGGCGGGTACTCGTTGCCTTCCTCGTCCTGCATCGGCGCATCGAGCAGCTTGTCAGAAACCAATTCCACTTCGTCCAGGGTGAACTCGTCGGCGGGATAGTTGCACTGATCGCACAGCACCTTGATTGCGCCGGCCGGGTCGTAGGCGGCCACGATATCGGTGTCGCCGACTTGGTAGGCTTTCAGCTCTTGCATGGTTGTGTCCTTGCTCAGGGTTAAGAGGGTTCCTTTCAGTTCGTGACGGTCACGGGGTCGGCGACGTGCAGCACCTCGGCGCGTCGGTAGTAGCGGCGCCAGTTGCCAAGGCCGCAGACGTTGCCGCTGTCGCGCTCGCCGACCGTGTAATGTACCTGGCGGGCATTTGGGTTCGTGCGCAGTGCATGCACGCCGTCCACGGTCATCAGTCGGCCGGCTTCGTCGCGCAGCCGGTCGCCCTGGCGGGGATCGTTGCGCGGGTCGCGTTGCTCGGTCATGGGGCGGGTTCCTTTCTGTTCGTTACGCGCAGTCGGCTCAGTCCTGGGCCGTTTCGCTTATTGGGCCACGTCATCGCTTTCCTTGGCCGCGATCCGGCCGCGCAACCACTCGATGCGCTGGCCGCCGTCGCCGCTCTTGTAGGGGCACTCACTGAGTAGCCATATTGCGCAGCCCCCAGCCGCCTCCAGCTTCACTGCCCTGGAGGCTGCGCCATTCTTCGATATAGCGAAAATCTCTTGTAACCCGCCAATCTCCGCTTCCAACTCCGCCGGTTATTCTCAGGATTTTCGGTCAGAGAACTTTCGCTATTTGTTCGGACGCCGGGGATAGATACTAGAGTGCCATCACGCTTAATCACTCCCCCCATCGCTCGCCGTATCATTGGCGCTTGTTTTATGGCGACAAGCGCCCACCACCTGAGCATTTCTAAAGTGGCCAATTAGTGGCACTTCATCACCCGACCAACCAGCTTAAGTCTCTATATCGCTATCCATTTAATGGGGTAGCTAGCATGGCCCCCCCCCCGAAACCACAAGACATGCCTGACCATTCAGGAACCGCCGCAGCGCAGGCGCTCCCGAAAGCCGCGCCGCAGAGGGACAGGGCTCAATCCACGCCTTGAAACTCGTTCGGCCCCTCGCACTCCGCATGCAACTTTTTAATTTCAGATAACGCCCTGCCGTATTCCCAAAGAAGCCGATCAAGCTGGCTATCAAGATCGCGAACCTTGTAATTCAACTTATCCATACTTTCAGAAATCCTCGCGCGCTTACCCTCACGATAAACCTTATCGCGTGCATCTTTCTGTTTTTCAGGATTCACACCGACATGTATATATTTACGCTCACCAGTTTCACTAGCCGGAGTATTCATAAACATCGTCTTACCATCTTTCTTGAGGTGAATATGAGCGCGAACACAACCCATTTTCTCAAGATATGAAAGGTGCGACTTAATATGAATAAGAACACCAACGTACTGTTGGCGGTATGAATCAATTGACTCACCAGTTGACGGAACAACCATTGAACCAAAATTTGAACTAGTAACTTTCTCGTACAGATCGCGCATGGCCGCCCCCACTATGTATAGCTTTAGTTTAGCTATACAGCCGGAAAGAGGCAAGCGATTTAGCAGCTAAACCACTAGCCTTCAGATCGCTCATCTCCTGGCGTCCCCTGCTTTTCGTCAATCAGCCCCAGCAGCTTTTCCTGCAGAGCCTGGCTCACGAACAAGGGGAGTGGGATGCCTAGCTTCTCGGCAGCCAAGCTGGCAAGAACCATTAGGCCCTCATCCAACTCACCCATGCGGAGGTGACGATCTTCTTTTAGGTGTTTCTTCGGCACGACCGGCGCTCCTTCGATTTACCGAAGAATTATGCCTACTATGGAGGCTGTCGCCTATTCCTCTCCATCAGCTCGCTAGCAAGCCTTTGGCCAGCTTGCTAGCATGGCCCGCCATTGCAGGGTGCGGACTTGAATGTACAACCAGAATTTTTCTGTAAATGTCAACTGGATGCTCCAGGTGCGGGGCTGGTCGAAGAGCGAATTACATAAGCGTGCAGCCGTCTCCCTTGCGTTCGTCTCCGACATCACTACTGGGAAGGGCAACCCTTCCGTCGATGTCATGGAGAAGATCTCCGGGGCTTTAGGTGTCCCTTTGCCACTATTGCTATTGCCTAACCCTGACCTTCGATATATCGTAGAGCTTTTAGAAGCTCTACAGAAGGGTCATGCCAGTGCAGGCAGTAAAGACGGTGATAGGGGACCACAACCCGAGTAATCCCATCCGGCTTCACGTCGCTTCACCTCCTTCTCTTTTCGTAGCAGCTTCCTACACCGCCAAGCCCACCTCGTCCTCCGGGGCGGGCTTGGCATCCTCGTCTCTCGACACCCGGAAGCGTCCTCCAATGCCCACCCACAAGAGCCCCATGGCGGCGCTTTCTCTTGCGCTCGCCGTCGCCACTGCCTCGCCTGTCTCCGCGGGAGAAACCGAACAGCTCACATACAACGGGAAACCGTCCCTAGTTGTATGTGCGGTTCTCCATCTGTGTGACATCGAGCTACAGCAGGGCGAAGTTATTACGGACTTGCAAGTTGGTGATCGCGCCCGTTGGAGTATTACTCCTGCGATCACCGGCAACGGTCCGAATGAAGTTCACCACTTGGTTGTGCGGCCTTATGACGTAGGCCTTGAAACATCTGCAGTAGTTGCGACCAATCGGCGCACCTACCACCTTCAATTGCGCTCCGACGCCTCGCGTTATATGCCGCGAGTTCAATTCACTTATCCAGAAGAAGCACAGCGCAAGATGGAGGCAAAAGTTGCATCCGACCTTCACGCTCGGCAGCGGGGCCTAATTCCAGAAACCAACCAGTACCTGGGGGATCTCGACTTTCAGTACCGGCTGAACGGGGCGGCCCAGCTCAAGCCTCTGCGCGTCTACAACGACCACCTGAAGACCTCCATCGAACTGCCTCCGGCCGCCCTTGCTGAGCAGCCGAGTCTTGTGATCACCGAGGCCGGTAGGGCAGGGCAGAAGACTATGGGCTATCGCCGCGAAGGCTCCCTGTTATTGGTTGACGGGGTTTTCGATTCGGCGCGCCTCGTCTACGGCAAAGGCGGTGAAAAGAATACGGTGGCCATCGACCGCCTGCAGAATAACGGCTACGGCCTGGAGGGCGCTATCGCTGCCGCTCCAGCCCTGCCGCCATCCAAGAAGCCAGCGCCTGCGGCCGTAGTGTCCGCCCCGGCCCCTGCCACACCCCTTGTCACCCCGCCCGCCGCGCCTGCTGCCTCGTCCGTCACTGATCCGGCGCCCGCGCCTATGACCCCCACCGCACAGGTCACACCGCCAGTTGCTCGATCGGTTGCAGGCGTGACTCCTGCCGCTCCCGTGGTAACCAAAAACCCCGTCTCCGCTCCGGCGGTTACCGCCTCCCTCCCGGCGTCCAAACCTGCGGCTGTAGCCGCCCTTCCCGAAACCTGGGAGGCAAGGAAGGGCAGCACTCTGCGCAAATCGGTCACCAGCTGGGCCGAGCGTGCCGGCTGGGATCTGGACTGGAAAGCGCAGGACTTGGATTACCCAATCGAGGCGCCGCTGCACTTCGAGGGTTCTTTCGAGGAGGCCATTGGCAAACTCTTCCCGCTCTACGACCAAGCCGAGCGCTCCTTCCAAGTGAAGGGCAGTCGCGCCCAGAAACTCCTGATCATCAGTGAAAAATTCATGAGGAACCCACAATGAACTGCATTACTCGTACCGCGGGGTTCTTCTCGCTAGTTCTTGCCTTCGGCCTGTCCGGGTGCGAAGCGATTCGAGTCCATGAGGCAGCCGGCCGCGCCGATGATGAGCACAAGACGGCATCGGCCGTCGCCGAGTCGATGCGGAATCGCGTTTCATCGCACCAGGACACCGTTACCTTCACCGACTCACCTTGGGTGAGCACCAAGCCCCTAGCCGTCAAACGCGGCCTGCCGCCGGCCTTGGATTGCGAAGTGGCTTACAACGAGTCCAAGACCCTTCAGCAGTTCGCTGAGTGGGTGAGCAGCAACTGCAGTTTGCCGGTTCGTGTATCGCCCGACGCGCTCGATGGTGGCGCCTCTCTGCGTGCTGCAGCTGCAGGCGCTGGCGGCAGCCGCGGAGTAGCCCAGCAGCCGGCACCGCCTGCTGCAGCCTCCGGCGGCAGCATTGACGATCTGTTCCCCACTGGCGGCGGCTCGGCCGCAGTGGGGACGGGCGCCTCCAGCTCCGGCGGCTACTACCAAGGCTACCAAGTACGCGCGCTGCGCTTCGAGGGTCGCCTTTCTGAGCTACTGGACACCGTGACTGGCAGCATGGGCCTGTCGTGGCGCTATGACCAAGACCAACGCTCGATCAAGATCTTCTACTACGAGACGCGCACCTTCCAGGTGTTCACTCAGAACAAGAAGACCACCTTCAATTCCACCGTCAAGGCGGGAATGAGTAGCAGCGCGGGTGTCTCGGGGACTGGCGGGCAAGGCACCACTGGCAGCACAGGCGTAAGCGGTGACTCGGGATCGACCCAGACCACCACTACCGAAATCACCGGCACGGTCGCTGACGACATCGAGAACACCGTCCGCAGCATGCTGACCCTCAACCGCATGGCCTACTCCAAGGCCACCGGCACCATCAGCATCACCGACCGCCCTGATGTCCTGGATCGCGTTCAGACCTATCTGGACGCGGAGAATGCGACCATCACGAAACAGGTTCTCTTCAACCTGGAGATCGTGTCGGTGACGCTGACCAACAAGGATCAGTACGGTATCGACTGGAACCTGGTCTATCAGAGTGCAAATGGCGGTTTCGGCCTCAAGAACACCTTCCCTGGCATGGATAGCTCGGCGGTTGGCGGCTCGTTCAACATCCTAGATCCCGGCTCGAACTGGAACGGCTCGAAGCTGCTGATTCAGGCCCTTTCGCAGCAGGGCACTGTCGTTTCCCGTCAGCAGCCGTCGATCACCACGCTGAACCTGCAGGCCGCTCCAGTGCAGATCGGCCGCGTGAATGGATTCTTGGCGGCCAGCCAGACCACCAGTTCGGCGAACGTGGGTGCGACCACAGCACTGACACCGGGCTCCATCACCTCTGGATTCAATATGTCGATGCTGCCGTTCGTGCTGCCCGACAATCGCATGCTGCTGCAGCTCACCCTGAGCATGATCGGCCAACCCGAGTTCGAAACCTTCACCTCTGGCGACAGCTCGATCCAGAACCCCGATTACGGGATTCAAATCTTCGACCAGAACGTGAAACTGAAGAGTGGCTAGACGCTCGTCATCAGCGGGTTTGATCAATCGACTGAGAACTCCAGCAAGTCGGGTACCGGCAGCGCTTCCAACTTCCTGTTCGGTGGCGGCGGCACTCGCGACAGCAATCGCGAAGTGATCGTGCTGATGATCACCCCAGTCGTCATGGAGTGATCTCTGTGGAGCATCCCAACGAGATTCTGAATGAGATTCACGTCGCCAAAATCAACGGCAACGAGTTTGTTGCCGGATTAATGTGGCAGCCGCTGCAGCGGCAGCGCGCCCACATGGCCGAAGCTCGCGAAATTGGCAAGCAGCTCAAGATGGACATCGTTTCGATCCGTGAAGGCGAGACGATGGTTCAAGCCGGCTTCGTCCAGAAGGGCAACGGCGTCCACAAAGGCATGTACTCGCTGGCTACAGCGCTGGCGGGTCATATTCCCCACCAGTCCTGGATTGGGGCATTCGAGTTGCCTGGCGAGTGCTATGCGCTGATCGCCGTACACAATGGCCTGATCGTTCCTGGCTGCGATGTAGTAGGCGGCAAGGACGAGATCCGCAACCTCCTGATCGAGAAGGACAGCCAGCGCAAGGGCTTGAGCTTCGCACATGTCTACCACCCCGATGACTTCGAGTACCGAGGGCAGGCCTTGGACTTGGAGGAAGCCCTGCGGCCAAGCAATCTGCGGAAAGAGTACAAGCTAAAGCAGCTTACCTTCGGGATGAGCAAGCAAGAACTTGTAGTCGCCTGCTGCGCGGCTGCCCTAGTTGTCGCTGGAAGCGTCGGCTACTGGCAGTGGAGCGTCTATCAAGAGAAGTTGGCACGCCAGGAGTCGGCTCGGCAGGAGCTACTGCGACAGCAACAACTGGCGGAGCTGGCGGCCAAGTCGGCGTCGTCGCCTGAAGCGCAAGCCCTAGACCATCCATGGGCCAGCATGCCAAGCATCACCGACTTCCTGAACGCATGCCAAGGCGCGATCAATTCTCTCCCGCTATCGATGGGTGGCTGGCTATTTGATTCCTCCATCTGCACTTCGACCACGCTGGAAGCCGTTTACAGCCGTACAGGCTCGACCACCTTCAGCGACTTCCAGGAAGAGGCCGCGACCCGCTTTGCATCGCCTGCGGTGCTCTTGGAAGAAGGGGAGCGCGCAGGCTTGGGAGATGAAATCTCCATTGGTGCCGGCGGCGATGACGAACTGATGAGCGTCGACGATATGCGCGCACAGTTCACTAGCTTCCTGCAGCGCTTGGATGTGAAACCTGTGATCGTTGAAGTCGAGCCGCCCGCGGCCCCCGCCACTGAACAACTGCCAGGCCAACCGGCGCCGCCAGCCCCGCCGCTGCCCGCTTGGAAAAAATTCACTTTCACCATCAGCCAGACGCAGTACACCCCGGAAACGCTGTTCTCCGAATTTTCGCTTCCCGGCGTCCGACTGACCGAAACAGCACTGACCATGCAGCGTGAGGACACGCAGCTCAACTGGAACATCAAAGGGGAAATTTATGCGCGCTAACCGTTGCGTCCTTCTGCTCGCAGCCCTCATCGCAGCGCCGTTCGCTCACAGCGAGCGGGCGCAGCCAACTGTCGGCGATCTCTCTCGGGTTCAAAGCGAAACGCTGCTCTACAAGGCTCAAGGCGCTAGAGCGCAGGCTTTGGCAGAGAAGCGCCGCAACGAAGCTGAGGCGGGGATCGATACCACGGGTGCATCCGGCCAGGCGGCTCCTGCGGTAATTGATTCCGAGCTGCCGACCATCACTGGAATTTCAGGCCGTGCCGGCCGCCTGTTCGCAACCTTCCGCTATCCCAACGGCAACACCGCTACGGCCAAGTCTGGCGAAGCGATTCCGGGCAACTTCCGCGTCGCGGAAGTGAGTCTGGATCGAGCGGTGATCACCCGCGGGGATCGGCGGATCCCGCTGCAGTTCGGCGATGCGCCGACTCAGCAACCACAACAGTCACCTGGCCAGCTGCTGCCGGGCCAGTTCCCTGGCTCGTACCCGGCGCCTAGCGTCATCCGTCCGTAAGGAAGGGGTTTCCGATGACAGATCTCAACGTAGTACCCCCTCGCTTCGTCCTGTCCTCCCAAGGAGGGCGCTTCGAGGCCAACGTGCGCTTGCAGCAGCTGCTGTGCCTGACCGACGACCAGGTGCTGCATATCGTCGACGGTTACGAATCCGACCCGTTCGTGCTGGGCTACCAAGAACTCCTGCGCCGCAACTCATACAAGGTCGAGATTCAGAGCGTTACGCCTGAGCAGCTGCAGAAGCTGTATCGGGGCGGGGCTCTGGCCAGCGCGGTTCGTGCGGGTCAGCACGCAGTGCCAACAGATGACCAATCGCAACGCCAGCAGGCGGTGGTCGAGATCATCAAGACGGCAACCAAGGCCGGCGCGAGTGACGTCCACTTTTTCCCGACACCCAATGGCCATCAGCTGAAGTTCCGTATTCACGGCGAACTTGAACTGATCAGGAACTTGGTCGGCCAGGATGGCTACCTGCTGGAGTCGACCATTTACCAGTCGATGTGTTTGGCCAGCTCGGTCGATACGAATTTCCGCCCGGAAACCGAACAAGACGGTCGCCTCTCGCCGGAGTTTGTACGGGAGTGCGGCCTGTTTGGTGCTCGTATCGCAACGCGCCCGACTCTCAACGGTCCTTGGATGGCCATGCGCCTGCTTTACGACAGTGGGCAGATAATCCGACTGGAAGACATGGGCTACCGCAGCAGCCAGATCAGCGTTCTGAAGGATCTGATCGAGGCGACCTCGGGAATTGTTCTGTTCTCCGGCGTCACCGGCTCGGGCAAGTCGACAGCGCTGCAAACGCTAATGTCGATGCTGATGCGAGACAACCCCGGCCTGAACTTGGCCACCGTCGAAGACCCGATTGAATACCGAATCGAAAACGCCAACCAAACGCCGTTGATTGGCGAGTGGGCGGCCGCCATCAAGAATCTGCTGCGCATGGATCCTGATGTGCTGATGTTCGGCGAGATCCGCGATCTGCTCTCCGCTCTCGCTGCATTCCAAGGCTCACAAACTGGCCACCTGATGCTCTCGACGCTGCACACCAGCTCAGCAACAGGTTGCGTGCAGCGCCTGCATGACCTGGGCGTCGAGAACAGCCTGCTAACTGATCCGGCGATGATCCGGGGCTTGGTCAACCAGTCCCTTGCCCGCGTGCTCTGCCCGCAATGCAAGGTGCCTTACAGCGCCGGGCATTTGCAGCTGTCCGCGGATCTGCGCCAACGCATCGAGCACCGTTGCGATCCGTCTACCGTATTCCTGAAAGGAGAGGGCTGCTCCCACTGCCGCAAACGCGGAATCGTCGGCCGTACCGCGATTGCCGAGGTACTTGCGCCCGACTTCAAGTTCATGCGGGTGTTCCGCGAGAAGGGCAAGGCTGAGGCGCAGAACTGGTGGGTACGTGAGCGCGGCGGCATCACCAAGAACGCCCATATGATCGAGCGTATCAACGAGGGCGTCTTGGATCCGTACCTAGCCGAGCGCGATGTGTGCCGCCTCGATGAAGACGTTCGTATCCTGGGGGCCA
>JAEAMF010001943.1_pt1 | contig 12923 bp, 10 predicted proteins | sample 8958721 | NCBI WGS metagenome assembly JAEAMF01 (sample SAMN16933255, study PRJNA681124) | bioreactor sludge metagenome | isolation source: anaerobic bioreactor treating anionic surfactant - SDBS | place: India: Bengaluru | collected 2019-02-28
GCCTCGCCCACACCGGCCCGGGGCCGTCAGGGATCCGGCGGCTGATAGGCGGCGGTGGCGATGCCGGGCGGGCCGGTCTTTTTGGCCGTATACATCAGCGCGTCGGCCTGGGCGAGAAGGGCAGCGAGGACGGGCGCGCTCATGCCGGGAACAGCCACCCCGCCGCACGCCGCCGTGACGGTGATGGCGGTGCCGTCGTTGCTGGCAGTGTGGCTCAGAGCGGCGATGCGGCAGGCGACTGCTTCCACCGCCGCCGCATCGGCGCCCGGCAGAAAGATGAGAAACTCGTCCCCGCCGTAGCGACCGAGGCAATCCCCCTCGCGCAGGCACCCCTGGATCTTGCCGGACATCTCGCGGAGCACGTGGTCGCCGGCGGTGTGCCCCAGCGTGTCATTCACCGCCTTGAACTTGTTCAAGTCCACCAGAATGGAACCGAATTGGCGGTTGCCGCGTCCGGCGGGACCGGCGGCTTCCTCGAGCCGCTCCATGATCGCCCGGCGGTTCATCAGTCCGGTGAGCGGGTCATAGGTGGCCAGGTGAGTCAGACGGCGGTTGGCGTCTTGCAACTCGGTCGTCCGCTTGTCCACCTCGACGGTCAGCTCCCGGGTGCGCCGCCGCAGGAGGTAGGTCCGCCAGCGGTATACGCCCACGATGGCTGCCAGGGCCAGTGCCGCCAGCAGCGCCTGGAACCAGGTCGAGAGCCAGAACGGCGGATGGACCGTGATGGGGAGAGCCGCGGTCTCGCTCCAGATGCCCGATTCGTTCACCGCCTGAAGCAGCAGGCGCAGCTTGCCGGAGGGGAGGTTGGTGTAGCGCAGCTCGGCGAGCTGGCGGACCGGCAGCCACTCCTCTTCGAGTCCCTCGAGCCGGGCCCGGTAACCGACGCGATTGCGGTTGCGGAACGACAGCACGGCCACCTGGAACGTGACCGACCGCTCGTTCCATTGCAGCTCCAGCGACCGGGGGAAGTCGAGCCGGCGATCGGGCAGATCGGCCGATTCCACGATGAGGCTCGGCGGAATGGTATTGGGGTAGTGGCGATCGGGATCGTACTGGGACAGGCCATCCACGGTGCCGATCCAGATCTCGCCGTTGGCGTCGCAATGGAAGCCGTACTGGTTGGTCTCGTAGCCGGCCAGGCCGTCCTCGGGCGTGAAGCCCTCGACACGGCCGTCGGTGCCGATGCGCGATACGCCGCGGGTGGTGCCCACCCAGATGTTGTGGCGCCGGTCTTCGCCGAAAAAGTAGACATGGTGCGACGTCAAACCGGGCTGGTCGTTGAGGAGCCGCCAGCGGCCGTTGCTGCCCATGACCGCCAGCCCGGCGTCGGAACCCACCCAGAGGCGGCCCACACTGTCCTCGAATATGCTGTTGATGTATGTCTGTCGTGACAGCGGCGGCGGATCGGCCAGCTTGATGACGCGCTCACCGTCGCAGGTGAACACATCGATTCCAACTGTCGCCCAGATACCACCGGCTCGGCGGGGGCAGAAGTGGGCGCAGAAGGTCAGGGGCTCGCCCGAGGCGGTGCTCTTCCAGGCGCGCCAGCGGCCTTTATCGTCGCGCATGGCCAATCCGCCGGTCTCACTGCGTCCGCAGACCCAGAGGCGATTTTGAAAATCGAGTGTGGCGTCCCACAGTTCCGCCCGGGGTACAGGGGCATCGGCTGGCATCGCCTGGATTTGGCGTTGGCCGCGGGGACGATGGAACAACGAGGTGTCGGTGAGAATCCACAGCCCCCCGTCCGCGTCCGGCAGGGCCTTCCAGACCCACTCGGTGTCCAGCCCGTCGGTCAGGTTGATGATCTCCAGGACCTTCGAGACCGGCCGGACCTGGTAATGAACCGCCCCGTTGAGTGTGCCCAACCAGAGGGCGTCGGGGGTGGGGCTGGAGGCGATGCCGAAGACGCACGCGCTGGGCAGCCCCTGCTTGGGGCCGTGGTTGCTGAGCGCCACGCCGCCCAGGCGGGCCAGACCGTTGATGTCGGTGCCCACCCACACGTTCCCCTCGCGGTCCTCGAAGGCGAAGTTCACGACGTTGGATGGCAGCCCCATATCGGTGTTCCAGTGCTGGAACTGCTGTTCGCCCGCGCGGCGGAGGAACAGCGCCGAATCGGTGGTGCAAATGTACAGCGTCCCCGAAGGGGCGGTGTAGATGCGGTAGATGCTCCGGCCGGTGACTGCCCCCGACTCCAGCATGGAGTGCCAGCCGTCCGCGTCCTGCTTGTAGGCGCCGCTCGTGCTGGTGCCCAGCCAGACACCGTCAGTGGTGGACGCGACTGTCCGGATCTGATTGCGGGGGCAGGGGATGTCGATCGACTGGCACCCGCTGCCGGGCTCGTACCGCCACAGTCCCTGGTCGCTGACGATGAGAATCGCGTTCCGGTCCGAGGCCAGATCGTAGACGAGCTGTTTGGTCAATCCGGCCGGCGCCGGTTCGGCCCGAAACGTCCGCTTCGGCACCCGGTAGAGCCCCTGGTCGGTGCCGATCCAGACGGCGCCGTCGCGGTCTTCGAGCAGTGCGCGGCAGCGCGGATTGCTCAGCGTCAGGTCGGCGATGGGCGTCAGCCGGCCGTCGCGCATGACCACGGCGCCGCCGGCGGTGGCCACCCAGAGGGTGCCCGCGCTGTCCACGAGGAGTTCCTGGATCCGGCCGCTGGGCAGGCCGTCGTCGGTGGTGTAATTGTGGAACCGGCTGCCGTTGTAACGGGCGAGGCCGCCCAGGGTGCCCACCCAGATATAGCCCTGATGGTCCTGCACCATGCTGACGATCTGGGACTGGGGCAGCCCGTCCCGCAGGGTCTTGACATCGAAGGGAAGCACTTGGGCTCCCGCGAACGTCAGCGCGCCTCCCAGCAGCAGCAGGACGAGTCCCAGGCGGCAGGACAGTCTCGTGGTCATGGTCGACCTCCCCGGTGTGTGATCGAATCGGGAACGGTGGTACCGCCCTCTGGGCGGATGGCGATCCTGCAGGTTGTCATGGCCCCTCCATTGTAGCAAGGCAGCGGTGGGTTGGCAAAGGTTTGCCCCCTTCACGCGGCGGGCGCGTTGACAGCCGCCGCATGGTTTCACTACAATCAGGGCGCTTTGTTGCGACCACGGATTGAGGATTCCGGCCTCCTGGGAGCGAGAGGTGGACGTCGACGCGGCACACACGGAGCGGCTCACCCACTTCGGACGGTATTATTTGCTCGCGATACTGGTCGGCGGGGTTGTCCTGGCCGTGCTGATCCGCCTCGGCCATCCCCTGGACTGGGGCCGGATGGCGTGGCGTCCGGCGGGCGGGTTGCTGCTGGCTGTCGCCGTGGGCTTCATCCTGCGCAGCGCGCGGCGACGGATCGTCTTCGGAGCCGTGACCGCGTGGCACCAGGCCGTCGCGTTCGAGGCCATGATCCAAGTGGTGCAGATCGGCAGCCCGTGGATGCCCCTCCGTACGTTCGAGACGGAATTCCTGGTCCGGGAGCTGGGCGGCGCCAATCGGGATCGGATCGGGCGGTGGCTGGTCGCCCGCGACGCGGGGACATGGGTGACCGTCACGGCGGGGCTGGCGGTGGCTGCCTGGCGCCGCAGGCCGGCGGCCAGCCGGGCGGCAAGCTGGCCGAAGCTATCCAGAAGGCGTTCGGTTCGTTCGCGGAGTTCAAGGACCGATTCACCAAGACGGCCATCACGCTGTTCGGCTCCGGCTGGGGCGCGGCGATCCTCGGCGTCCTGGCCGCGGCGTTGCTCGCCGCGGCGGCGATCCGGAGCGGGGCGCCGGCCGCCGTGCTCAGGAGCGTGCTGTCTGGCCTGGTCTGCTGGGGGGTGGAAGGCTGGCTCTTTGTCCACTTCGCCGGTTCGGAGCCGGAAACCGCCGTGGTCTGGACCATGTACCTCTTCTTCACCGGGCTGGTGGAAGTGTCGCCCGTGCCGCTCGGCGTCGGCGTGCTGGAGCTGCCCGCCCTGATCGCGTGGCCCGGCGTCGGTATGGCCCTGGTCCCGCTGTTGGTATTCCATGCCGCCCGTCTCGTGGCGCTCGCGCCGCTGTGCGCCCTGTTTTTGCACCGGTTCAAATTTGCCGCCGGGGACCTGCTGAGCCCGGCGGTGATCCTGGCCATGCGGCACAGCCAGCGACCGCCCGGCGGCTGGCCCTGGCCGGATGGCGACGGCGGCGACGGCCCACTCGTCAGCCTGGTCATCCCGGCCTACAACGAGGAGAAGCGGCTGCCCGCCTTCCTGGACAGCGTGGCGTCGTACATGGCCCGCTGCGGTTACGCCATGGAGGTGGTGGTGGTGGACGACGGCTCCCGCGACCGCACTGCGGACGTCATGGCGGCGTGGACGGACCGGGACACCCGGTACCGCCTGGTGCGGCAGCCATCCAATCAGGGGAAGGGGGCGGCGGTGCGGCGCGGCGTGCTTGCAGCGCGCGGCCGGTACGTCGTGTTCGCGGACGCCGACGGCGCCACTCCCATCGGGGAACTGGACCGTTTCCGTCCGGCCATGGCGGAGAACATCGAGGTCATCATCGGGTCGCGGCGGCTGGCGTCGGCCGACGTGCGGCGCGAGCGGGAGGGATTCCGCCAGATGATGGGCAACGCCTTCTACACCGTGGTCAACCTGTTGGCGGTGCCCGGCATCCGCGATACCCAATGCGGATTCAAGATGTTCCGGCGCGATGCCGCGCGGCGCCTCTTCGAGTGGTCCACGGAGAAGGGCTGGGCGTTCGACGTGGAGATCCTGTACCTGGCCCAGCGGGTGGGATACGCCGTCGAGGAGGTGGCCGTCAACTGGCGCGCCGTCGAAGGCTCCAAGGTCAGCCCGCTGGCGGACTCGCTGCGCATGTTTTTGGCCGTGTTCCGGATCCGCGCCCGCCAGGCCGGGTTCCTGCGCCATCGGCAGACAGAGCCCTGAATCCGCCGGTACGTCCGCTGCCCGTCCGCGGCGGCCGGATATTGACGGACCGCCGCCTGTCCCCTACAATACAACCAGGCCCACGGAATCAGGAGTGCCGCTCCATGGAGCATGACGACGAGAAGGGCATGCTGTTCTACCCCAATCCCCTCGACCAGGGGGTGGCGCGGGCACCCCGGCTGCTGGTGGTGACCCGCTGCTTCTGCCCCAACGGCCACGATCTGGTGAGCCGCCGGGCCAGCTTCAACAACCATCCCGGCATCCTGCTGCGGGTGCGCGGCCGGACGGGCGAGGGCCAGGTGGCGCTGAGCCCCGTGTACGGCGAAAAGTGCCGGGTGGCGCTGGACGTCGAGTTGGAGGACGGAGACATCCTCGAGCTGCTCTGTCCCGTCTGCGGCACGGCCCTGCCCGCCTACGCGCCGTGCCCGTGCGGCGCCCGCCTCATCACCCTGTTCCTGTCGCCGCGCGCCGACTATTCCAACTGCATCGGGATCTGCAACCGGGTGGGCTGTGTCAACGCCGAGGTCAAGCGGGAAGGGGAGCTGATCGTCCTCTCCATGCTCGGCGCCGATGCGCGGCCGGAATCCGGCGGCGGAGCGGAGTGAACCCGGCATGGCGACGGGAGCGAATCAGCCGTGACTCAGAAAGTAACTCAGGCGGAGCGCTTCGCAAGGCTGGAGACGGCTCTGGCGGAAATGGCGCAGGAAAACGAGCGCCTGTCGGCCGAGGTGGAGGCGCTCCAGACGGAGCTGCAGACCATTCTGGAACTGCAGGCCGCCTTGCTGTATGCACTGCGGGAAGACGAAGACCTGCAGCCGGTCTTGGATGCGGTCGCCGCCGAACTGTTGCGGCGACAACAGACTGATTGAAGGGGCCTCATCTGCAGACCGTGTGCGCCCATCGCGGCCTTCCGGCATAACGTAAAATTCTTACCATCGGTGTTGCGGCGCCTTGGCAGCGCCCAAGTTGTCCCGTCCGGAGAGTCAGGCGCGGTGCTGCAGGTCGCGGATGATCTCCTTGAGCACCTTCTGGAAGCGCGGGTGCTCGCCCACCGGCGGCAGCACCCGGATGGCGACACCGGAGTGGGCCTGGCGGGCGGCCTCGGCCAGGGCGGGAATGTCCGTGACGACGTGGCCGCCGCCGGACATGAAGAGGGGGAGGATCGCCATCCGGCGGAATCCGCGCCGCCCGGCCTCGGCCACCGCGTCGGCCAGCGTGGGCGGGACGAACTCCATGTAAGCCAGCAGCGGGCTGTTCCCGTTGGATTCGGCCGCTAGGTCGCGAACCAGGTGTTCGAACGGCTTCCGCCACCGGGGGTCGGAACTGCCGTGGGCCAGCAGGATCAGGCACTCGTCATGGGACACGGGACACCCCCGGCGGAATTATCGATCGATCAGTCGCGCGGACATCCGCCGCGACATAAGACGATGCAGTCACAGCCGGAGCAGCTCGGCTGTCACGCCTTCCAACAGTTCCTTGACCCGGATGACGAACGTGACCGATTCGCGGCCGTCGATGATCCGGTGGTCGTACGATAGCGACACGTACATCATGGGCCGGATCACCACTTGGCCGTCGACGGCGACGGGGCGGTCCTTGATGGTGTGCATCCCCAGAATGGCCGACTGGGGGTAATTGATGATGGGCGTGGAGATGAGCGAGCCGAATACGCCGCCGTTGGTGATGGTGAAGGTGCCGCCGGACATCTCGTCCACGGAGAGCTTGCCGGCGCGGGCCCGGTCGGCCAGCGCCTGAATGGCGGCCTCCAGCCGGGGCACGTCCAGGAGGTGGGCGTCGCGGATCACCGGCACCACCAGTCCCTTGGGTGTCGACACCGAGATGCCGATGTCGCAGTATTCCGGAAACACGATCTCGGCGCCGGAGATCTGGGCGTTGATCACCGGCATCTCCGCCAGGGCGCGGCAAACGGCCCACGTGAACACTGACATGAATCCCAGCTTCACCCCGTGCTTCGCCGTGAACGCCTCCTGGTGGCGGGCGCGGAGATCCAGGACCGCCGACATGTCCAGCTCGTTGATAGTGGTGAGCATGGCCGTCTCGTTTTTGGCCGCCACCAGCCGGCGGGCGATGGTGCCGCGCAGGGTGGTCATCCGCGCGACGCGGGCTGCTGCCGAGCCGGGTTCAGCGCCTCCAGCACATCCCGCTTCGTCACCCGGGTGCCGGGGGCCGCCGCGATCCGGTCTGCGGGGATGCCGGCATCCGCCAGAAGCTTGCGGGCGACGGGGGTGAAGCGGGCCCGGCCGGACTCGCCGGCGGCGGCCGGGGTGGCGGTGGGTACCGGCGCTGCGGGAGCCGACGCCGCAGCGTCAGCGGCGCGCGGCGGCGTGGGAGCGCCCGCGGGCGGCGCCGCGGCGGTGTCGATCTCGGCGATGACCGTGCCGATGGGCACGGTTTGTCCCGTGGGCACCGTCACCGTCAGCCGACCGGCTGCCTCGGCGTTGAGCTCCATGGTGGCCTTTTCCGATTCGATCTCGCAGACGGGTTCGTCGGCCCGGACGTAGTCGCCGGACGCCTTGAACCAGCGGCCCACGACCGCCTCGGTCACGGACTCGCCGACGGATGGGACTTTGACTGGGATCACCATGTGCCGCTCCCTCGCTGAGATGCGCTGAGGCGCTACCGGAACGCCTGGTCCAGAATCTCCCGCTGCTCCAGCTGGTGGATCTCATGGAACCCGGTGGCGGGCGAGCCGCTTTCCCGCCGGGCGATCACCTGGAGCGACGGAATCGGATACTTGCGCCGGACGAAGCAGGCCGCGCCCATGTTCTCCGGCTCCTCCTGCACCCAGCGCCAGCCGGCGCCGGCGTACGTGTCCCGCAGGCGGCCCAGGGCGGCTTCGGCCACCGGGTAGAGCTGCTCCATCCGGACCAGGGCCGTGTCGTCGCGGCCGTCCGCCTCGCGGCGTTGCAAGAGGTCATAGTAGATTTTGCCCGAGCACAGCAGCACGCGCCGCACGCGGGCTGGATCGGCGGTCCCGTCATCGAGCACCGGTTCAAAACCGCCGGTGGTGAACGCGTCCAGCGGGCTGACGCAGCGGGGGTGCCGCAGGAGGCTCTTGGGCGTGAACACCACCAGCGGCACGCGCGCGGGGAATTTCATGTGGCGGCGCAGCAGGTGGAACAGGCTGGCCGGCGTGGTGCAGTTGGCGATGACCATGTTGTTGTGGGCGCACAGCCCCAGGAACCGTTCCAGCCGGGCCGACGAATGCTCCGGGCCCTGGCCCTCGAGCCCGTGGGGGAGGAACAGCGCCAGTCCGTTCAGGCGGTTCCACTTGGCTTCCGCCGCGGCCAGGTACTGGTCGATGATCACCTGGGCGGTGTTGGCGAAATCGCCGAACTGGGCCTCCCAGATGACCAGCGCCTGCGGCCGGGCGCCCGCGTAGCCGTACTCGAAACCGAGGACGCCGTATTCCGACAGGAGCGAGTTGAAGGCTTCGAAGCGCCCCTGGCCGGGGCCGATGGCGTTCAGCGGGACGTACTCCTCCTCAGTGTCCTCCAGGTGGAGAACGGCGTGACGGTGCGAGAATGTGCCGCGTTCCACGTCCTGTCCGCTGAGCCGGATCGGGGTGCCCTCGGCCAGCAGTGTGGCATAGGCCAGCGTCTCGCCCATGGCCCAGTCGCCGCGGCGTTCCTCCGTGAGCTGCTTCAGCCAGCCGTCGTAGATGCGGCGGATCTTGTCGAAGATGGCGCGGTCGGCCGGCACGGTGAACACATTCCGCCCCACCTCCAGCAGCCGGTCGGCGGGGACGCCGGTGGCGGGCGAATCCACGAAGTTGAAATCGGCCGGGCGCCGCCGCCGGTCGCAGGCGCCGCGCAGGTGGCAGTGGGGGAGCTGCCCGGCGCGCGCCGCGGCGAACTGCGCCTCGAGCTCGGCGCGGAACGCCTGCTCCATGGCATCGGCCTCACCCGCCGCGATCTCGCCGCGCTTGGCCAGGCGGATCTGGTAGATCTGCCGGGGATCGGGATGCTTGGCGATGATCTTGTAGAGCTTGGGTTGGGTGAAGCGGGGCTCGTCCGACTCGTTGTGGCCGTACCGCCGGTAGCCCAGCAGGTCGATGAAGACGTCGGTGTGGAACGCCTGGCGGTAGTCCAGGGCCAGCTCCGTCGCCAGCACCACCGCCTCGACATCGTCGGCGTTGACGTGGAACACGGGCGACAGCGTCACCTTGGCCACGTCGGTGCAGTAGGTGCTGGAGCGTCCGTCGAGGTAATTGGTGGTGAAGCCGAGCTGGTTGTTGGCCACCAGGTGGATGGTCCCACCCGTGCGGTAGCCGTCCAGCAGCGACATCTGGATGACCTCGTAGACCACGCCCTGGGCGGCCACGGCGGCGTCGCCGTGGATGAGCACCGGCAGCACCCGCGACGGGTCGCCGCCGTGGTCGGCGTCGAGGCGGGCCCGGGCGATGCCCTCGACCACCGGGTTCACCGCCTCGAGATGCGACGGGTTGTAGGCGAGCTCCACGCGGACGGTGCGGCCGTCGGCGGTGGTCACCTGCCGGGTGTAACCCAGGTGGTACTTGACGTCGCCGGCGAAGATGTCATCACCGTAGCGCTTCCCCTCGAATTCCTCGAAGATGTCGTGCGCGGGCTTGTCCATGATGTTGGCCAGCACGTTGAGCCGGCCGCGGTGGGGCATGCCGATGACCACGTCCGCCACCCCGCTGCGTGCGCCGGCGGCGATCAGCGCCTCCAGCGCGGGAATGAGGGTTTCGTTGCCCGACAGCGCGAACCGTTTCTGGCCCGTGAAGCGGGAGTGGAGGAAGTTTTCGAAGACCACCGCCCGGGTGAGCCGCTCCAGGATGCGACGCTTGACCTCAGGGGAGAACCGGGGGCGGTTGCGGGTGGACTCGATCCGCTGCAGCAACCACCGGACGCGCTCGGGGTGCCGGATGTACATGAACTCGGCGCCGATGGCCGTGCAGTAAGTCTCCTCGAGGTGGGCGACGATCTCGCGGAGCGTCGCCGGGCCGAGGCCGATCTCGGCGCCCGCCTGGAAGGTCTTGTCCAGGTCCTCCGAGGTCAATCCGAAGTTGCCGATGTCGAGGGTGGGCGAGTATACCCGCCGCGTGCGCACCGGATTGGTTCGGGTGAAGAGGTGGCCGCGGGTGCGGTAGCCGTGGATGAGGTTGACCACCCGGAACTCGGCTGGATCGAAGAGGACGGAGCGGTCGGCAGGGCGGGCCGCGGCATCCGCCACGGCCGGCGGCGGCGCGGCCTGCCGGAGGCCCAGGTCGAAACCGCTGAAGAAGTGACGCCAGCTCGCGTCCACCCGGGCCGGGTCGGCGGACCACTCGCGGTAGAGCGCGTCCACGAACTCCGGATGGGCGTTGAACAGGAAGGAGTAGCCGGCCGGATCCCAGTCGGCGGCGTCGGGGAAGTCGTCGAATCGGTTCGTGGTTGTCTCGTCGGCCATTCCGGAACCCTGCCATCCATTCTAAGTGACCGGTTTTCAGATGTCAAACAGGGGCAGCCGGATGCAGACGGAGGCCGGCGGTTCCGTCGGAACCGTGCGGGCAGGCGGGCGATGGGACGGATGACGGGAGACCGATCCGCGCGGCCGGCCGTCAGTCGGCGGCGTAGATGATCTCCATGCGGCGGATCCGGAGTGCGGTCACCACCAGGACGACGACGGCGAATGCCGCCAGTCCCGCGACCGCCAGGAGCGGCGAAATCGAGTCCGCCATCAGGGCGAACGGGCTGGGCGGCAGCGGCACGGGATTCATGGCCTGCAGGTAGTAGACCACGCTGACCATCTTGAGCCAGCCGGGGAGCAGGAAGTTGATGCTCTCCAGGCCGAAGAGGGCCAGGACGGGGAGCACCGGATTCCGGAAGAGGGCGCCGAAGAGGAGGAATACGGCTCCGTAGCCGAGGCACGCCAGCACCGTCACTCCCACGTAGCCTGCCAGATATCCCAAGCCGGGACCCTGCAACAGGAATTGCTCGAGGCCGGTCCGGCCCAGGGGCAGCCGCATGAGCAGGAACGAACCGGCCGCGCTGAAGCTGAAGAGCGTGGCGGTCGCCAGCAGCGCGGCCAGGAACTTGCCGGACGCGATCACCTCCCGCCGGACCGGCGCCAGCAGGTAGTAGTGGAGGGTTTTCTCCAGCATGTCCCCCCGGAAGACGCCGGTGAACATCGCCGCGCAGCCGAAGAAGACCAGGAACCGCAGAAAGAATGTCTGAAAGAATACGGCGTAGCCCTGGTCGAGTTTCACGGAGTTGGCCGGCTTGCCGATGACGATGCGCACGATCGAGACCGCCGCGATGATCAAAATGGGCAGCAGTGCCAGCAGCAGGGGCGCCACGAGCCGGCGGGCCCGCCGGCATTTGCGCAGCTCGAGGCGGGTCACCGCCGCCGTCTGGCGGCGCCACAGCCGCCAGGGCCAGGATGCGATTTCGGGCAGGGTCATGATGCGCGGCCTCCTTCGTTGCCGATGAGGTAGTCGTAGAGCGACTGCACGTCGTCGTCGGCGGGCTGGATGCCCTCCATGGCCAGGTTCTCCTCGACGGCGATGCGGTTCATGAGCCGGTAGAAGCCGGCGGCGTCCTTCGTCCGCAGCAGCAGGCCGCGGCCGTCGGAATGGAGCTTGACCTCCACGGCATGGTTGAGCTCGAAGATCCGCGCCGCCAGGACGGCCGGGCGGTCGCAGCGGACCAGGATCTGCATGGGGTGTTCCTCGACCTCCTCGCGGACGTCGTGAATGCCGCCCTCGGCCACCACGTAGCCGTGGTTCATCAGGATGACCCGGTCGGAGAGGATGTCCACCTCGTGCAGGATGTGGCTGGAGACGATGACGATGCAGCCGTCCGCCGCCACCTCCTGAAAGATGGCGATGACCTCGGCCCGGGCCATGGGGTCGAGGCCGTTGAGCGGCTCGTCGAGGATGAGCACGCGGGGCTTGTGAGCGATGGCCTGGGCCAGCTTGATCCGCTGCCGCATGCCCTTGCTGTAGGCGGCGATCTTCTTGCCGGCCGCGTCGGTCATGTTCACGCGGGCCAGGGCGTCCCGGGTGAGCGCCTCCACCTCGGCCTCGGGCAGGCCGTGGAGCCGCAGGAAGCCGCGGATGAAATCGGAGCCCGTCAGCCCCTTGGGGAAGGCGTCGTACTGGGTGCAGTAACCGACGTGGCGGAAGACCCGCTCCGGCCGGTTCACCGGGATGCCCAGCACCTCGATCTCGCCTTCGGTGGGCCGCAGCAGTCCGGTCATGAGGTTCAGCAGGGTGGTCTTGCCGGCGCCGTTCGGGCCCACCAGGCTGGTGATGCCGGGCTCCACCGCCAGGCTCACCCGGTTCACCCCGAGCACCTCGCCGTAAAACTTCGAGACGTCGCGCAGGACGATGCGGGGGTTGGCGTCCATCATCGCACCACCTCGTAGGCCCGCACGCGCCGGTAGAGCAGGAACAGGAATCCGGCGCACTGGGCCAGGATGATCGCGCCGGCCCAGACGGGCGGGATGACGGCGTCCGTCTCGGCGAGGAAGAGGGCGTCCCAGACGATCTTGAGCAGCTCGGCCGGGTTCAGGACGACGCCCCACTGCGTGCTCAGCATTTCGTTGAACGCCTCGGCGACGCCGGCGCTGATGAGGAAGAAGCCCAGGATCAGGAACCCGGCCACCGGCCGCCACTTCACCCAGGCGGAGAAGGCCAGCGCCAGCAGCGCCAGCACCAGGATCCAGGCCCACGAGCCCAACCAGATCGCCACGGCGATCCGCACGTTGGCGAACAGCCAGCCCGCGCCCGCCATGGTGCATTGAAAGATGAAGAGCGCCAGCAGGGGGATCCAGGTCAGGAGCGAGAGGAAGCCCACCAGGACCGTGAGCTTGCCGAGGATGTACTCGGTGCGGGAGAACGGGCGGGCCAGGATCAGCGGCAGCGCGTTGTTGGACAGGTCCGGCGCGATGAGCCCCGGCCCCACGATGGCGGTGAGGAACATCCCCAGGCCCGTCTGGATCGCCAGGAAGTACAGGAAGAAGTCGGCGTTGATGGGGAGCAGGTCCCGGATGGTCTGACCGATCATC
>JAEAMF010001967.1_pt1 | contig 12911 bp, 11 predicted proteins | sample 8958721 | NCBI WGS metagenome assembly JAEAMF01 (sample SAMN16933255, study PRJNA681124) | bioreactor sludge metagenome | isolation source: anaerobic bioreactor treating anionic surfactant - SDBS | place: India: Bengaluru | collected 2019-02-28
TCGCCTCGCTAATCTCATATTCCTGTTTGGAAATGGCCTGCTTGGCCAAAAGGCGCTTATTCCTTTCCAGCTGCGCCCCGGCCGTTTCGAATGTGGCTTTATCAGCTGCATACTGCAAAGCCAGGTCGCGGGGATCAATTTCGGCAATCAGTTGCCCTTTCTTTACCCGCTCCCCTTCAATTACAGGCAGGTTTATAATCTGCCCGTTCACCCTGAAGGCCAGATTAACAAAATCCACAGGCTCCACAACCCCCGAAAACTCTTTCCGGATGTCGGAATAAGCTTCAACTGTGGCAATTTTAACAGGAATAACGCGATCACCGTCTTTTGTTTTCGTTTGCGAACAAGCCATCAAGGCTGCGACGGATAGGATAGTAAATAGATGTTTTTTGTTCATAGATAAACAATCTTATATGGAAATTAAGAATAACAAAGGGTATATACCCGTTGGCGGAATTAATTTAAGTTGATAAATATGAGTAAAAAGTTGTACATGTCGCTGATTTTTAGTAACTTAGTGGTGATTAAAACATTAAGTTCAAACCATCGTATGTACAACCTTTATGCAAAATTAGTCAAAATACTTGAGATATGCAAGCAATTCTCTGAAAATCTCGTCAATGATTCGGGTAATGTTCCACGTCGTGGTCCTGTTCCCAAGTTTTCGGATTTGGAAGTGGTGGCGCTATCCCTGACGGCAGAGACCGAGAGCATTGATAGTGAGAAGTGGTTGTTCGACTATAAATTGCAAGAATACAAGGACAGCATTCCCAATCTCATATCAAGGAGACAGTTCAATGACCGCAGGAAGAAAACGTCAGGCCTGTGTGAGGAACTGCGCAAGCGGATTGCCATGGAAATGGATGGCGGAGAGGAACAATTCTTTGTTGACTCCAAGCCGATAGAGGTCTGTAGGGTTGCAAGAGGAAAACGTTGCAAGATGGGGCGTGCCGGCAATTTCTCGCAAGCTCCCGACTTCGGCTTCTGTGCTTCGCAGAACACGTATTATTTTGGTTATAAGTTACACGCTCTCTGTGGGTTAAGTGGAGTTATCCATTCCTATGATCTGTCAAAGGCAAGTGTGGCTGACCTCCATTATATGAAGGATGTAAAACATACTTATCACGACTGTAGCATCTATGGTGACAAAGGGTATATTGGAGCTGACGTACAGCTTGACTTGTTCGAAACCGCACACATAAGACTGGAGTGTCCGTATCGGCTCAACCAAAAGGATTGGAAACCGACATTCATTCCGTTTGCAAAGGCAAGAAAGAGGATTGAGACAATATTCTCACAACTTACAGACCAGTTCTTGGTCATCAGGAACTACGCGAAAATAACGAATGGTTTGTTTGCCAGAATCATTGGCAAAATTAGTGCACTTACCATTCTGCAATACGTAAACTTCATTAACGACAAGCCCATTGGCAGAATTAAGTATGCACTAAATTAATTCCGCCAACAGGTTTTGACTATTATTTTTTTAGTATCCTCAACGCATTAAAAATCGCAATCAGGGCAACACCAATATCTCCAAACACAGCTTCCCACATGGTGGCAATACCAAAAACACCCAGAACAATGAAAATTAGTTTTACACCCATAGCAAAATAGATATTCTGCCAAACAATGTTTCTCGTTATTTTCGCAACGTCAATGGATAAAGCAACTTTTGACGGTGAATCTGTCATCAGGACAACATCGGCTGTTTCAATTGCAGCATCGGATCCAAGTGCTCCCATTGCTATTCCTACATCCGCACGAGCAATCACAGGAGCATCATTTATTCCATCCCCCACAAAGGCAACTTTGCCGCCCTTACTTTCGGCGATTAATTGTTCAATATGTTTCACTTTATCTTCCGGCAACAGTTCGTAGTAAAAGCTGTCGATACCTAATCTTTTTGCAAAGGCTTGTGCGGCAAATTGATTGTCGCCAGTAAGCATGACCGTTTGAATATTCTTTGCTTTTAGGTTTTCGATTGCTTCAATGGCATCATCTTTCAGGGTGTCCGAAATGATGATATAGCCAGCATATACATGATCAATGGTCACATGCACTACAGTTCCATCCACCTGACAAACCGAATGCTCGACGTTTTCTTTGTGTAGCATCTTGTCATTGCCGGCAAGTATTGTTTTTCCATCAACGGTAGCTTTAATACCATGTCCTGAAATTTCTTCAGTTTTTGTAATTTTAGCCCTATCAATTTTACCTTGGTAAGCAACTGTAATGGATTGCGCAACCGGATGATTTGAATTGGCTTCAGCATAAGCTGCATATTCCAATATTTCTTCTTTCGAAAAACCGTTGGCCGTAACTACCTCTGAAACTTTAAATTCTCCTTTTGTAAGTGTGCCTGTTTTATCAAACACTACGGTAGTTACCTGTGTCAGTGCATCCAAAAAGTTAGACCCTTTTACTAAAATCCCTTTCCGGGCAGCTAACCCAACTCCGCCAAAATAGCCTAAGGGAATACTTATTACTAATGCACAAGGGCAAGAAATAACCAATACAACCAGTGCGCGGTAAATCCAATCGCCAAAGGTTTGTCCACTAAATAAAAGCGGTGGCACTATAGCCAGAAGCAAAGCACCAATAACTACTATCGGTGTATAATACCGGGCAAATGTTGTAATGAATTTCTCGGTTTCCGCTTTTTGTGAAGTGGCGTTTTCGACTAACTCAAGGATTTTTGAGACAGACGACTCTCCAAATAATTTATCGACTTTTACTGTAAGCAAGCCGGATTGATTAATCATTCCGGCCATTACTCCATCTTTTTCAGATACTTTTCGGGGAACACTTTCGCCAGTTAGTGCTGCGGTATCAACAAACGAAGTTCCATTGAGTATTGTTCCATCGAGTGGTACTTTCTCGCCCGGCTTAACGATAATGGTGTCTCCAACTTTCACCTCTTCGGGAGAAACTTTGACTACCTCCTCACCTGATTTCAGATTGGCATAATCGGGTTTAATTTCCAACAACGATTTGATTGACCTGCGTGATCGACCCACTGCAATGTCCTGAAACAATTCACCTGTCACATAAAATAGCATCACTGCCACTGCTTCGGGCATTTGATGAATAGCAAAAGCTCCAAGTGTAGCTATGGCCATTAAAAACTGTTCATCAAAGAATTGGCCTCTAATGATATTTTTTACAGCAGAAGCTATCACATTCCAACCCACAATAAGGTAGGCGGTAACATATACAGCGTATTCAGCGAGTTGAAATGGGGTGTTGTGTAGCTTTTCTTCAAATACTATCCCGATAACCAGTAAGACCAAAGCGGAGGCAGCTTTAATTATGGTTCCTTTATTCTCTGCAAGTTCGTTTACTGAGACCAATGTTTTTACATTCTCAAAATCTTGAACTTCAACGTCCGGTTCAATTGCTTTAATCTTGGCTTTGACTTTTTCGATATTATTTGCATCAATTGTCATGGTGGCGTTTGCGAAATTTACCGATACGAATTTCACTTCTTCCATTTTTGACAGGCTGTTTTCAATCTTAGATGCACATGATGCGCAATCCAAGTTATTCAATTTATATTTTTTCATATTCGTTCTGTTTTACGAAAATGTTCGATTTTGTGAATAGTTAGTCATTTCTATTTGTATTTTTTGACTGTAAATATACCACTGTTTGTTTAGTTGGAAGTTGGCTGTTGTCATTTTCAGTTCGCAGAAAGAAATGCCTTTTGGCTATTTATCTTTTTCATTTTTTTACCTAAATCGAATCTATAACTCACCGATAATGCCGGATAAAGGGTTTCTATCATGAGAGCTGTAAGCGTAAGATTATCTGTGGCAGTCCATGATAATCCTTCATGAAAGTTTCTACCGTCATAAGAACCAAAAGCAGTGAATTTTTCAAAGAAGATAGCAGATAAGCCCGAAAGGAAAAATGGTTGGTCTAAATCCTTAAATACAGATGCAGCGCCCACATAACCTTGTAATGCAACTTTCTCGTTAAACTCAAAAGTTTTTGTCAGCATCCCATAAACCGATTGGTCATTTCCACCTGTACGAACACTTCCTGTTCCGATAATAATACCCGGATACCATTTGTCTTCTTTTTCAGCTAAAGCCTTTATACGTAAACTCCATATCGGTTTTTTAGCCTTGAAGGCGTAACCTACTCCCACATCCATCCATTTGAATACACCATAACGAACATTTGCAACAGTGTATTCGTCATCGGATGTAGGCATTCCTAAAACCGATACAACCAAATTGTTTTTTGCAATAATACCGCCACTGCTGCCACCCGAACATGCCGGACAATTTGGACCGCACTCCTGTGCATAACCCTTGCCGAAAATAAAAAATACTCCTGCAATTACAACACATACTTTAATCAAATTTTTAGTTTTTTTCATGACTCAGTTATTTAATATTTATTGCAAAAGTAATGTGTATTTAATGCAACTTGTTTGCAAACTTCTTACAGTGGTTGCACACTCCCTTAATAACATAATTTATTGTTTTTGTTTCAAATCCAACAGGTAACGTAACTTTAGGTATCGAAATATCTCTTAAACAATACGCACGATTACATACGGAGCAATAAAAATGGACATGTTGCCATGCAGTGCTGCAATCACACTCTTCAACGCATACCGAATATTTCAATGACCCAGAGCCATCATCAACCGTATGTACTATTAAATGGTTCAGAAATAGTGTCAAAGTCCTAAATAGGGTTGACTTATCAATGGTCTCCAATTCGGCTTCCAAATCTAACAAACTAAAAATCTCTGTCTTATTAGAAATGGTATCAAGAACCAACAGCCTAATGGCTGTTGGTTTGATACCGCTTTTTTCAAGTCTATTTAAATACTTATTTTTTTCCATCGTTGTAAAAGTTGATAGGAAGTATTCATAAAAAAGCTGACTAATCTTGCATTATAAAGCTACAGCCGACAGTTCAGCAAGTGCCTTTTGATAATCGCGTTCAGCTTCCAGAGTCTGGTTCATCATATTGTAGTACAGACCCAATTCGACTATGTAATTTAATAGGGAAATCTCACCCGCATCAAGTGCTTTCTTGAGCAACTCTGTGCTGTTTGTCATTGCTAACGATTTTCGGTATGATTCAGCTGTGATTTTCAGACCTAAAGCACGGTTGTACTGAATTTGAAGCTGGTTGTAAAATTGTAGCTTACTATCCGTTTCGCGTGCTTGTGCTGCAACAACCGCTGATTTTGCCTGTTTCACACGATTTTTGTTTTCCCACAATGGGACTGAAACACCCATTGCAAGTCCCTGAAATCTTTGTCCAACCACATTTTCAGTCATATAGCCAGCCGAAAATGTGGGTAAACCTTTAGCTTTGTTCAATGATACCTGCTTTTGGCTCACCACTACTTCTTGTTTGATATAAGCAAGAATAGGATTTTTTTGTTCTGCTTGTAGATACCAATCTTCAAAATTGAGCGGAAGTTGTTGTTGCTGATTCAATTGATAGTCATCCATTACTATGTCCATGCCCCCATTCAGCCTTTTAAGTTGAGACAATAGTTCATTGCGTTCAACATCAATGCGAGCCATTTCACCGTTTATTGTAGATAAACTCAATTGCGCTTTGTTGTACTCTAACCTATTGGCATCTCCACTATTTAAACGGTTTTGATATCCTGAAGCAATAGTTTCGGCATGTTGCAACCTTATCTCTAATTCCTTTTTCAAGGCATTAAAATAAATCAGTTCGATGCAATACTGTTTTGCTTCCAACAGAATATTCATTCTTTCGGCTTTGTATTGCCATTCGACTAAAGCGTTATGCTCATCGGCAATTTTGCTTTTCATACCTGTTATGGTCGGAATATCAAAAGTTTGAGAGATACTGAAATCAGTACGATTTCCAATAGTCGAAGGGTTTCCCCAAAGGTAATTAAATCCAACTTCCGGGTTCGAAAGGTATATTCCGGTTTTGTTTTCTAACTTTTGTGCTTTAACAGTCTCTTTTAGTGCTTTTAAAGTGTTGTTGTTTTCTTCAATTGCTTTCAATGCTGTTGTAACATTGTTTTGGGCATTAAGCGAGATGCTCGCAAATAATGCCATTATGCTGATTATTAATGTTTTCATATTAATCTTGTTTGTTGATTATTAAATCATCTTGCATTACTTCTCTTACAATCTCTTTGTTTGTAAGAAGATACATAATAGGAATGATAAAACCGTTTAATAATGTTGATGTTAACAATCCCCCAAGAATAACTTTTGCCATTGGACTTTGTATTTCATTTCCCGGCAAATCGCCACCTAACGCAAGCGGAACCAATGCAAGTCCGGAAGACAATGCGGTCATCAGGATAGGATTCAGACGGTCTAAGGAGCCATGTATAACACTATCAAACTTGGATAAACCTTCGTCCTGCAAATCGTTATAGCGCGAGATGAGCAGCATTCCATTTCGTGTTGCAATACCAAAAAGCGAAATAAATCCGATAATTGCCGGAATACTTATTATTCCTCCTGTAAAATAGATGGTAAAAATTCCACCTATAAGCGCTAACGGAAGATTTAATAATATAACTGCTGATTGCGTTACACTTCTAAATTGAGCAAATAACAGCAAGAATATTACCATGATTGAGAAAATAGAAGTTATAAGAAGCGTTCGCGATGCTGCTTGTTCACTTTCAAACTGACCGCCATACTCTATATGATAACCTTCGGGCAACGTTATTTTTTCGTTTACCGTTTTCTGAATATCATTTACCACGCCCCGCAAATCACGCCCGGCCACATTGGCAGAAATAACAATCTTTCGGGAAACATTTTCTCTGTTGATTGTATTTGGACCTGTTGATGAAGTAACTTCCGCAATATTTCCCAGTGGTATCATTCGTCCATTGGCATCTACTATCAAGTTTTTGATTCTGTCGGCGGTTGCCCTGCTGTCGTCACTTACTTTAAGAGTAAGATCGAATGATCTATTTCCTTCATAAACCTGTGAAACAACCTCCCCTGCCAACATGACATTAACAATCTCGCCAAATTCGGGCAGCGTTATACCATATTTAGCCATTGCTTCCCTTTTTGGTTCAATTTTTAATTGTGGGCGTTCTATCTGTTGTTCTACATTCAGGTCGGCAATACCTTCAATGCCCTCAACAGAAGCTTTGATTTGGTTTCCCAATAAAAACATTTTATTCAAGTCAGTTCCAAACAACTTGATAGCAATATTGGCTCGTGTTCCTGAAAGCATAGCATCGATACGGTGGGAAATAGGCTGTCCTATTTCTATATTGACACCTGGTAATACTTTCATTTTTTCACGAATTTCAACCAAAACTTCTTCTTTGGATCGTTTGTCGAGTTCAAAAGGAGCTTCTATTTCCGATACATTCACACCCAAAGCATGTTCGTCTAATTCCGCACGTCCGGTTTTTCGTGCTACAGTTTTTATTTCGGGAATTGAGAGTAAAATATCCTCAGCTATACGCCCGATTTTGTCCGACTCTTCAATTGAAATTCCCGGAATTGTACTGATGTTAATTGTAAATGAGCCCTCATTAAATGGGGGTAAAAAACTTCTACCTAATGTAAAAAACATGATTACAGCAGCCACCAGAACACCACCTGTTATACCAAGTACCCATTTTTTATGAGTGAGTGCCCATTTTAGGGCTTTTTCATATACAATTTTCACTTTCCTGACAATATAAGGCTCACGTTCGGGTTTGTCTCCTTTTCGGGGTTTACCTAATAAATAGCTACACAATACAGGTGTAAGCGTAAGAGCAACAACCGTAGAGGCAATCAATGCCATGATAAATGCTACTCCCAGAGGAGCAAGCATACGTCCTTCCATTCCTGAAAGGAAAAACAGAGGAACAAAACTGGCAATAATGATAAGCGTTGAGTAAAGAATAGGCATACGTACCTCTTTTGACGCTTCAAAAACAATGGTCAATACCGTTTTTTGTTCTTCTTTTGGCTTCTGTCTGTTTTCCCGTAGCCGTTTAAATACATTTTCAACGTCCACAATAGCATCATCGACCAAAGAACCGATAGCAATAGCCATACCGCCTAAGCTCATGGTATTGATAGTCAAACCCATGAATTTAAGGGAAAGTATGGTAAAAACTAATGCAAGCGGAATCGTAACAAGCGAAATAACGGTTGTACGGGCGTTCATCAAAAAGATAACCAATATGATTACTACAAAAATCCCTCCTTCGTATAAAGATTTTTGCACGTTATTAATTGAATTGTCAATGAATCGGGCTTGACGGAAAATATCAGTAGCGATTTTTACATCGGCAGGTAATGTTTTTTGAAGCTCACCTAACGATGTGTCTAATTTATCCGTTAACTCTAATGTGCTGGTTGAAGGCTGCTTGGTTATTGTTAGTAAAACAGCTGCCTTTGCACGATTAGAAGCAATACCCAGTTTAGGAGCTTTATTGCCAATTTTCACATCAGCAATATTTTCAAGTAATACCGGTATATCATTTGTTGTTTTTATGACAGCTTTACCCAATTCCGAAATTTTATTGGTGGAAAGTATTCCCCTAATGATATATTCGTTTCCATATTCGTATAAAACACCTCCGGCTGTATTTTGATTCATTTTGGTAACTACACCAATTACTTCATCCATCCCAATGCCATAATGCTTCATTTTCTCAGGATTAAGTAATATCTGATATTCTTTAATCTCTCCTCCCAACACCGTAACCTGTGCCACTCCCCCTGTGGATAATAATCGTGGGCGGATAGTCCAGTCGGCTAAAGTTCTTAATTCCTGCAAAGAAGTGGAATCTGCTGTAAGACCAACAATCATAACTTCTCCCATTATGGATGATTGCGGCCCTAAAGTAGGGTTGCCAACATTTGAAGGCAATGCGTCTTGCACTACAGACAATTTTTCTGAAACTATCTGCCTATTGCGATAAATATCCGTTCCCCAATTAAATTCAACCCACACAACAGAAAACCCGGTAGTAGAAGATGAACGAACACGACGCACGTCAGTAGCTCCATTCAATGCAGTTTCCACCGGAAATGTAACTAAGCGTTCAACTTCTTCGGGAGCCATACCTTTAGCTTCTGTCATTACGACTACTGTTGGTGCGTTTAAATCCGGGAACACATCTACTTCCATATTAGTGGCAGTATAGGTTCCCGCCAACATTAACAATACGGAAGCCACTAAAACAACCATTCGGTTGTTCAGCGAAAATCTTATTATTTTATTTAACATATTATTTCATGTTTTAAAAATTAATGATTGTGACCTTCTGGCATAACCGATGAAGTAGCAGCCAGTTTTACTTGATACACACCTTTGGTAACGACCTTATCACCAACTTTTAATCCTGAAAGAATATGTACTCTTTCACCGTTATTCTCTCCAAGTTCAACTTCTTGCTTTTTATATCCTTCTGCATCTAACTGCAAGTAGACAAAAAACAATCCTTGTTCTTCCGTTATTGAAGATACAGGAATAGAGATTACATTGTTTTGAGGGCTTGATAAAAGATAAACTTCTGCAAATGCACCCGGTATAATATCACCAATATTGTCAAATTCAAAAGTTACCGGAATGTAAAAAGTATTATCACCTGATGATTTTCCATAGGATAACAACTTGCCATTTAAATCGGAAAGTTTATATACAGTTTTATCGTAAGAGAGTTTAAAATTGGCAGTTTTTATGCTTTTAAGTATTTTGAAATTGCTCTCGGTCACCTCTGCTCTTAATTGCAAACGTTTGTTTTGTGAAACTGTAGCTATGGCTTGCCCAACAGAAACATACTCACCCTGAGATACTAACCTGTTTTTCAGGTATCCACTGATAGGAGAGGTTACACTAACACCTTTTGCCGTATTATTGGAAGCTTGTGCATCATAAGTTGTTTTAGCCGTTTCGTATCTAAGTTTAACTTGTTCAAACTCTTTTGTAGAAATAATCTGGTCTTTTGCAAGATTTTCGGCACGTTTATACTCTTTAAGCGCTGTTTCGTAAGCAATCTTAGTTTTTGCGGCAGGGTCACCCTCTAACAGCTTTTTTGCTGATATCGTAACAATTGATTGACCTGCACTCACGGCAGTACCTTCAGTAATTGAGGAATTTGTAAATGAAACAATTCCATTTGAGGTAGCTGCAATAACTACTTCATTGCCCTGTGGTGCTTGTATTTGTCCACTTGTTTTAATGGCATTATAAAAAGTTCCGGGAGAAACAGTTTCGGTAGTAAGCCCTGCTAATTTTGCTTGTTTTTCTGAGAAGGCTATTTCATCGGCGTGTTCACTATTTTCTGGACTTTCGCCTTTTTCATGTTTAACTCCTTCTTCATCTTTGGAGTGGTCATGCTCACCCTCTTTTTCACCAGCTTCGGCATGGGTGTCAGCAGCATGTCCGTGTTCGTCAGTTTTTCCTTTGCAGCCAGTAAAAACAGCTACACATATCATTGTCAAAAAAACGATACTATATTTTAATGTACTCTTTGTTGAAAAAGATTTAATTCTGTTTATCATTTTGTTTCTGTTTTATTTATTAAACTATTTTTTATTTGTTTCGGTGTGTTCACTACCATGGTCGTGTCCATCGCCTTCTACATGTTTAGTTTCTTTCTCGTTTTTCGAGTGGTCATGTCCATCACCTTCGGAATGTTTGTGCTCTTCAGTTTCGATATGGGTTCCTGGAGCATGATCATGGTCGTTAGTCTTTTTTTCTTTGCAGCTGGTAAATACAGCTACACTTATCATTATTATAAAAAGTACACTTGTTATATTTTTAAATTTATATGTTGACATAATAATACAGTTTAATTGTTTTTTAAATTCGAATAATAATTTATAAAGTTTTGCTTGTTTTCAAAATACACAACGTCGGGGTTGTTTTTAGATTTAAACCCAATGATTGCATTGGATTTGAGTATATTTATACCTGTCAGCGCATCCTTTGAATAGGCTTATTTGCTTGAATTATAATACTGCTTGAATGTTTCTATATTTTGGAAATAAACAATCTCAGGTTCGCCCCGATTTTTCAATCCAATCAAAGCATTAGCTTTGCAAATAGTGTCACCTGATAAGGGATCCGGGATAAATGCATCTTCCTTATAGTGATTAACGAGATGGTCATAGCAGTCCCGGTTACAGAAGAAATAGTCTTTTCCTTTATAACTAAGTTTTAAACTTTTATGATTAAGCAGCTTGTCACCATTCATACAAACAAGTTCCGTGGGAACTTCCTTGCCATACAATGCATATTTACGGTAGACAAATTTTGTATCATATCTAAAAACGATGAATATATTGAAAAAAATTGCTAAAATGAAAAATGAGCCAAAGCTGATTAGTAACGTTCGATTAAATTTTCTATCTTCAATAACCTTCTTTTCCAGCAATTCCTTCTTTGTCAGTTTTCTTTTACTCATTTTAGAGCCTAATTTAAAACATGAACAAAAACCTGATATTTCTATCAGGGAGTTAAAATGCGAAGTGAAATTAAACTAAGGCAGGAGGACCTCTAAAGGATGGCTCGGATGAAAGATACTGTTTTAATACAACAAGATCTTTAATTGGAAAAGCAGTTAATAAAACTCTGTCATAGAGTTTTATTAAATTAGAAGCTGTAATAACAAATAACAAAGCATTAAACGCAGTATTCGTGTCAATTGTTATTGAATTAGCTTTTGTAAAAACAATATTATTTAGGGCGTGGCAATGCTTATCAGCTTCAGTCGAAGACTCGCCCCGTGTTTCTGTTGCACTAGAATTGTTATGGTCGCTATATAAATCGAGATGATGGTGATGAGGGATGGTAGCATGAAGTAGTATTACCAGACCAGCCAGCAATACTAATACAAACTTACTATTTTTCACCATTCTGTTCATAGAAATCTGATTACAACTGTTAGAACACCCGCAAAGATAATATAAAAGTTTATGCAACCAAGTTGCAAAGTTATTCCTTGCAGTTTGAGCAAACTCCTTTGACAACCATATTTATATTTTCTATACTAAAATTAACAGGAAGATTGATTGAAGGAATAGGGATGTCACTCAGACAAAATGTATGTTGACATTTTATACAAAAAAAGTGTACGTGCAAATCTTCCGGGTGGCATTGGCATGATTCTTTACATAGAGCATATTTAACGGCGCCAGTTCCGTCGTCTATGCTATGAATCAGCTTGTTTTCCTCGAATGTTTTGAGAGTGCGGTATAGGGTTGTTTTATCGGCTTTGTTGAACATGTTTTCAATATCAGCCAAACTTACTGCGCTCGTTTGTTCGCTGAGTATTTTCAACACCAACTCACGCATGGCGGTTGGTTTGACATTTTTGGTTGAGAGTTTTTTATCTATCTCTTTCATTTTTAAATTCTTTTCTTTTTATCTATGTTTCAATTTAGCACTGTATCTATCCACGAAGCTTGTGCGGAGGGTTGTCTTTTCTCTTTTTCTTTCAATCGGGTTGTAAGTTGTCGTTGAAAAGTTTTTTTTTTCGGCTTGCTGGTAACATCAATATATAGGCATTGCCCATATATTCACTATATGCCTATAAATATCATTGCGTATCTTTACTGTAAATGACTGTATGTATATCCGATTGTAATTTATTTTCCAAAGATAAATAACATATTTAAAAACGCCAAAATTTAAGGAAGAAATCTTAAGAATTGTTGAATGGCTGAATAATTGACTAACTGAATAATTGGTTAACTGAAGCGTCTCCCGAACTCAGAACCCGAAACCCGAAACAATTAATTTATTTCTGCTTTTTTCTTACTTCTATTCTTGCTTGCGACATTCTTTCGCGCAAACCACCTTCTTCTAAAAATTCTTTTTCCAACGTTTTTTTTGCTGAGCCAGTAAATACGATGTTACCCCCCGCTGCCGCACGATTGCATCGTGTGGCAACAACTTTAAATCAATACATT
>JAEAMF010001964.1_pt1 | contig 12908 bp, 10 predicted proteins | sample 8958721 | NCBI WGS metagenome assembly JAEAMF01 (sample SAMN16933255, study PRJNA681124) | bioreactor sludge metagenome | isolation source: anaerobic bioreactor treating anionic surfactant - SDBS | place: India: Bengaluru | collected 2019-02-28
ATTTGTGGACGATGGTTAATTTTGTAGAAGAATATACTACCTTAAACTATAGCTCCGATAATTCAGTTTTTTCGGCGGATAAATATCAATTGATTAATGATGGACAAGATCAGGTAAAAATTTCTTTGGAACTAAAAGATGATCAGGGAAATTCTCTGCCGGCAAATACCAAGGTGGATTTTGCCTATGGACAAATATTCGATGACAACGTAACCATAGGACGAAATAATGATTCATATTACACTGACCAAAACGGTCATATTGAGTTCGGTATAACATATGACGCCGTAGTTGAAACAGAAAGAAAATTGACTAATATGGCTTGGACGTATTCAGTTAACGGAATGCCGAGCAATAAATGGTTGAAAATAAATGTAGTTAACGAGGAAGAAACAACTGCTACTTTATCGGTCGCTAGAAATAACACTACTCCCTATTCCAATATTGTTTTGACGGGAACAAATAATTTGTTGCTGGCAAAATTTGATCTGTCATCAACCGGAGAAACCGTCAGATTGGAAAGACTGGGTTTTGACTTGGGTGATGATGAATTGGGAGAACTGATTAGCCAAGTATATATAAATGACGGCAATGATAATATCGCCGCAGCAAGTATTGATAATAATCAAGCTGAATTTACTAATCTGACTTGGACTATTGCTCCGGGAACAAATAAACAATTTTCTGTTTACGCCGATTTAAATAACATGGATGACAGCGGAGCATATAGCGGTAAAAGAGTAGAAATCGGAGTAGATGATGATATTTTATTGCGATATGTTGGTCTTGATTCTGCTGTAGTCGGCACACATTTTGTCAATCACATAGACGGCGATGCAGAAGCGACTGGCAATGCTATGGTAGTTCACAAAACCACTCCTTTGATGATCAAATCAGAATATACAAACAATATTTTGGAATCCGGGGAAAAAGAAGTGTATAAATTTGGTTTAAATTCAAATAATGGTGATTATGAATTTGGAAAATTTGTTTTAAATTATGGTAAAACAGGTAATTACAATATTGATAGTTGTTCTGTATATAAAAGTGGGACAATAGTAGCCAACGGAATTATTGGAACAAATAGCATAGCTTTTTCATTTAATAATTTGCAAAGAGCGCCGTTTAGCGATTATACAGTCAAATGCACTTTCAGTGGAATCTTTAGCAACAATGATGCTTTTGATTCATTCATAGATGCAGATACGGATTATACTCCCAACAACACCTTTCAAAATATAGCCGCCACGAGCGCAAATATAGTTTGGTCTGACTTGAGTAATAGCAATCATCTGGACATCACTCATAATCCTACTAGCAACGACTTTACCAATGGTTATTTATTGGAGTCACTTGATCATCAAGTATTAATTTATACTTCATCCGAACCATCTATTCCAACCGTTGATTTAAAAGCCAATAGCTCCGATGGTCCGGTGACAATCACTGCCGGTAATAATGTGACAATGAGTTGGACTTCGACCAATGCTACCAGTTGCAGCGCGACTTGGACAACCAAGACAACCACTAATGACAGCGACACAATAAATAATGTAACAGCTAATAATATTTACACTATCCAGTGTGGAACGGCCAGCGATAGTGTAACGGTAAATGTCGAGCAAATTCCGGCGCCAACAGTGGATCTAAAAATAAATAGTTCTGATGGTCCGGCGACTATCGATTCAGGCGAGAGTGTTACTTTGAGTTGGGTCACAACCAATGCGACGACATGTACTGCCAGCGGTAGTTGGTCAGGCAGTAAGAATAGCAGTAGCGGGGAAGAAACTATTAATAATGTTACAACTGATGGCACTTACACTTTGCAGTGTACCGGTGATGGTGGAACGGCCAGTGATAGTGTAACTGTTTCTATCAATCAAAATGCTAGCATTAGCGGTGGAATAATTTTTGCACGTAGTGGCAATATTTACAAAGTAGATCTGGAAGGAAACAACGAAACACAACTTACTTCTGACGGCACAGATAGTAGTCCGAAGGTTGGAGGTAGCTGGGTGTATTTCAGTCGCGTTCGTAGCGGAGGCAGTCACAACATCTGGAAAATGAAAACGGATGGTACTGAAGTTACCAAATTAACCAACGATGACGGAAATGACACGGAACCTTTTTTGGGAGGGGGAAAAGTTTTCTTTAATTCAAATCGAATATCCGGAATTGAACTTTATTACATGAATACCGATGGAGGAAGTATAACCGGCTTTGATAGCAAAAATAATTCTTTGCTTGGTTATTATTCTCTTGGATATAATAATGGATATGACGGATATATTACTACTGGCACAGTTTATTGTGGGCCCGGAGGCTGTCAATATTATAATCTGTATGATTACGATATTAACAGTTCAACTAAAATTACCACATATTCCGGCACATCAGGCGCCAGTGAATTAAATTGGAGCGAAGATGGTAATTTATTGATTATGAAATGTGGCATAGTAGACTCTGCTTGTGGCACAGCCGGTTATTTTTATAGTTACAACAAACTGAATGGAAATAAAACTCAAATAAAATACGGCAATAATCCAAGTTTATTTCCAGGCAATAGTAAGATAGTTTATATTAATAATAGTGGTCATATTTGTCTCACTAACCTTGATGGTACAGGCGAATTTGATCTAGGAGTGACCGGTTCTAATCCGCAATATACCGCCTTATAAATAATCAAAAAATATTTTAACCGCCGATCAGTTTGATCGGCGGTTTTTTTGGATTATTACGAGTTATTTTTTAGAAAATAACCACTAATAAAAAAATTATAATCATGGAAACCGCAATAATGATTTTGAGAGCATTGCCAAAAGCCAGGGCAAAAATTAGACCGAAACTAGCTTTGATGGCGGAAAAAGCCCGACGTTGATAAAAATACTCGCCGATAAAAGCTCCCAGGGCAATTCCCAATAATAACCCGGGCAATTGGCCAACAAAAAAACCGATAGCCAAACCAATAATCGCCCCGCCTAAACCATAAAAACTCATTTTCAGATGTTTGGCGGTCAGATAGACCAGCAAATATTCAATAACGGCGGCAATTAACCACATGAACAGGAAAATAATAATAACGATATAATTTACTTCAGTAAATCCGGTGTAGATGCCATACAAAAGGGCGGCAATGACAATTAAAATAATACCGGGAAGGGCCGGTAGTATTTCACCAATAACACCAACAAACATGAGAAGAAGAACTAAAATAAAGACAATAATATTGATAATCATATGAGAACAAAAAAGGCGGCAAAGTTTGCCGCCAAAAAAATTTTAATTATGACTATTGTCCTAAACGTTGTTTGATAGCAGTTTCCAGGTTGGACAGTTCTTGGTTGGTAGCTTGTTTACCGTTGATAAACAAAGTGGGAGTACCGCTAACGCCGGATTCATTGGCGCTTTTTTCGTCGGCTTCAATGTTGGCTAGATACTTTTGGCTTTCCAGATCGGCTTTCATTTGATCAGCATCCAAGCCAATAGAACGAGCATATTCCAAAATTTTATCCGTGTTTATATCATTAGTATAAATATAATTGTGAATTTCCCAAAATTTTCCTTGTGTGCCAGCAGATTCCGACAGCAAAGCGGCAGGGATAGCATTTTTATGATAGCTAAGCGGGAAATGTCGGAAAGTAAAGGAAACTTGACCGGGAAATTTATCAACCATACTTTCAAAGCCCATGGTATAAGCTCGACAAGGAGGACATTCGTAATCACCATATTCCACCAATTGGACAGGGGCATTGTTGGCGCCGAAAGTCCAATCATCGGCGGAAACAGCCGGAGTCAAGGAGGCGGTGGTGGTTTGGGTGGAACTATTATTGGTTTGTTGGGTAGTCGTATTATTGCCGGCATTGGTAGTTGCTGCGGAAGTGGAGGTAGTAGTATTTTTACTACTATATACCCAATAAACACCACCACCGAGCAAAATAACTATTAGGACGGCAATAAGCCAGTTGGAAAGATTATTCATATATCACCTCTTGGTAAAATTTTTTAATGTTTAATGTTTAATTTCTAAACATTTTGTTTAAAAATTGAAAATTAAAAATTAAAAATTGGATAAGGCTGATTTGATTTTGTCGGGTGAAAAACCGATAATAATTGTTTCTATGGGTGGCTTTGAGGAGTTAATAATAATAATCGGCACTTCCATTTGATTGGTTTTTTGGAAAATGAAATTGCGATTTTCTTCATGGTCAATTACGTCTTTTTCGGTATAAGCCAATGATTTTTCCGCCAACCATTGTTTGAGTTGTTGACAATGACTGCAAGAAGGAGAAGTGTAAATGGTAATTTTGGGGGACATACAATAAAAACTAACTTCGTGAAACTCTTATAAACTCTTATAAACTCTTATAAACTGGGGAATTTGGTTTAAAAGGGTTTTTAAGTGTTTGAAAGGGGTTTTTTATTATTCTGCCCATTTTTCCAGGGCTTCGGCGGCGGCATTTTGTTCGGCTTCTTGTTTGCTGGCGCCGCTTCCTTGTCCGTATTCATTATCCCCTATTTTGACGGCCATGACAAATTGTTTGGCGTGGTCCGGACCACTCTGAGAAACCAGATAGTATGTAGGAGTGAGATTAAGTTTTTCTTGCGATTTTTCTTGCAGGCGGCTTTTGGCATCTTGATATAAATGTTGGTCGAGGATTTTTGGCAAACGGATAATGATGTATTGATGAATAAAATCACTGGCCGCTGATAAACCATGATCCATATAAATAGCGCCGATCAATGCTTCAACAGTATTGGCCAAAATTAATTCGCGCTCACGACCGCCACTTAATATTTCACCTTTACTCAAAAGAAGATACTGGCCCAAATTTAATTCGGTGGCTACTTCTTTGAGAGTAGCGCCGCGCCCCCGCGCGGCGCGCCAGGTCGTCAAATCACCGTCGGGAGTGTTTATTTTTTCACTTTCAACAAAACTACTATTCTGCCCAAATTTAATTGGGTTTTTTATTTTTTGGTTTTTTGCGCCGTCGGCCGGCGCGCCGCGCCAGTTCGTCAATTCACCTTCGGGATTGGGATAATTACGAAAAAGATAATCGGTAACAACCAACTCAAGGACAGCATCACCCAAAAATTCTAATCGTTCATTATGTTCCAAGTGATAACTAGGATGTTCATTGAGATAGGAGCGATGAGTAAGAGCAATATTTAAAAAATCGAGATTTTTAAATTGAATTTTAAGAATTTTTTGTAAATCAGCAGGAGACATAGATAATAAGCGATTAATAATTAAAATTAACCAACGGCGCCGTCGTAACTTTCATCATACCAATAACTATCATCAAAATAGCCCGGGTCGTAGTCTTCAGGATAATAATCGGTGGGGGCGTAACTATAGGCGGCATATTCCGACAGATCGTGGAAGCCGTTATTGATGTCAAAAAAGCCTTCACCGCTATATAAAATATAGTTTCCGTAAGAATCATAGTAGCCATCGTCACCGATTTGATCAGTGGGTTGATATACATCAGAATAATAGGGCCAGAAATAACCTTCGGCGTCATAAAAACCGGACCCGTCATCCAAAATCCAGAGTCCTCCATCATAGTGACCGGGACCATAAAGGGCAACTGGGTCACTAGTGGTAGTTGGATGGAAAGTACCATAATCGTCATAGAATCCGGTACCATCATAGAGAACATAATTGCCATTGGCGTCATAATAACCATCTTGAGAATAAGAAGACCACCAATTGCCGGCTTGATCATAATAACCGGAGCCGTCATTGAGAATAAAATTACCATCTTCGTCAAAATAGCCATCACCATACCATTCTTGCCAGAGCCAGAAAGTACCATATGTATCATAAAAACCGGAGCCGTCATAAAGGATATATTTTCCGTATTCATCATAGTATCCTTCCTCGGCATAATCAGATGTCCAAGTTTTATCCCAAGGCCAAAAATTACCCCAAGCATCGATGTAACCGGTGCCATCATAGAGTATATACTCACCATAGGCGTTAAAATATCCGGGTTGGTCATAGATACTAGTTGGCTGATAGTCGGTATTGTAAACAGCAAAAGGTATGGTGGTGAAATAGTTGCCGTTGAGATAGATTTCTACCCAATAGCTACCGCTATACCACTGATTTTGTTGGTTGTTCAAAATAAAAGCCAGATAGCCACTGCTGGTATTTTCAACATTGATAGCCGAATCGGCAAGATATTCGCCTTGGCCATTGAAGCCTTCCCAGTACCAGACCGCCCAAACATTATCACCGGCTTGCAAGTCTTGCCATTTGGTAGAGGCAAAGAATGATTTGGCGGTATCGTAATACCAAGTAGTAGTGGACTGACAAGAATTATCGGAGTTGAGAGCGCTACATAATTGTCCATCGAGAAAAGTGGGATTACTAACGGTAGTCGGAGTAACAATCGCTTTTTGATTGGTAGAAATCTGGGCAGGATTGGATTGAGGTTGTTTTAATGATGATTTATTGTTATTGGTAACTGTTTTGGCTGACATACTGGTTTTATCTTGAGGGACAATTTCCTTGGTTCCTTTATCTTTGTTTTGTTTTTCTTGTTTCTTGTCGTAAAGCAAATTTACCTTACTATCAGCTTGAATAGAAAATTGTTTTTCGCCTAATTTTTTATTATCCATGGTGGTAACAATCACATACTGACCATTGAGCCAACCAGTAGCGGGTTTTTTGAGAGAAAAGGTTTCTTTGTTGCCAGCTGCGACTTTTTTGGTTTCCGTTTTGAGAGCGGTTTGGCTATTGTCTTTTTTCCATTCGACTTTTACCTGATGTTCACCTTGTCCATCGACAAAGACGGCAAAAATGATTTGTTTGGCTTGATCAGAAAAACCATCCGGATTATCGGCTTGTTTGACTGTCTGACCGTCGATCTCGGCGGCAATCAGAGTTTTATTGATTTTGGCTTGGCCGCCAGTAGAGATTGAACCAAGGGAGCAGCCGGAGAGGGAAAAAATAGCAATCAATATTCCTAGACAAATTTTAGAGATTTTGTTCATAAGTATAATTAATTTTCAATTTTCAGTTTACGATTTTCAATAAATTTCCAATGATCGATTTCAGACAAAATGTAATTCTCAAAGAAAACACGCCCGAATTTGTTTGGAAATTGGAAATTGAGAATTGGAAATTGATTTCAGGAGTGTTGTTTTTCGTCGATTACTACTTCACTATCAGTGGCGATTTCCACTTCTTCAACATATTTTTTCTCGTCAACCAATTTGGCGACCGGTTTTTCATTTTCAAAAATTGATCCCAATACTCCATTGATAAACTTGGATGAATTTTCACCACCATAGGCTTTTCCCAATTCGACGGCTTCATTGATCGCCACTTTGGGAGGAATATAGGGATCAAATAGTAATTCATAGATAGCCAAGGAGAGCAGAACGCGGTCGGTAACCGGTATCTGATCAAGCGGCCACTCCGGAGCATATTTGAGAATATATTGATCGATCTCGCCTTGGTGAGCGGCAACTCCCTGCAAAAGATTATTCAAATATTCCCGATTGGCAACTTCGGGAAGTAATTTAACCATGTTACGATCGACAATTTGCGGTAAAGTCAAATCGTCACGAAATTCTTTTTCATACAAAGACTGCATGGCAATAATACGAAATAGGTGCCTTGATCCTTGGGACATGATTGATTTAAGATTTTTTAGTGGATTGAGTGGATGTTTTGGTTGGTTTCTTTTTATCCAAGACTTTTCTTTTTTTGTAAACCCCACAAACGCCGCAGATATGATGCGGTTTTTTGGGTGACTTACACATGGCACAAATGGAAATAGCCGGTTGGGCCAGATTTTTACCAGCGCGGCGTTGATTGCGAGCGCTCTTGGTATGACGTTTCGTTGGGACAGCCATATTTTCTCCTGATGATTAGATTTTAATGCTCAAGTAATATTTTACGGGTTTTTAAGATATACTGCAATATTATACAATTTCCGATTTTTAATTGCCAATTTTCGATAAATTTCTAATGCTATAATTTTTTTATTTGACTAGACAAGATCTTCAACATAATATGTGGCTAGGAAAAATGAAATAAGAACAATAAAGCCAGCTAAAAAGAGACTGAAAAAATCTATGCCACCAGATAAGATAATATAGGAAAAATAGGAAAATGGTAATAAGATAATGAGAGCAATCGAATAACGGAAAAAGCTTGGAGAGGGATATTGATTTTCTTTAATCAAGTCCAAATTGTCAATTAATTTAATATTGGTTACTGAAATATACTTCTGCAAATAAAATAAAATTTGACCCAATTGTTTTTTACTGAAGTATTCCATATTACTACAGGTAAAAACAGGACGATGACCGATGTCATAAAAAACAATTTGAATATAGCTAGGTGATTTGCCATAACTTTTTCGTCTTTCGCTAATTATTTCTTTTATTGATAATAAATTTACTTTTTGAATTTCAGAGAATCTGTTTTTGTAGATTAGCTCTTGATTGGAAATTATTATTTGTCGACCGATAAGTTGATTATAAATATTTTTTAAACAAAGAAAGATAAAATAGATGACAAGTAAAATCAAGAGATAATAGATGATTTTTCCTGAATTAAGTGATGTTATCTCGGAAAAATTTATTGATAGCGGTTGAAATAATATCACTATCATAAAAGAAAAATACGCTATGAGACCAATATTCAGGGCCAAACGACCAAAAAATTTTAATTTCGCTTCGTGGGAATTGATGACTAATTGATTCATAATTTCTTTCAAAATATTCTTGAAAATTGATGCTTGGAAATTGAAAATTTTTTTTGTTTTACCAGCCGCCGCCGCCTCCTCCTCCTCCTCCGCCGCCAGAGGAGCCACCACCGCCGGAACCGGAAGAAGAAGGCGAGGAAGAAATAGTGCTAGACATTGAAGAAGATAGACTGGAAATAGAGCTGGAAAAATCAGCCGCATTGAAGGCCGCACCGGACATGGAAGTATACCAGACTGGAGCGTAGTGCGATTCCCAATCTTGGCCGTAGATTTCGGACATTTTGGCCGACCATTGTTTGACAATTCCAAAGACGATAGCGTAGGGTAAAAATTTTTCAAAGATATTTTCTTTTTCATTGAAGGCTTGGCGATATTTTTCGGCAGTTTCCATGAATAATTTAAAACCGGCGGCCTGCCACTTGTAATCGGCGCCTTGTGGCGTGAGTTTACTCATCCAAGACGCAAAGACAAGAACGATAATTACACTGGCGAAAACAGAAAACATAATAAAAGGCGCAACAAAACCAAGAACAAAAATCACCGCCAAACCGATATACATGTAATTTTGAATCTTGAAGCCCTGAGCTTCGAAAAGTTTTTGATCCAACATTTCTTTCTGAATATGATTTTTGAGGGGATCAATTTTGGTATAAAATTTATTGGTCAAAGACGAGAGAGCTATTTCACTTTTACCTTCAAAAAGATAATCCAGCAATTTGTGTTCGCTTTTATCCAAAGTAACTAGATCGGATTGGGAGGAATTTTTGGAAAGAATATAGTCTTTGTTGGTGAAAAACAAAACTTTTTTTTGGGTTTCTTTGATGGTGATGTATTTTTTGACAGCTAGGTTGATAATACTGGCTGTAATGGCGGTACTGGAAAGACTGCCGTTATTATAAATAAAACTTAGTTGCATGGGATTGAGCTTGGCTGGCGGTTCGTATTGGGCAATAACGGTTTTATTGAGAACCGGGTCTTTGCCATATTTTGACCAGTAGTAAAAACAAATGCCAAAAACAATGAATGGTAGAATCAATCCGAGAATAGTAGTAAGAATGGAATAAATTCCCAACGAACCAATCAAATACGAAGTTAAGCCGGAAAGGTTGGTGGATATTCCGGAAGGAAATTCGTCTTTGGCGGTCGGGATGACAGCGGGAGGAGTGATAATGTTTTTGGAAAAAGCAACTGAGGTGGTAATGCCTTCTTGTTTGGCCAAACCGCGAGTGGATTGATAGGTGATGGTATTTTCCCCCGTCCATTCATATTTAACCAAATCGGTATCCTTGGAACCAAAAACGCCGGCGTAGTTATAAATGCTGGTATTGTTTTGGGTAATGCCGGGAGGAAAAACAACTGTCGCGGTAAAATTATCTATCTCCATGTCCCAAAAAGCGCCATTGAGATTCCAATAGAATTCATCAAATTTTTCTTGATCAAACAAGATAGCGTTGGTAACTTTATAAACGATTTGGTAGTTGTTGACTCCGGTGACGGTATGATTGGGGTCACCAATCTTCCAGGTGATGGTGTGATCGGAAGTGTTGTTGGTGGTGGCATATTGGTAGGGAGTGCCGGCGAAATCAGTGATACTAATCAGTTCGATAGGACGAATAACCGGTTCATCTTTGGTTTTGTAACTGCGAGTAGACAGGGTACGGAAAATGCCGTATTTGTCCGGGAGATTGCCACAGTCAGCGGAGATTTTTTCGGTAATAGTGACGGTGGAATCGGTATTGACGACGATTTCGGTAGCAAAGTTTTTGATATACCACTCGGTGACATTGGTGCGGGCATGAATAGTTTGAGGAAATAGAAGAAAAAAGGAAAGTAAAAAGATACTAAATAATTTACGCAACATGATAAAAATGTTAATTTCTCTTGGTTACATTGTCATATTTATTGATAAAAGATACAAGTCAACAATGAATAATTAAGGGTGAATAATTATTAAAAGATTGGGGGGCTTAAGCAGACATATGAAAACCTGCAAATATATTAAACATAAACTCTTAAAAACACTTTAAAACTCTTTTAAACACTTATAAACTTTTTTAATATGGTAATTTTATTCCATTTAATCCTTAATTTATTTCTCCTTAATCCCAACTTCAGATCGGATATTTATAATATTCTTGAAACTAGATATTTTGTTGGCTTTTATTAATTAGTTTCAAAGAGTTTATAAGGGTTTTAAAGTGTTTGCTATGTTTGTCTCCCCGTTTAGAAATTAAAAATTATCGGCAAAAGCCGATCCCCATGAGGGGAAAAATATAAATTTATTTTTTTATGCTAGCAAAAATTTTTTCCGGCGCGATTGTCGGGCTGGATTGTGAATTGATCGAAGTAGAGGTAGATATTGGCCAGGGAAAGCCGCACTTTTTTCTGGTTGGTTTGGCAGCCAAAGAAGTTGATGAGTCGAAAGATCGGATTAGAGCTGCTTTACTCAATGTAGGCGTCAAATTGCCCAACCAACGAGTAACCGTCAATTTGGCGCCGGCCAATATTCGAAAAGAAGGATCGGGTTATGATTTGCCAATTGCGGTCGGGATGCTGCAAGCGGGGGGATATATTCAAGGTGATTTAAATAAAAGTTTGTTTTACGGTGAATTGTCATTGAGCGGGCGGCTGCGGCCGGTGAAAGGAGCACTGAGTTTGGCAATGATGGCCAAGGAAAAGGGATTCAAGCAAATATTTTTACCGGCGGACAACGCGGCCGAAGCCGCCCTGATTGATCAATTGGATATTTTCCCGGTCAAGAGTTTGAGTCATTTGATAAACCATTTGACAGGAGAACAAACTATAAAACCTTGCTCTTTGACAGAAAATAATGAACAACAAAATAATTTTTCTATTGATTTTGCTGATATCAAAGGACACGATCACGCAAAACGCGCTTTAGAAATCGCGGCGGCGGGCGGACACAATGTTTTAATGTCCGGTCCGCCCGGTTCAGGAAAAACGATGTTGGCCAAGAGTTTTCCTTCGATTTTGCCACCTATGACCCGGCAAGAACAGCTGGAGGTAACGCGGATATACAGCGTGGCCGGATTACTTAATCAAAAAATGGGACTGGTAGCGGAAAGACCATTTCGCAAACCTCATCACACTTCATCTTCTGCGGCTTTGGTGGGTGGCGGCAATATTCCGCGGCCGGGAGAAATTAGTTTATCACACCGTGGAGTATTGTTTCTGGATGAGTTTCCGGAATTTTCCCGCTTTGCTTTGGAGGCTTTGCGCCAGCCACTGGAAGACGGGATAATCACCATCAGTCGAGCTTCGGCCAGTTTGCAGTTTCCGGCCTCCTTTATCTTGGTTGCCGCCATGAATCCCTGTCCCTGTGGTAATTTTACCGATCGTGAAAAGAAGTGCGTTTGTTCACCGATCAAGATTGTAAATTATCAAAAGAAAATTTCCGGCCCGTTGCTGGACCGGATTGATTTACATTTGGAAGTGCCCAGACTGGATTTCGATAAGTTAAAACAAATTGCCCCCAAAGAAAATTCAAAACAAATTAGGGAAAGAGTAATCGGGGCGAGACACATTCAAAATCAACGATTTGTTGAGACATTGACCGTCACCAATTCAGAAATGTCCGCCAAACAAGTGGAAAAATTTTGCCAATACGATCAGCCGGCGGAAGAAATTATTAAAAAAGCGGTGGATAGGATGAACCTGTCACCGCGTTCGTTTCATCGATTGTTGAAAGTAGCGCGAACGATTGCTGATTTGGCCGGCGCAAAAATTATTAGCTCAATTCATGCCGCCGAAGCACTGCAATACCGGACAAGAGTGGAATAATTTTTAGAAAGTGGTTTTGATAATTTTGGAAAGATATTTGAAAACAGTAATTTTTCCTAAGACCGAGATCAATTTCCGGCTAATGTTTTTTTTATTTTTTTGTGATTCCGGACAATATTTTTTGAATTCCAACCCGGGAGAAGTATTTTCCTGATCAACTTGTTTAAGCGAATGTCCTTGGTAAATCCGATATTCGTAGCCAAATCTTTTCATAGCTTCGAAAAATTTGGGATGATTACTAATAAATTGTTTAATAGACTCTACATCGGGAAAATTAATCATACGAATATTTGTTTTGGAAGCTGAAATAATCGAATCGGCAGACAGATGTTCGAGAGCTGATAAAAAACCTTCGTAAAACTGTGAATTTTCGAAATTACGGGA
>JAEAMF010001971.1_pt1 | contig 12883 bp, 16 predicted proteins | sample 8958721 | NCBI WGS metagenome assembly JAEAMF01 (sample SAMN16933255, study PRJNA681124) | bioreactor sludge metagenome | isolation source: anaerobic bioreactor treating anionic surfactant - SDBS | place: India: Bengaluru | collected 2019-02-28
AGTGTGTGCAGAATCACTTGAGCAATTTGCTGTTGTAACTCCAGACTACGTCCAGTCAATAAAGAAACTTTGGCATGCACATAGGCTTGTGAAACATCTCCCAAACCAATGACATAATCATGCTGGCAAATGGCACGGCTTTTGAGATCATTCGCAGCACCGACATAAGCTCCCTCGACCAGGGCCTGGTTTAAGGCAAGCAAGAGCGGTTTGGATTGAAAGTTTTCTACATTGTCGGAATATTCAAGATGGATATGCGGCATAACAAGAACTCTTTAACATGAATGACTAAGGTTATAGCATGCTGGTGCTTTAATCATAAAATGGCTCTGTCAATGTTTAAGCCACAATGCTTCTGATAAAAACCAATAGTACGATAATTCATGCAGTCACGACTTCATAAAAAAAAGCTCCGGCATATCGCCAGAGCTTTTTGGGTTTTAATGTCGTGAATTAAGCTTTTTTCACAAATTCAGATTTTAATTTCATGGCACCAAAGCCATCCACTTTACAGTCCAGATCATGACCATCGCTTGAGTCCGGTAATAAACGAATGTTCTTCGCCTTGGTTCCCACTTTAATTACCGATGAAGAACCTTTGATTTTCAGATCTTTAATCAGGGTAACCGTATCGCCATCAGCAAGCACATTGCCATTTGCATCTTTAATAATTGTAGCCTGTTCAGTACTGCTTTCGCCTTCTTTCCATTCATGAGCGCATTCTGGGCAAATCAGCAAATCGCCATCTTCATAAGCATATTCTGAGTTACATTTGGGGCAATTTGGCAAAGACATAAAAAACCTCAAAAACTTTATTATAACATTTTATAAAGCAATCTTTTGCTAAAACCTTATTTATATTATGGAATAAACATGCTCAGCAGATGCTTTCAGCTTTCTTCCAAAACCTGTTTAAGTACAATCACATGATTATGGTTTTCACTTTTAGCCGCAGTGATAAGGCTGACTTTTTCTTGTCTGGCCATCTCTCTAATTTGCTGCAACACCTCTGTTTGTGAGCGCAATTCAGCCCTGTAACGTTGCTGGAATTCTTCCCAATGCTGGGAGTCATGCGCATACCATTTTCGCAGCTCAGTTGATGGCGTGATTTCTTTAGCCCACCAATCAATTTTGGCATCTGCCTTTTTAATACCTCTAGGCCACAGCCGGTCAACCAGAATCCGTTTACCGTCTGAAGCTAGAACTTCTGCATAAGCACGTTTAATTTGAATGTTCATCGCACAGCAGCTATTGATCTGGAATTTCAGGGGTAACCAGTAAAGTGAGCAGTTGCAACGATTCCTGCCATCCCAAATAACAGGCTTCCACTGGAATAACCTCAGGAATGCCTGATTGGGTAATATGCACTTCGGTTCCGACGGACACTGCTTTGAATTGAATGATCATTTCAATGTTTCCGGGCAAGTTGGAATCATCGAACTGGTCGCTATAGCGCAACAATTGGTTGGGAATGATTTCATGATAGGTGCCACCAAAGGAATGGCTAGAACCGGTAGAAAAATTGCTAAACGACATTTTATAGGTCCCACCGACTTTGGCATCCAGATGATGAACCTTAGCGGTAAAACCATGGGGTGCCATCCACTTGACCAGAGCATCCGGGTCAATAAATGCCTTAAACACCCGTTCCGGTGGTGCGGTAAATACGCGATGCAGTTTCATTGTATTGTTTTCAGTCATTTGCGAACCTCGTCTTATTGTTATTTTTAAAATGCAAGTTGATTGCGGTTATTCTCTGATGCTGCAGGGCTTTGGTCCGATATGAAGCAAGGTTTTCAATTCCTTGTTCATAAAACATTTATCAATGTCCCAAAACATTATAGGTCCAGAATAGCAGCATTCAAGCCGATATTTTTATCTAAATCTCAAATCCAGTTTTGAATATCTAGTCTGGCATGTCATCAATATGATTAGGTTCTGTGCGCGGCTGAGTATTCATATAGTGCCGAAAACAGGATGAACGCTCATACACCTGCATGCGTACCCGCATGATGGAACCTAGAGGCTGGTGTTCTTTTACCCCATGCCACGGATTGAAAGACAGCACGTCATCTGAATAGACCCGACGTGCCGGACTAAAGGTCTGCTGTTTTGGAAAATGTAAAGTCCCGATGACCTGATGCGGTGATTCATCTTCATCCCACAACACGGCGGCATCTTCAACAGGCATACGGTCCAGGTTGGTACATAGCTGAGCACGAATGACATAATCAGCCGTATTACGCTTAAAAAAATCCTGGACCAGATCACGTATACCGGAATCTTCCTGAATTTGCATCGGTATGCCAGTCAGTTGTTTTACCGACTCAGATTCAGGTGCCACACTGATTTTGGCAATATAGTTGCCATAACGTAATGCTGCCATGCTGTGATAGGTTTCCCCGAGTATATGATGCTGGCTACGTGCCAGTCCCTTGATCGTCGCAGATGCCTGCAATCCCGCACGGCTGACCAGATGATCGACCCCACGCATGACACCGCGTAAACCACGCATGACCAGTTCAGGTGCCCTTTCCGCTTCAGTCATAAAAGGCAGCATTTGCATATATTTGCGTACCGTTCCAAAAACCAGTACCGGCATATTGACCATCAGAAAATCCTGATTTTTTTCCCTCACTGGAATCTTCTGGCAATAAGCGCTCGCCCGGCACATTTAAAATTTTAAGGGCAAAACCATGCGGCACCGGTGTCTTATCGCTACGCAAATCCCCGGGAGCAGCAGACAGACGGACCATGACATCATAATAGCCCGGATGGGCAAAAATTCCCTGCGCCAAGTGATCGGGCAGGTTTTCAGGAATGGTTAAAATGCCTTTTAAGAAACCGTGGGATTTAGCATGCGCATCGCGAACTGCATGACGATGCTTGTCAAAAACCTCAGTATTGCTTTGGGTCATATAATCTACAATATACTGAATATCTTCTTCTTCATTTTCCTGTTTTTGTTCGACTTCTGGACCATAGGCCACATAATTATTCACTGCCATGCCGTGCTCCTTTCATGCCTTGAAGAGAAATAAACTGTTTTGAAATTTATGTATTAATCTAGCAAGGAGTTTGTTTTACAAAGGAAGTGCTTGGTATACACATTGAAGGTATTTGGTAAATAAAGCAGAAAGATGAAACTAAACTGGCGTGGCTGCAAAGCATCAGTCCATCACATAATTTTTTTAATTTTAAAATCAAATATTTAATTAAATAAATTTAGAAGGTTTAAAATCAATAGAAAGGAATAGAATTCAAAAGCGGCTTGAACAGGTTCCGCTGAGTTTCAGCGGATGGGGTATGATTCTTATAAAATCTTGATATGAAAATGGCCCTAAGCATCTAAATGTTTAAGGCCTTTTTTAACAGGTTCGATCCGATTAACGGTACTGGCTCAAACCTGGATCATCCCCCAGCCATTAAAATTGTTTAGGAATAGGGATTAACTTTTGACTTCATTTTCCCATTCTTCATCTTCATAGACATAGGCCATGCAGCCCCAGCCATCATATTCGCCATCATATTGCGTCGCAATTTTAGTGAACCATTCTTCCAGATCGACGATGTCTGAATATTCAGGTTCCATATACACATAAATGGTAATAATCCACTCGACCGTATCGGCTTCTTCATCTTCAAACAGGCTAATTTTTTGCTCTTCTTTAAGCAGATAAAGTGCACATTTTTGTGCCTGTTCTTCAGACTGAAAAGCAATGGAAAATTCAATTTCATGCGCTTCGGTCAGGTCATCGCCATCTTCGGCCATTTGCCAAAGTACATTACCATTTTCATCATCGGGGAATTGTTCAAAATCGCGTGTCATGGAGCGTTTCCTTATTGTAATTAGGTACCAGCTATATCATGCCATACAGATTAGCTCAAGTTTGTTTCAGTTTATCTATTTAACTATATTAGCTTAACTACAGCACTTGTGCTGATGAACAATATCTCTTTCTACCATTTTTACAGATCGCTGGTATTAGCCTTCCACCCTCTGCTGTTGCAATTCACTTGGCCCAGTCTGTTGCTGTGCCTTGAAGGCTAAAACCAGGGCTGTAAGTTTAAATTCTTCCAGACGTAACTTTAAAAATGATTCATGAATTCGGGTATGACCGAATGCTTCTCCATAATGATTGATCAGGATAAAGTCATCTTGCAGCGCCTGAATAAACAGGTCCACAGTGTCATGGTCTAATTGGGATAAATACAGATCAGCTTTACTGTTAAACACATGAGTAACCAGAGCGATGGCAGAAAGTTGGCGATTTTCTTCGACATACTCACATTGCCCCCCTGTGTTTGCTGCAATGGCATTTTTTATTTTACGGCGGACTTCTTTTAACTGCTGCGCGGCATGAATATCACCATAGCCATCAATCAATTGATCCAGAAAGGTTTGTACAGGATATACATCTTGAATACCATAACCCTGAATCTTGTTTTCCAGTGCTTTAGAAATTGCCTCCAAGCTTTCTTGTTCTAAGACCTGATTATAAAAAGCACCTAATCGTTCTCTGGCTTGGGCTTCCAGCTTAAGCTGGCTGTTTTTTTCCAGTTTTTCCAGATAATGTCGAGTATTTTCAATCTCTGCCTTCATTTTTTCCAGCAGAAACTCTGCTTCAGTTTTAGTGACTTCAACAAAGCTCTCGGCCTGGTTTTTTCGCTCCGCAATGTAATGTTCAATATCTACAATGTCCTGATACTGGCTCAGCTTTTCAACCCTGTTTTTTAAATTTCCGATCTCTATACGACAGGTATTTAATTGATGATGCAGCGCATCATTTTGCTGCTCATGCTCTGCCAGATTATTTCGCGTACGATCCAGATTTACCTGTAAAGATTCAAGCATGATCTGTTTTTTTCTTATTTGCATGATTGCCCGATAAAGCAATCCCAGCAAAATGAGGGTGGTCAGGATATATAGATAAATCATTGTGGTCAGGATATATAGATAAACTATTATTATCTCAGAATTATTATTATTTCAAAGAAATGTTACGCATTATTATTCGTTTGTTTTTCCATTACCAGAAAAGGGATATCGTGTCTGAATGATCGCACTTTTTATTATTCTAAGATTTTCATCATCATAAATCAGTGAGCTAAGCAGACGATAGCCCGCATATCATATATGTAACTTATGATTAAAATTCTAGAATGTTAAACAGATAAAAATTTAAGACACTGATTAAAAAGGCACTTTAGCCTTAATTTCAACATCTGCCCCGCTTAAAGGCTGTTTAAAAGCCAGATAGCTGGCATGTAAGGCCATACGTTGTAATGGACTCTGATAGGGTTCTGGATGATAGAGCTTGTCGCCAGTAATCGGATGTCCGATATATTGCATGTGTACCCGCAGCTGATGCGACCGTCCGGTAATCGGTGTTAGTAATACCCGGGTGATGTCGTCCTGTTCAGAATATTGCAAGGCCTGATACAGCGTTCTGGCAGGTTTTCCCAATTCAAAATGCACAATTTGACGCGGCCGGTTTTCCCAGTCAGTAATTAATGGCACTTCGACACTGCCTTCGGCTTCGAGCTTGCCTTGAACCAGCGCAATATAGTTTTTTTTGACCGTACGTGCCTGAAACATTTTACTGACCGCCACTTCTGCTTCACGGTGTTTGGCAAACATCAAAATGCCGGAAGTTGCCATATCTAGACGGTGGGTAATTTTAGCGTTGGGATAGCGTTCCAATACGCGAAAATAGGCACTGTCATGATGTTCAGGTAAGCGTCCCGGAACAGACAACAGCCCTGCCGGCTTTTCAATCACCACCAGGTCTTCATCTTCATAGACTATGGCAAGCGGTTCCTGAGGCGGCATATACACGAAGTTGTCGTTGATGGGCATAGCATTACAGCACGTAGGAGAATGGGCGCAAAATAACAAGGTCAGATCCGACTGTCAACGTCTGTGAAATACAGAGTCGATCTGGAATTATTTATTGTTTGCACCCAATTTTCCAAACGCAGGTTTAAGCTGATGAGAAAGGTCATCTTCAATCAATTGCAGTACCTGATGATCTACTTCATATTGTCTGATCGTGATTTTAAACTGACCTTGAAACCATTGACTCAAATGTAGTGCATACGTGCTCTTTTGGCCTTGACCCAAATGTTGTTTCAACCGATTTTTAAGTCCTGTGGTAGATGAACCTACATACATCACTGTGCAAGGCGCATTTAATCTTGCACAGGCATGAGTTCCCTGCGCTTTAAAGATACGAAAGTGATTAAATGTTTCATTCATATCACCGTCTACTTGTTCAATGATATAAATCGCCTTAGATATCGGAGGTAAATCATCTACAGTTGAAAATATAAATTCCTGAACGAGTATAGCCGTTTTAGCAGCATGACAATGTTGAATAAGCATATCGAGATAACGCATATAATTTATTATAGGTAAATGATTTATTAAATATTTTATCAATGAAGAAAAAGAAGAGAGATTTTTGTCTTATATTTTTGCCGGAGAATTTTTGAGGGTGTTAGGGAAAACATCTGTGGTTTACTTCAACCATTATAACTTTGTAAGTTATAACCCTATGCCTATAAATTGATAATCTATAGCGTCCTAAGCCGAATCGAGACCTTGTGGGTAAGTACTGCACTCACGTTGTACGCAACTGGCAGCAATCTACTCTTTTCGATCCCTTATCACACCCTTGAAACATATATTAGCCAAACACGGCCGGGATTAATTCCCTCAGTTTTTTGATTTCCCAAGTTTTTTGGGAATTTTTTTCCTTAAATGAATAATAAATAGAATTTTTTATCTTCTGGATTAAAATACAGGTTTTTTATTGCAGAAAAATTGGGATTAGTGGAATTTATCTGCACATCAAACCACATTTTTTCATCACTTTTTACCCCATTTAATCAGCCAGATAATAGTCTACCGTGGACACGACACGGACTTTCTTTAAATAGGGAGTATTACTGTCGCGATCTTCAATGCTAAACAGTCCCTGATTAGCCCCCTTGATTTTACCTAAACGGCTTTTGGAATCTGCGGCAAATTTTTCTGCCACACTGCGGGCGTTCTGTGTCGCCTGCTCAATCATGGCCGGCTTGATATCATTTAACTTGGTAAATAAATATTCGGTTCGTTGACCTGAATCATCGCCACCAAAGGCAATGCCCTTTTTACCCAAAGCCACCAGACGGCTTTGTGCTGCCCGCACTGCATCTATTCGGTGGGTATAGACGGTAATGGTTTGATGGGCGGTATAACGGAGCGCGACATTGGCATCGCCGCCATATTGCTGGGCATATTTATCGGTCGTAACCGGAGCTGCTGTAGTAATTTCCTGATCGCTAAAACCTTCGGCCTTTAAAAATGCCTGAATTTGCTGGGTTTGTATTTCCATGATGTCATAGAGCTGGGTCAGGTCCTGACTGGCCGAGCTAAAACGGATTGGCCATACTGCGACATCAGCTTTCACCTCACGCTCAGATAGACCCTTGACCGAGACTATACGTTCATACTGCTTAATTTTGACTGCACTACTGCCGAGAATCCATCCCGCAATAATCATCCCCAGACAAATGAAAACACCTAAAACCAGTGCAGGTTTGAATTGATTCATGCTGCCAAATTCCTCTTTTGCTTGTTTTTGATTGTAGCGGTCCTGTTTTTATAAACTTCGAAACTGCTGTCTAAAAAAGGTTTATCTGCATATAAGCCTTTTAAATCATTTAAATCTGGCCTAGGAATTTCGTATCAGATATAAGGCCAGAAATGGCACCAGATTAAACAGTAAAATACCAATTTTATATATAGCCATGCCGCCATAATGGATGGCATCAAAAGTATGATCTGAAAGCTGGAACCATTTGCCATGCAGCTGTTTCATCCAGTTACGGGCAAAAATAAACAGCAAAAACCAGATCATTAATATGATGTAATTAATGAGTAATGAACAAAGTAGAAAACGACTCCAGAAATCATCATTTAGCATTTTTATAGCCTGACCAGATGCTCGCTGATATTTTCTAAATTAGCAGATTTTATCCACAAAAATGAACCACTGATTTGTATCAGGTTTTTTGAATTCAAATTTGATTTCTTCTATTTTTATGTGTTTGAGAATTTTTTAGGGGGTCAGGGAAAACATACTGTTTTACTTCAACTATTACCACTTTGTAAGTGATAACCTGATGCCTATAAATTGGTAATTTATAGCGTCCTAAGCCGAATCAAGACCTTGTGGGTAAGTACTACACTCACGTTGTACGCAACTGGCAGCAATCTACTCTTTTCGATCCCTTCACACCCTTGAGATATAGAATAGACAAAGATATGCGGGATTAATTTCCTAAGATTTTGCATTTTTTATTCTTTTTGGAATATTTTCCCACTTTATCTATATTTGTAAAAAAATTTCCCTAATTGATACAAAATTCTGCTTTTTATTACGCCAAACCAACATGAATCGGAATATTTTCTCCATCTCTATAAATCGCAACATTGAAGATTAGCATCAGGTTATAAATGGCTATTTCTTCTTGGTCATTTCCGACAGCAAATCCAGTTGAATTTCCTGAATTTTAGCCAGACGATCCCACTGATGCATTAAAAGATGATCGAGTTTTTCATGTAAATGCCGAATCTCCAGTTCAGCTTTTAAGTTGACCTGATAATCATTTTGCGAACGCAAACGGTCTTTGGCTTCCTGCCGGTTTTGGCTCATCATGATTACGGGTGCCTGAATGGCGGCCAAACAGGACAGCATTAAATTTAATAAAATGAAGGGATATGGATCTGCAGGATGTTTCACCATTACCACGGTATTGATCAAAATCCACAGCGCCAAGAAAATGGCAAAGCAGATCAAAAAGGTCCAGCTACCACCGAAACTTGCAATTTTATCAGCCAGTTTTTCTCCAAAAGTCCAATTCTGATCGAGCTTGTTCTCTACATTTTTGCTGATCAGCTCATGCTGTTGCATACTGTTCAACACTTCATATTCCAGATCAGTGACTTCACCTTGTTCAGATTTTAAAATGGACTGTACATACTGCATACGGTATTTGGTTAAATCGGCTTGGCAGATAAAGTCGCTAGGTGACCACTGTGGAAAGTCCTGTGAAATTTCCTCTGTAATGACTTTGCGAATTGTTCCGATCGGGATAAGATTTTTTTTAGGAAAGCTTTTTTTGCAGACCATGCATGTTTGACATTCTGTTCTTCCGTTCATACCCCATACCTTCTGTTTCATCTATACTTCAATATGCCATGATGTTGATCATTTCCAGACTTAAATAAACACTTGTTTCTGGTCATATTTTGCCAGGACAAGCTTGGTTTTAACTTTATCCCTTCCATATTTTCAGCCTAATTTTAAAGCAATAATCCAGCAATTTTAAAGATAAATATGCCAGATACTATAGACCTATAGCAGTGAGCCATTACGTTGTTTATTCATTTATAAACAAAAATTTAAACCAAAGCCAAGCTGTGAATTCCACTGCCCTTTATCACACATAGAGCTGTTTAACATTCTGATTGATATAGGTATTTAAGCCATCGTCATATTGCGCCAGCTGTTGCATATTTTCAATATGCTGATAGCCGGCACTGGCATAGCTATAGGTATAAATTTTTGATTTTTTCTTAAATTGAACACGAATAAACTGATTGCCAAGTTCATAGCTAGCCACACCAGAGTCGTGGTTCAGATCAAGATAATGTTGCAATTGGGCGCCCTAAATACCGTGAATATAAAGTTTAAGATGAGGGTGTATTGAGCATTTTTCAAACAATCCACAATAATCAGTCCATAGATGAATGGGAAGCGATTTCTATTCGCCAGTTATTCCTATCTATTTATATTTATTCAAAACCTGATCTAAGATTGAAACATTTTAGTGTTCCGCAGCTAAATCAATCATCAACCAGGTAAAAAAAACTCCGCCAGTTAGGCAGAGTTTTTCAGTTTCAGATTTAAATTATTCCGTACAGCACTTGCTACAGCCTTCTACTCTTTCTGTTGGCCAGTTCATTCTTGCGCGTTTATAGGCGAGTTCATAATTTGCAAAGTATCCAATCAAAATCTGGTCATCCGATTTTGGCAGGTCTTCGCAGCCCAGTGTCGCATTGTGTATATAGTGTATGCCTTTAGCTGCAGGTTGTTCATCTACAATAAATTTGATCATTGATAGTTCCCCGAATAATTTTTATAAAGTTGAACCACAATAAACCCATATAAAATTTATGGATTTAATTCAATAATATAATTATGCCTTTATTGGGTAAAAATCAAGCGATTTTACATGAAATATCCGTGACATTCTTTAAATAAATATTTCTTAAAAATTTTGTGTAAACATATATTTTATTTGCATTTTCAAAGCAGGTTTTCCTGTGATGTTTTTGTCCAAAGCGTACCCAACATATCAGCATAATAATCAATATCAGGACACAGACAAGGCTAAGACAGAATGGATAGCAGAGTCGCCCAAATTCATTCAGCTGTGGAAATCACGGAATTTGTAATTCCACCTATAATCACGCTTGATACACTACGATAGAATGCCCAGCCAACAAAAAAGCCCTATGGATGAATAGGGCTTTTGTTCAAAACAGAGGATAACTGTTTGATAGGTGCTGCTTAGGCAATTTTGTTGTTAAATTGATTGCCAAGGCATTTGGTACACGGTGGTAGACGATCAGTACCAATTTCTAAGTAGGTGCGGTGTCCGCATTTGACACAAAAATAGAAGCCTGTTCCGGGTTTAGAGCCAGCAGTAACCATTTTTGTTCTCCATAGGTTTTAGAAATGGTGAACCTAGTATACCCCTATCGTGATGATTGTCTATTGATCATTTCGAAAATTGATGGTGGCATAATTGCAAAAAATAATTTCAAATAACAATTTTGACTGCTTTACAGAGATTTGCTGATCCAATTCTCAACTTGCAGTCCGTCGACTCGTAAGAATTCTTTTTCATTGTTGGTGACCATGACCCAATTATTTGCGCGGGCATGTGCAGCCAACCATAAATTATTATTCCAATAATTTGACCTTATTTTTGGAATTGATAACATATGCCACAATAATTCAAAACTACTACATTTCTTGAATCTAGAGTTTGTATTTGTTTAGATAGATTTTTCAGCACTAGAGTGTAATTTACCTAAAATAATGGCAGCTAAGAATAAGTCTGAAAAATGAGGCTAACTAAACTTACTCCTTAACTCTGATGACTGATTTTGATGATGTAACTATAAAACTTAAGCTTATTGAAATTTTATTTTTTAAAATCCTAATTTTTTGTCATCATCTTTTTTAATTCAGTTAATTTCAATAAAGGATTTCCTTTGTGCAGCATGCGATGACAATTAGAACAAACTATTGCTAAATCTTCTAATTTAGTTTCAATTAATCCATCAGCTTGATGTAATGGAACCAAATGATGAACCTAACAAAAGCCATCACCTATTGCACCATATGTATTTTTAAAGTTAAAAGAACAAACTTCACATTCAATTTTTCCTGTTTGAGCAAATACTATTTGCTTTTTTTCTGTCACTATTTTTCTATTTCTCTCCCTAATCAAATGTGTCTTAAATCTAGGATTTCCTTCAAGCCCAATAATCTCTTCCTCAACATCAGGTAAACTATCAAAAAAATTATTACTTTCAATATATTCTTGTACTCTGCTAACAAGATTTCTAGCCTCAGGTGCTTGAGCATACCATACATTACTTTGACCAATTCCACCTTTAACAGCTCTTGGAATTAAGATAGTCCGCTCATTAACAGGGATAAGGTATGCATCAACAAAATTAGCTTCTATAAAATAAAAATCTAATTTATTTTTTTCATGAATATCAGATATTTTTAATAACTTTCGGGGCTCTTTATAAACTTTAGCATTTTTATACCATCCAACAACTACAGTACCACCACTATCTGGTCCTGCTGTCCATACTACGGTTACGCCATCAGCAAACTCATCCCCCTTACCAGCTCCTAATTTTTTAATATCAATTTTTCCTGAGGAACGGACATATCCAAATACTTTTCCATCTACATTAGTAAAATTACATACCTCATGACCAATTGAATGATCATTGAAAGCCCCTCCTCTTTTAGGTATATCTCCTTTAGCTCCATTATAATTATCCATCCAACCTACATTACAAAATAATATTGCCATAGCCTACCCTTAATTTTCTTTTTTAATAAACAAAACCCCACTTAACAGTAGGATTTTTTAAAACAATATCAATAACTTTTAATCTTTAATCCTCCCCAACCCTCCTTTTTCAAAGGAGGGAGTTCCCCTCTTTCGCAAAGAGGGGCTAGGGGAGATTTTAAAAAAGATTAAGCCACATTCCCTTCCAAGAAATCCTGTGCAAAGCGTTGCAATACACCACCCGCTTCATAAACAGAAACTTCTTCTTCGGTATCCAGACGGCAGGTTACAGGTACTTCAACAATCTGGTTTTTACCATCATCAGTCGAACGTTCAATGACTAAAGTCAAGGTCGAACGTGGCGCAATATTACCTACTACGCTATACAGTTCCGTACCATCCAGCTTTAAAGTCTTGCGGTTAGTACCCGGTTTAAATTCAAGTGGTAATACGCCCATACCGACTAAGTTAGTACGGTGAATACGCTCAAAACCTTCGGCCACAATCGCTTCCACACCGGCAAGACGCACACCTTTAGCTGCCCAGTCACGGCTAGAACCCTGACCGTAGTCCGCACCCGCAATAATGATTAACGGTTGCTTACGGTTCATGTAAGTTTCAATCGCTTCCCACATACGCATCACTTCACCTTCCGGCTCGACACGCGCTTTTGAACCCTGCTTGATGGTACCGTCAGCACGAACCACCATTTCATTGAACAGTTTCG
>JAEAMF010001961.1_pt1 | contig 12859 bp, 9 predicted proteins | sample 8958721 | NCBI WGS metagenome assembly JAEAMF01 (sample SAMN16933255, study PRJNA681124) | bioreactor sludge metagenome | isolation source: anaerobic bioreactor treating anionic surfactant - SDBS | place: India: Bengaluru | collected 2019-02-28
CGTGCGGCTCGATCATGGACATGCGCGTCGGCCGAATTGCCATCGGCGCCATTGAGATGGGCCTGATCAACGTGGCCAGCACCCAGATTGCCCATTCGTATAACATCCCGTGCCGTGGTACGGCATCGGCCACCGACTCCAAACTCCTCGACATCCAGGCCGGGTACGAGAAAGCAACCGTGCTCACCATGGCCGTCCTGGGTGGCGTGAACAAGATCTTTTACCCGGGCACGATCGAGGGTGCACTCACGGTGAGCAAAGAGAGCCTGGTGATTGACGACGAGATCGTCGGCAGCCTGTACCGTGTTCTGGAGGGTATTGACGTGAACACGGCTACCCTCGCTTTGGACGTGATTGATCGTGTTGGACCGAGTGGGCACTACCTGGGCCAGCGCCACACCATGCAATTCCTGAAACAGGAGCAGTTCATCCCGCCCCTTGGCGACCGGCTCACACGCGAGAACTGGGAGCGCGCCGGCAGCAGAGGAGTTGCCGATCGCGCCCACGAGCGTGTGGAGCAGATCATCGCCGAGCATCAGGTGGACCCGCTCGATGCCAAGGTGGAAGCCGAGCTGGAGCGAATCGTGCAGGAAGTGGAAAAGCGAGAAACCAAGAAGTAGCAGGAGGACATATGGCCGACATTGAATTCCTGTACCTGAATCAGGCCGATATCAAAAAGACCGGTATCACCATGGCCATAGCCATGGACGCTGTAGAAGACGCCTTTCGCCTGCACCATCAGGGCAAGACCATCCTGCCGGCCAAGACCGTGCTGGACCTGGACGAACGGGAGCGCGGGCGCGGCAACGCCATGCCGGCCTACGTGGGCGGCGATTATGAGGTCTTTGGCATCAAATGGATCTCCGGTTTTCCCAGGAACCCGGCGCGGCACGGCCTGCCCCGCGGGATCGGCGTCTTTATCCTGAACGATTCGTGGACGGGCGTCCCTCTGGCCGTGATGGACTGCACGCTGCTGAGCGCCATGCGCACGGGTGCGGTCACCGGCGTGGGTGCCAAGTACTTTGCCCGAGGTGACGCCAGCGTAGTCGCCATGATCGGCGCCGGCGTGCAGGCACGGACGCAGTTGCAGGCGCTGCAGGTCGCCCTGCCTGAGATCAAGATGGTTCGCGTCTACGACGTCCGGCACGAGGCCGCCGAGAGGTATGCGCACGACATGACATTGGACCTGGACCTGGACGTCCGTGCCGTGGACAACCCGGAGCGCGCGGTTCGCGGCGCCGACGTGGTGGTCACCGTGACGGTCGCTGACGAGCCCATCGTCAAGGATGCCTGGATGGAAAGGGGCAGTTTCTTCTCCGCCGTTGGCTCCTACCAGGAAGAAGAATTCGCTGTTGTTGCCAACTCGGATAAGGTCTTTGTCGATGGCCTGGAGCACGTCCTGCACCGCGGTACACCTGTGGTCGCGCTGATGGTCGCGCGGGGCACTCTGGATGAGCACAGTATTGGCGAGCTGGGCGCGGTGGTGTGCGGCGACCTGCCGGGGCGGGAGACCCCTGACGAGCGCATCTTCTTCTCCCCCATCGGCATGGGCACCGAGGATGTCTGTCTCTGCTACCGGGCCTACAAAATGGCGCAGGAAAAGGGTGTCGGCACCAAGCTGCAACTCTTCGGAGGGGAGCCATTTGCCGCCTGAGCGGCAGCCCCTCGCCTTTCACGTTGTACGCTTCATTCTTTACAGGAGGTCATGAACGTGCCAACCGCAGAACAGATACATGCCAGCATGCAGGCAGCTATCGACAACTATGATACTGAGGCCGCTGTCGCCGCAGCCAAAGAGGTAGTTGAGGCCGGTCTGGACCCAACGCAGGCTATCGAAAAGGGATTCGCCGGCCCCATCCGTGCCGTAGGCGAGGCCTTCCACCGCATGGACATCTTCCTGCCACAACTGGTGATGGCCGCCGATGCCATGAAAGCGGGTGTCGCCGTGCTGGAGGCCGCCATCAAGGCCCGGGGGGGTGAACTGGAGAAGAAGGGCGTGGTAGTCATCGGCACGGTCGAGGGGGACATCCACGACATCGGCAAGACCGTCGTGGCGGCCATGCTGCAGGCCAATGGCTACGAAGTGCACGACCTGGGCGTGGAGGTGCCTGCACCCCGCTTCATCCAGGCCGCCGAAGAAGCTCACGCGCAGATCATCGGGCTGTCCGCGCTACTGTCCACCACCATGCTGTTCCAGCGCGACGTGCTAGAGCTGATGCGCAATAAGGGACTGGACAAGAAGTACTTTACGATCGTCGGCGGCGCGCCGGTGACGCAGGCCTGGGCGGACCAGATTGGCGCCAGCGCCTATGCCCGCGACGCCACTGAGGCGGTGCGCCTGCTCGAAGAACGGCGCAAGGAGTGGGCCAGACCCCGAAAAGGGGGTACGGAGTACCTACGAAGAACGGCGCAAGGAGTGGGCCAGACCCCGAAAAGGGGGTACGGAGTACCTATGAACCTCAAGGAAGCCATCAAGCGCGGCGAGACCGGCCCCCTGCTGGATGCCAATGACTTTTTGATGCAGCGCGTGGCGATGAACGTCGCCAGGCTGCAGAAGAAGTACAACGTCAAATGGGATGGCAAAACGCTGGTCAACCTTGATGATGACCTGGCCGACCGTTGCTGGGCTGCCGGCAAGGAACTTCTGCTCACGGCCGGCCTCTACAGCGCCAACAGCCGGCGTGTGATCGAATTCTCACCGGCAGAGGTGGAGCATGCCCTGCGTTTTGCACCTCATCGCCTGGCCATGGGCCAGGGCAAAGACGCGGTCAAGGTCCACCACCGCAACGTGGAAGACCCGCGCCAGCCATTCATCTTCTCCGGCCCATTCAACGCCAACACCCACCAGGACATGTTCGTCAAGCTGAATGAGGCGTTTGCGCAGGAACACATCATCGACTGCCTGTTCCTGCCGGGCTACCTGAACACACTGGACGGCCTGATGATCCGCCCCGGTTCCGGGCTATCGAGCCGCGCTGCCGTGTTGTACGGTCAGTGGGCACGCGAGGCGGTGCGCCGTGCCGGCCGGCCAGGCATGGCTATCTGCGGTCATGCAGTCATGGCGCTGAACGAGATGGCTTGCACCAATGAGGAATGGGGGCTGCGCCAGAGCGACCCGCGAGCCATGGTCCTGCTCTCCGAGCTGCAGGTGGACGACGTGACCCTGGCACGCCTGGCTTACTATGCGGCCTACGGCTGCCCGCAGTACGTGGCTTTCACGCCACTCGTGGGTGGTTACGGCGGCGGCCCCGATGGGACTGCCATCGTGGCCGTCGCAGCGTTCATCGGCGCAGTGATGCTGGGTGGCGAGATTCTGCATCTGGGTCCCCAGCACATCAAGTACAAGCAGCAGACCAACAACCACTCGCTCTTCCTGGGCAGCCTGGCGCAGCAGGCAGTCAACCGCAACAGCCATCTGATCACCACCACCAGCCATACCACGGCCGGGCGCCCCGGCTCGACCCAGTACGCCTACGAGTTTGCCGCGCTGGAGCTGGCGGTGGTGCCCAGCGGCAGCAACGTCTCCGGCCCGCGCCCGGCGGAGCCCCTGGGCTTTAACAATGTCAGCCCGCTGATGGCTCGTCTCTTCGCCGAGGTCGCCCATGCGGCGGCAGGCATGACCCGTGCCCAAGCCGCCCCCATCGTCGGCCAGCTCTATGAGAAGTACAAGGATAAGATCAGCCTGGAGGTCGCCCCGAAGGGTCTGCCTTTTGAAGAGCTGTACGACCTGGATACGCTGACGCCCAAGCCCGAGCATCAGGCCATCTATGACGAGGTCAAGACCGAGCTGCTGCGGCTGGGGGTCCCTCTGGGGAATTAGGATTGAGAAACGAGACGTCAGAACGCGTTCCGTGACACAGTGCCTTCTGGCTCAATGCTTTGGAGGAGATGAGTATGTCCAAGCCATTGCAGGTTGATGTCGCCAAGTGCACCGAGTGCCGGTCGTGCGAGCTGAAATGCTCGTTCGTCCACTACGGGGTGTTCAATAGCGGCAAGTCCGGCGTGCGGATTGTCAGCCACTGGCCCGACCTGCCCACGGCCCGGCTCTGCCGGCAGTGCGAGGACCCAAGCTGCCTGCCCGCCTGCCCGGTGGAGGCGCTGGTGCGCACGGCAGATGGCGCGATCAAGGTCCTGCCCGACCTCTGCATCGGCTGTGCCGCGTGCGTGGATGCCTGCCCCTATGACGGCATCTGGCTGGATCCGCTATCAGGACTTGCCGTCAAATGCGACACCTGTGAAGGACGCTACGAGTGCGTCCCCGGCTGTTTCACCGCGGCACTGAGCGCGGCCGCAACAGACGGCCCCACCCCGAAGAGGGGGGACGGACCTTCGGCCTAACTGACGGGGGCATGAGTACAGGGCGTAATGGCGATGAGTAGGCGAGGAGGCTAACCATGCTCGAGTGCTACAACAAGAAACTGCTGCGCGTCAACCTGACCACGCGGGCTATCCAGGAAGAGACCCTGAGCGACGAGTTTATCAGCCGCTGGGTTGGCGGCATGGGCTTTGGCGTGCGCCTCTTCACTCAGGAGGTCAAACCGGAGGTCGATGCCCTCAGTCCCGAGAACCGGATCTATCTCTGTGTGGGGCCCCTGACCGGCACTCTTGCGCCGATGCTGGCTCAGACCGGCATTGTGACCAAGTCGCCACTCACCGGGGGTATCCTCAACACCTACGCCGGGGGTCACTTTGGGACAGCCCTGAAAAAGACCGGCTACGACCTGATCGTCATCGAAGGCAAGGCGGCCAACCTGGCCTACCTGTTGATCACACCGGACGGGGCCGAGCTGGTAGACTGCCCGGAGCTAGCCGGCACATCGGCCAGTGACGCGGAGGAGAAGATCAAGGCAGCCGCAAAGCGCGACGACTTGCATACGATGGTTATCGGGCTGGCAGGTGAGAATCACATCCGCTACGCGGCAGTGATTTCGGAGACGCGGGCGTTTGGGCGGGGCGGCGCCGGAGCTGTCTTTGGCTCCAAGAACCTGAAAGGCGTCGCCGTGGACGGGATCCAGGACGTGCGCGTCGCGGACCCTGCCGCCTTCCAGAAGGCGATGGATGCCACCTACGAAACACTGCGCAAGGACCTGGCCCAACCATGGAGCCTGCTGGGTGGTTTCGGCCGCGTGGGTACCGGCTCGGGCATGGCCATGATCAACGAACGCCACGCCCTGGCCACCAAGCACCACCGCCAGACCCATTTCGACCAGGCGGAAGCTATCGGCGGTGATGCTTTTGCTGCCAAGTATCCTACCCGCCCCGTGGCCTGCACCGCCTGCCCCGTACACTGCGGCATGCTGCACAAGCCAGTGCAGACGCGCTGGGGTGAAGTATGGACGCGAGGTCCCGAATACGAGACGATGTACTCGCTGGGATCACTGGTGTTCTCCGGTGACAGCGACGGTCTGCTGATGGCGAACAAGCTGGCCGAGGACTATGGTATAGACACCCTCTCTCTGGGGGTAAATGTGGCCTTTGCCATGGAGTGCGCCGAGCGCGGCATTCTGCCGCGCGATGCGCTGGGCGATGGCGTGCGCCTGGAGTTTGGGAACGCGGATGCGGTCATCCGCTTGATTCACCTGATTGCCCATCGCGAGGGTGTAGGTGACATCCTGGCTGAAGGAACGCGCCGCGCGGCGCAGCGTCTCGGACAGAATGCCGAGTCTTTCGCCCTGCAGGTCAAGGGCATGGAATTCGCCGCCTGGATGCCGGAGCGCATGCGGGGCATCGCGGTCACCTTCTCTACCTCCAACCGCGGCGCCTGCCACAAGCGCGCACCCATTGGCGCCGAGCTGATGAACTTTATCCCGATGGACAGCAACGAAGGGCGCGCGGCCTTGGTGGCCGGCATACAGGACAAGGTGGATGCGATCTTTACCCTGATTTCGTGTCGCTTCCTGGAATTCTGCCTGCCCGCCCAGGGCTTTGTTGACCTGCTGAACGCCGCCAGCGGTCTCCGGTTCACCGAAAAGACATTCCTGCTGTTGGGCGAAACCATCTGGAACCTGGAACGCCTTTACAATCTGTCAGCGGGCATCAGCGGGGCAGAGGACCGGCTGCCCGACATCTGCTTCCAGCCGCCGTCCGATCTACCCAAGGAAGCCAGGCCCTTAACTCGTGAGGATTTCGCCATCCTGCTGCGGGACTACTACGCGGCCCGTGGCTGGGATGCGGAGGGCCGCCCGACACCCGAGCGTTTGAAGCAACTGGGGATCTGAACGGCCGACCTGCACCGCAGGGCCGACACCCTGAGGTAACGTATGCGGATCAGAGTCAAGTTCACGGGCCCATTTCGTACGCTCGCCGGCCGGGCCGAGGAATCCGTGTCCTTGCCCGACCAGGCGGGTCTGCGCGACTTGATGCGGGTCTTGCTCGTAATCCTTCCACCCGAGTTTGCGCGGGAGGTCATAGGTCCTCTGCAAACCGGCGATGCGCCCCCGGCGCTGCTGCTGGTCAACACCGTCAACCTGCCCGGACCTGCCGGGCTGGAGCATTCGCTCTCCGACGGCGACGTCGTCGCCTTCGTTCCGCCCATGTCGGGGGGATAAAGACACATTCACAGATCGCACGGATTTGAAGGATAGGGAACAGGAAAGGACGACCCCGAAGAGGGGGTACGGAGTACCTACCCCGAAGAGGGGGTACGGAGTACCTACCCCGAAGAGGGGGTACGGAGTACCTACTGCACGTCCCTTGGCAGCCACCAATCATCATTCATACGAGAAAGGAGCAGCAGATGGGTGTAGCAGACATGAAGGGCCGCGACGTACTGTCGCTGGCCGACTTGACGCTGGAGGAGATCAACCTCATCTTCGAGACCGCGCTCGAGCTCAAACGGGGCATCTCGCGCGGCGAGTATCAGGACCACATCCTGCGCAACAAGGCCGCAGCCATGATCTTTGAGACGCCCTCTTCGCGCACGCGCATGTCGTTCTGGCGAGCCATGCAGCAACTGGGTGGAGAGGCGCAGGACCTGAGCGGCGGCAAAATCTGGTCCGACTCGGGCGTCGAGAGCTGGGGCGACACATGCCGCGTCATGGACCGCTACTTTGACGTGATCATTGCGCGCCTGCTGGCGCAGTCCACGCTCGAGGAGGCTGCCAACATCGCGCAGATTCCGGTGTTGAACGCCTCGACCGATTTCGAGCATCCCTTCCAGGCACTGGCCGACTTTCAGACCGTGCTGGAGAAGAAGGGCCGCTTTGACAACATCAAATACGTGCTCACCTGGGCTTACCATGAGTACAACCCCCCGATGGGCCTGGTGACGTCCAGTATGTACCTGGCCTCGCGCCTGCGCAACTTGCAGTTCGTGCTGGCCTGCCCCAGGGAATACACGCCACCGGACGACATCATCGCCCGGGCGAAGGGTTTTGCCTCCGATCACGGCGCCAGTGTCGAGGTTGTGCACGACATGAAGAAAGCCGTCAAGGACGCCGACTTTATTAACGCCTACAGTTATGTCATGCCAGCCGACTTTCGCGCCGGAACCAAGTTCAACTGGCAGGCGCCGGTACCGCACAACCAGAACCCGGAGCCCTTCCGCAAGTGGATCGTGAACGATGACATCATGGCTCTGGCACAACCAAGCGCCAGGTTCATGCACTGCATGCCCGCCGCCGTCGGCCATGAAGTGACTGCGGAGGTCATCTACGGCCCACAGTCACTGATCCAGGACGAGGCCGAGAACCGCCTGCACGTGCAAAAGGCCGTCCTGGCGCTGCTGCTCGGCCAGAGCAAGTGAGATCGCGACCATGAGTGAGGCACAAAGGCGCGCAAGTGCGAGCCACCTCGCTGGCGTGCCGCTGCGCAACCGGGTGATCGTTGCCGCCGGGTGCCACGGTGCCAGCGGCGATACGATTGTGCGCACTGCACAGCAGGGGGTAGCGGCCATCACCACCAAGACCATCGTCGCGCAGGCAGCTCCGGACGTGCGGCCCTGCTTTGCTGCGGTCGAGGGCGGTTTCCTCAACAGCGTCTTTGGCACCACGCTGCCTGCACAGCAGTGGTTCGAGCACGAGCTACCCCGCGCCAGAGAGGCGGGCATTCCCATCATCGCCTCTCTGGCAGGCCTGAACCCGCCGGAAGCGGCGGAACTGGCCCGCCGTGCTGTGACAGCTGGTGCCACGATGATCGAAATGCCCACGGTCTGCCCGCATATGGGCGAGATTCTGGAAGCCATGTTCCCCGGCATGACCATGCCACCGCCCGAAACACACGATGTTTCGCCGTATGTCGCCAACCTGAGAGCGGTGAAGCAAGCGGTTCAGGTGCCGGTGATCTGCAAGTTCAGTGCGCTCTTTCACGCCAACGTGGTGGAGTGGGCCACTGCGGTAGAACGGGCCGGCGCGGATGCCATTGCCTGCGCCGACGCCTTTGGCCCGGCGATCAAGATTGACATCGAGAGCGGCGAGCCATCTTTGGGTGGACCACGCGGCGCAGGGGGGCTGACCGGGCCGGCGCTCAAACCCATCGCCCTGCGCATGATCCTCGAGATGGCACAGCACGTCTCCATCCCGCTCATCGGCGTGGGCGGCATCTCCCGGGCCGAGGATGCCATCGAGTACTTTATGGCCGGCGCCAGTTTTGTCGGCGTGGTCACGGTGGGACATCTCAGGGGGGCAGCCCAATTCCGCAAGATCATCGACGGTATCGATCACTGGATTGAAGTGCACGGCTACTCTGGCGTGCAGGACATCATCGGGCTGGCCGTGCGCAAAGTCGCCGCCCGGCGCGAACGGAAGCTGGTAGCCATCACCCGGCCGCAGACACCCATCATCAATGCCGGGGCCTGCACCGGCTGCAAGCGCTGCGAGACATCGTGTGTGTACGAGGCCATCCATGTGGGTGTTGACCGACTGGCGCACGTGGACGCCGCGCTGTGTTACGGCTGCGGCCTGTGCCGCGACATGTGCCCGTCGCGGGCGATCCGGTTTGCGTATTTCGACTAACCACGGAGACACGGAGGACACAGAGAATAACTGAACGAGTCCGGCGTCCTCCGCATCACGGTAGTCCGAGCACCAAGACGTTCTGTAGAGCATTTGCGAGGAGGTCCCATGGCTGACATCTTGATCAAAGGCGGGCTGGTCGGCACGCAGGACGCGCAGCGGCGGGTCCTGGCCGAGGGCGCGGTCGCCGTTGCCGGCAATCGCATTGTAGCGGTCGGGCCCCTGGCCGAGGTAGAGAAGGCACACCCGGCACCCACGGTGATCGACGCGCGGGGCAAGATCGTGGCCCCCGGTTTCATCTGCACGCACACGCACATGCCATCCGTGGTGAGCCACAACATGCCCGTGGATTTCACCAAGTTCCACGCGTTTATGGACATGCTGACCAAGTGGTGGTGGCCCGACGTCGAGGAGCAGAGTACCTACGATAGCATCTACTGGTCCACGCTGTGGGCCGCAGGCAAGATGCTCAAGAGTGGCACAACCACCGTCTGCGAGATGGTCGAGGCCCCCAGCGTGGTAGACGGCTGCCTGGACCGGAGCGCCGACGCCATCACCAAGCTGGGCAGCCGCGCGGTCATCTCCTACGAATCAACCGAGCGGATCAGCAAGGCCAATGCTGAGGCGGGCATTCATGAGAACGTGCGCTTTTTCAAAAGGTGGAAAGGGGCGAAGGACAGCCGTGTCAGTGGCCGCATCGCCGTGCACACGGCGTTCACCGCCTCCGAAGAGATGCTGCGCCGCGTGCGCGGCATGGCCACCGACCTGGGCGCCGGCCTCAAGATTCACGTGGCCGAGATCCCGCCACCCATGGTCGTCGAGAAGTACGGCCGCACCGCACCCTTTGTGCTGCGCGACACCGGCTTCCTGGGCCCGGACGTGCTCGCCGTGCACTGCATTCACATGACTCCCGACGAGATCGCCCTGTGGAAGGAATACGATGTCAAGGTGTCGCACACGCCGATGAGCAACATGCTTGGCGGCAGCGGGGTAGCGCCCATCGTGGACATGCTCAACCAGGGCATCACCGTCAGCCTGGGCCATGACTGCTTTTTCACCCTGGACATCTTCCAGTACGTCCGCATGGCCTATCTGCTGCACAAGGTCCACCACCACAATCCGGGCGTCATCCCCTCCTTCCAGGCCATTGACCTGGCCACAACCAGCGGTGCAAGGGCTCTGCAACTGGAGAAGGAGATTGGGTCGCTGGAAGTCGGGAAAAAGGCCGATGTAGTGGTCATCCGGCCCAACCAGCCCTCGCCACTGCTGCCGGAGCTGTTTTATGACACGCTCATCAACGACGTCGACGGCGCGGATGTGGAGACGGTGCTGGTGGACGGTAAGGTGGTAGTCAAGGATCACAAGCTGGTCAACGTGGATGAGGGAGAGGTGCACCAGCACATCGTGGAGGAGACGACTGCGCTGTGGAAACGAGCGGGGGCGATAGCATGAGCAATGTGACCTACCCCGAAAAGGGGGTACGGGCGCCGAAGGCAGCCTATCGCGTGGGGATTGATATCGGCGGCACCTTCACCGACGAAGTGGTCATCACCAGCAGCGGGGAGATGCACATCTTTAAGGCGCTGAGCACGCCGGCGGACTCGTCCGTTGGCATGCTCGACTGCTTGAAGCGCGCTGCGGACAAGTTTGGGCTCAGTCTCGGCGACTTCCTGGGCCGGGTGGAGATGCTGGTGCACGGTACAACCGTCGCCACCAACACCATGTTGCAGTACAACGGTGCCAAGACTGGACTCATCACCACCAGGGGCTTTCGCGATGCGCTGGAAATGCGGCGCGCGCACAAGGAGGACATCTGGGACCTCTCCCTGGCGCCACCGCCGGCGATCATCCCGCGCCACCTGCGTCTCGGGGTAACCGAACGCATCAACTATGCCGGGGAGGTCGTGACGCCTCTGGACGAGACCGAGACCCGCGACATCGCGCGCCAATTCAAGGCGCAGGGCTGCAAGGCAATTGCCGTGTGCACGCTTTTCTCGTTCATCAACCCGGTCCATGAGCGGCGCATCCGCGACATCATCCGGGAAGAATTCCCTGAATGCTACGTTTCCATCTCGTCCGACATTTTGCCGCAGGTGCGCGAGTATGAGCGCACGTCAACCACCGCCGTCAACGCCTACGTTGGCCCGGTGTTGGGTCGCTACCTGCGCAACCTGCAGAACAAGCTCACCGCGGCCGGCCTGAAGCATGAAGTACTGATCACCCAGTCCAACGGCGGAATTATGTCCGCCAGTTACGGAGCAGAGCATGGCGCGGCAACGCTGCTTTCGGGGCCATCCGCCGGTGCGGTTGGTGGGATGTTCTTCGCCGCGCAACTGGGCGTACCGAGCCTGATTGTGATGGATATGGGCGGGACCAGCTATGACGTCAGTCTGATCAAGGACGGTGCCTACGCGCTGACCACCGAGGGCGAGATCGCGCGCTACCGCATCGCACTGCCAATGATCGATATCCACACCATTGGTGCGGGTGGAAGCTCCATCGCCCACGTGGACAAGGGCAACCTGTTGCGGGTGGGTCCACAGTCAGCCGGAGCCGACCCCGGCCCGGTATGCTACGGCAAGGGCGGCACGGAGCCGGCCACAACGGATGCTAACATCGTGCTGGGCTACATCAACCCTGACTATTATCTGGGTGGTGAGCTATCCATCGATCGCGAGGCAGCCGCGTCGGCCATCCGCACGCGCATCGCCGAGCCGCTTGGCATCTCGTCCATCGAGGCCGCCTACGGCATCTACAAGCTGGTCAACACCAACATGGCCGATGCCACCAAGGTAGTCAGCGTGGAGAGGGGACATGACCCGCGCGATTTCAGCCTGGTAGCTGCGGGCGGTGCCGGCGCGCTGCACGGCTCCAAAATCGCCGAGATCGTGGGCATCCCGCGCGTGATCGTGCCCAAGACCGCCTCTGTCTTTTGCGCCATGGGCATGCTCGAGAGCGATATCAAGCACGACTATGTGCGCACCATGTGGGCTCCGCTCGACAACCTGGACCTGGCGCAGCTCAACCATGTGTTCAACCAGATGGAGGCGGAGGCCCGCCGCACGCTGGCGGACGAGGGCATCCCACCCGGGCGCATTCAAGTCGAGAGAGGCATGGACCTGCGCTACATCGGGCAGCACCACGAGGTACCGGTCACCATCCCCGCGGGCGAGATCAGCTGCCACACCCTGCCGGAGATCGCCAGCCGGTTTCACGCGGCGCACCAGCGGCTTTACCTGTACAGTGAGCCCGACAGCCCGCTGGAATCGATCAATGTGCGGGTAACGGGCGTAGGCGCGATTCCCAAGACGGCCCTGGCATCGTGGCCGGCGGGCGGGCCAGATTCGGCCCCGGCGCTGAAGGGGACGCGCCAGGCCTACTTTGCAGAAGCCGGCGGCTGGGTGGATACCCGCATCTACGACGGGAGCAGGCTGCGCGCGGGCAATCGCATCGTGGGCCCGGCCATCGTTGAGGAAGTCACCACAACCATCGTCATCTGCCCTGACGATGTGGCCGAGGTCGACCGTCTGGGCAACGTAGTGATCGAAGTTGGCAAAAACAAACCGGGGGGACTCACCGCTGAGAACGCAGCCTCGCCCAAGAATAGGCGAGGTGCAGTAGCGAAGAGCGCGGAGGGCATAGCATGAACAGACCTGCCGTTGACCCTATCACCATGTCCGTCGTCTTCCATCGCCTGGGGACGATCAACAGGGAGATGGGCATCACCATGATGCGCACGTCGCGCTCGCCGATCTTTGCCGAAGTGCACGACTTTTCCTGCGCTATCTGTGACTGGGTACCCCGGATCGTCGCCCAGGTAGACGGCGTGCCCTCGCACACCGCTTCGTCGATGATGGCCGCACGAGCTATCGTGGACAAGTTCCGTGATGAGATGAAACCTGGTGATG
>JAEAMF010001976.1_pt1 | contig 12846 bp, 10 predicted proteins | sample 8958721 | NCBI WGS metagenome assembly JAEAMF01 (sample SAMN16933255, study PRJNA681124) | bioreactor sludge metagenome | isolation source: anaerobic bioreactor treating anionic surfactant - SDBS | place: India: Bengaluru | collected 2019-02-28
AGGCGGAAAGATGCTGTATGTGCTCGCCCTGGCTTCAGTGGTAGGCCTGGCGATGACAATATATCTCTTTTACATGCTGCGTGAAGACCAGATAGCCCCGGCCTCGCTGCGCCGGGACATACTGGACAAGATCAAGGTCGGATCCCTGCAGGATGTCCGCACGGCCTGCAACTACAGGCCCTGCGCGCTTTCGGACGTGACGCTGGCGGGCCTGGATTTTGTCGAGGCCAATTCTCCGCCTGATCCCGCACTCCTGAAGGATGTGATTGAGGGTGAGGGTGGCCGTCAGGCTGCGGCAATACAGTCCCAGACGCAGTACCTGCTCGATGTCGGGGTTATTGCCCCGATGATCGGACTGCTTGGCACCGTGTTCGGCATGGTACATGCCTTCAACGCGGTGGCGTTCGACCTGGCCAAGGCCAAGCCGATGCTGCTGGCGGCAGGTGTTTCCGAGTCCCTGATCAACACGGCGGGCGGCCTGATAGTGGGTATCCCGGCGATGATGTTTTATGCGTATTTCAGGGGCAGGGCATCGAAGCTGGTCTCGCGTCTGGAGGTTGCTTCAACCGAGATAATGACCGGCATGCTTAAACTCAGGAACATGAAAATATGAATTTCACGACCAAATACAAGCCGGATCCGGTAGGCTTCCAGGTGGTGCCGATGATAGATATCCTGTTCCTCCTGCTGTGTTTCTTCCTGGCGAGCCAGGTTTATACACAGTGGGAACAGGAAATCGATATCAAGCTTCCGACGGCGCAGACGGGCCAGATTCCACAGCGTCTGCCGGGAGAGATAATAATCAACATTCTGAAAGACGGTTCAGTGGTTGTAAACAAGCAGGTTGTTGACAATGAGCGCCTGGTGTCGATTCTTGGCCGGGTAGTTAAACTTTTCCCGGGTCAACCGGTGCTGATACGGGCGGATAACAAGACGGCATACGAGTCGGTAATCAAGGTTCTGGATCTCTGCAGTTCTGTCGACATTTGGAATGTGTCGTTTGCAACAACTGCAGTTGAGGAAAAAGCTTCGCAATGATCAGGAAATGTCTCGCTGCTTTTGTGATGCTCGTGTTCTGCTCCGCTGCCTTGGCGCTTGACGAGGAGGAGCGTCTGCAGTTTGCCGACGGTCTCTACTCGCGCGGCATGTACGAGCTTTCCCTGAAAGAGTACGAGACATTTCTGAGAAATTTTCCCGCAAGTAAAAAGCTGGATGTCGTCCACTTCAGGCTCGGGGAGTGCTATCGCAACCTGGGCAAGTTTGAGGCGGCGGAGAAAGAATACGACACTGTATTTCAGAACACGTCCAGCGAGTATCGTTTCAAGGCCGGGTACAAGCGTGCGGAGCTCTTTGCAGAGATGGGTAACCCGGAGGCCGGTCTGAACCTTTTCAGGGGAATACTCAGGGAGAACCCCCCTGCCGAGGTTGCGGCGGCGGCCCTTTACCATCTCGGCGACCTTGAAATAAAGCTGGGCAAGTTGGATCACGCAGTTAAGTCGTTTACCGAAGTGAAGACGAAATACGGGGAGTCGCAGTTTTTCAGCCTTGCCATGCTGAAGCTGGGAGAGATTTATGGCAGGGATCCTGCGAAGGAGAAGGAAGCCCTGCAGTACTATTCCGCTGTTGCGGCGAAGCCCGTCTCGCCGAGGATAGGCGCCGAGGCCCTGTTCCAGATTGCCGAGCTTTATTTCAAAAACAAGGCCTACGAGAAGAGTGCGGAAGCCTACAGGAAACTGATAGCCGAATATCCTGCTGATATAAGGTCTACGGAGGGGCGCATCCAGGCCGCCTGGGCGGGTCACAATGCAGGCCTCTATGCCGAGGCTTTAAAGATTGCGGAAGATGGGCTAAAGGGAAACCTGCCGGGTGACAAGGTGGAATGGCTGTACCTGAAGGCGAACTGTGAACGGCAGCTGACAAGGAACAGCGAGGCCATCAGGAGTTATGCTCAGATTCTCACCCAGTACACGAACAGCGTGTACTTGAATGCATCCAGGTACGAGACCGCGCTCACATATTACAAGATGGGCAAATATCTGAATGCAATCAACGAGGCGCAGAAGATCCAGCCGACGCCGGAAATAAAGAAAGACGTCTACTGGCTGATGGCTGAATCTTTCTCTGCTATGAAGGATTCCGACAGCGCCATTCAGTATTACCGGCTGATTGTGAAGGAATTTCCAAAGAGCGACGTTGCGGGAGACTCCGCCTACCGGCTGGCGCATCACCTCCAGACAAAAGGCGACTACCAGGAGGCTGCCCGCAGTTACGCTTCGGTAGCCGAGAATTTTCCGAAGATGAAAATCGCGCCCCAGGCGCTCTATGCGTCTGGTTTCTGTCTTGCCAAAGCCGGCATGAATGCGGAGGCGCTACGCGACTGGGCGGCGCTTATCCAGAAATATTCCGATAATCCCCTCGTGGAGGAGGCACTCTTCCAGAAGGCCGTGGTTGAAACCAAGATGCGGAGGGATAAGGAAGCACTGGATTCATTCAGGGACCTGCTGAAGAGATATCCCAAGTCGAAGTTTGCAGCTGACGCGCATTACTGGCAGGGTGTGTTTTTGAGTAATGACAAGAAATGGCAGGATGCGGAAACCGAGCTTCGCATGGCCCTGGCCGGTTCGCCGGCCGTGGAACTGGAGCGTGATGCAAAATTTGCGCTTGCAGCCGTCCTGCAGAAAACGGGCAAGCTGGACGAGTCGGGAACACTGCTTCAGTCACTGGTGGATTCTCCAATAAAGGACAGGATTCCATCCGAGCTTGTGAGGTGGCTGTCCGAGTACATGTTTGAAAAGAAGAAGTACCAGGCCTCGGTAGCTGCCGCACAGCTGCTGTTGTTCAGGGAGAACGAACCTGACTGGCAGCAGACCGGCTGGTGCCTTGTCGGGCGCACCCATTTCGCGGAAGGCGATATGAAGGCGGCGGAGAATGCCTTCAGGAAAGCCCTGGGAGTCAAGGCCAACACTGGTTTCGCGGCCGAGGCGGCCATAAGGCTGGGTGACATAACATTCAAGTCGGGCAATTTTGAGGAGGCCGTGAAAAATTACGAGAAAGCGGCAAGGCTGGCGGCGGATGAATCCCTGATCGCGGTAAGGGCGCGCGCGTACGCCGGCCTCGGAAGGACCGCGAAGGGGAAGGGTGATCTTGAGAATGCAGCGCGTTACTTCATGAGCGTGGCGATACTGTATGACGACGTGGAACTGTCGTCGGAGTGCCTGTTCGAGGCGGCAAATGCTTTTTCAAAGGTCGGCAAGAAGGAAGAAGGCGTAAGGGCGGCGAAAGAGCTGCTGGACCGGTACCCACAGAGTGCCTGGGCAAAGAAGCCAGAAATAGCTAACCTCCGGTAAAGGAGAAGCAATGAGAGAATTCGACGAGGAAATAGAGCTGACAGGGCAGCATAAAAAGCGCATCAAGGTCGGCGTAATGGCGGCCTTCCTGTCTGTTGCCTTTCACATACTACTCTTCCTTATCATGGCGAATATGTCGTTCATGCTGCCGGCAGTTCTTGAGCGCCCGGAACGAATCCTTAAAGTGCCTCCAATGAACGTCGAGGATGTCAGACGAACTGAAACGCCGGTCAAGATCCGGCCGACCACTGACCGCGGGAGCGGTGGGGGCGCAGGCGGAGAGGCGGTCAGCGCGGCTGTTGGAAGCGCTGCAAAGGCAACGGAAAATATTACCGTTGTGCCGAGGGAAGTCATAACAGAACCGGCGCCGGTTACGGAAAGCCGGATGGTCGGCGAGGGCAGGAGTATTGTCGAGCCTGGTCCGACGCCGTCCCGCAGTGCCTGGCAGCCGAGGCAGGAGATTGTCCAGATAGAAGAACGAATTGTGTCCGACGACATGAACCTTCGTCCGAGGAAGAACATTCCCAGGATCGAGCGCGTCAGGGTCGCGTCCGATCTTGTTTCCCAGATCGACAGGGATGCCATTGGCAAAGGAGGAAAACCGGGAGGAACGTCGTTGGGAGATGGGCTGAATCTTGGCGACATGCTTGCGGGACTCCAGGGAGGCGGCGGTGGCCTGGGCGGCGGCATGGGTGGCGGTCCCGGCAGCGGTAAAGTGGACAGGACCCTTAAGGTCGACGAACCAGGCAAAGGCGACAAGCCGGCCGTGAGGATTTTCTCGGAAGATCCAAAGAAAGTCACGCAGTTGAAGCCTCTGGAGAGAATGCTGGTTGTGGAAGTCACCACGTATACGAGTCTTACCGACTGGAAGTACGGGTACATGAAAGTTGAAATAAAACGCGCTGGTTCCGAGGTCCTGCCCGTCATTCCCAAGGATATACTTCTCATACAGGACAGTTCGAACAGCATGGCAGAACAGCGGCTGCATTTCTGCCGGGAAGGCATGATCCGATGTCAAGCAGAGATCGGGCCGGCGGACCGGTTCAATGTGGTAATGTTCAGGGAACGTTCCCAGTCGTGTTTCCCGGACTGGGCGGAGGCGAAGCAGGAGAACATAGACAAGGCGCGCAAGTTCATCCAGGAAATGAGGTCGGAGGGCAACACGGACATATTCACCGCCATCAGCGAACAGATGAATGTCAGGAGGACGTCCGGGCGGCCGGTTGTTGCGATTCTTGTTTCGGACGGCATCCCGACTTCGGGCATGGTTGCCAGCAGTGATATCATCGGCGAGTTCAGCAGGCTGAACAACGGCGCGATTTCCGTGTTTGCAATGGGGACCCTGCAGATAGCCAACAAGTACCTGCTTGATCTTCTCGGCTACTGTAACAGGGGTGATTCACTGGTTGTGACTTCGGGCCGGTGGGATATTCCCGACTACATGCAGAAGCTGATGCGCGAAGTAAGCAGGCCCGTGCTTGCCGAAACGGATTTCCATTTTGCCGCCGACACCGACAGCGAGGTGTTTCCGGTTCTGGCGAGCAATCTCTACCTTGACCGGCCGCTGGTTCTGTTCGGCAGATACCCCAGGGGCACGAAGAACCTTGTGTTCCAGGCTGTCGGCAAGGCTGGTGATGTGAAGTGCGACATGGTCTTCGATGTTGATCTCGAAAAGAATGTCAAGAAGGGCGAGCGTGACATCATGGAGATGTGGGCCAAGCAGAAGATATATCACCTTATCGGGCTGAATGCCCGCCAGCCGAACCAGCCTTACCTCGACCAGATTCATGATACCGCCCGTGAATACGGCATAAGGGTGCCATACCGCAGGATTCTGAAATAGATGACCGGCTCAAAGCTGATTTTTCCCTTGAGAAGGCAGAAAATGCGTATTGTTTCCGTTAACAGCCGGCCAAACCGGCGTTTTTCTGCCGGGATAAGGTATCTTGACATGCGGGCAGGAAATGCTAGTTTTCGCGTTTTTGCCGGTTATTGAAGCTCAAAAAAGGAGGATACGAATTGGACTTGGAACGGATGCGCCACAGTGCGGCGCATGTTATGGCTGCAGCTGTCTGCAGGCTGTTCGATGATGTCAAACTTGATATCGGGCCTGCAACCGATGACGGCTTCTATTACGATTTTGACCTTCCCAAACGTCTTGCCCCGGAGGATTTTCCTGCCATTGAAAAGGAAATGAACAGGATCATTTCCGAGAATCTTCCTTTTGAACGTCTGGCCGTTTCCCGCGAGGAAGCGGCGAAAATGTTCCAGGAAAAGAACCAGGCCTACAAGCTCAAGCGGCTTGATGACATCCCTGAAGGTGAGGAGATTACCCTGTACCGGTGCGGCGACTTTGCAGATCTCTGCCGCGGGCCGCATGTTGACAGGACCGGCGATATCAAGGCTGTTAAACTCGTTTCGGTTGCAGGCTCTTATTTCCGCGGCATCGAAACCAACCCGATGCTCCAGAGGATTTACGGTATTGCCGCGCTGTCCAGGCAGGAACTGGACGAGACGCTCAAGCGCCTCGAGGAAGCCGCTAAACGCGATCACCGCAAGCTCGGCAGGGAGCTGGATCTTTTCAGCGTACAGGACGATGTCGGCCCGGGACTCATTCACTGGCATCCGAAGGGCGCCCGGATCCGTTCGCTGATCGAGGAATTCTGGCGCCGCGAGCATTTTCGCGCCGGGTACGATATAATGTACACCCCGCATATCGGGCGCGCACACCTCTGGGAAACTTCAGGACACCTTGAATTCTACAAGGAGAACATGTATGCGCCGATGGATATCGACGGGAATGATTATTTCGTCAAGCCGATGAACTGCCCGTTCCATATCCAGATCTACAAGTCGCACATGCGCTCGTACCGGGACCTTCCTCTCCGCTGGGCAGAGCTGGGCACCGTGTACCGTTATGAAAAGAGTGGCGTTCTGCACGGGCTGCTGCGGGTACGGGGCTTTACGCAGGACGATGCGCATATCTTCTGTACGCCTGATCAGATCCAGGTTGAGGTCAAGGAAACCGTGAAATTTGCCCTGAAAATTCTGAGGGCGTTCGGGTTTACCGAGGTAAACGCCTACCTGGCCACCAGGCCGGCAAAAGCCGTGGGCGAGACGGCCAGGTGGGAACAGGCGACGGTTTCCCTGGAGGGTGCCCTTAAGGCGGAAAGTATTTCATACACAATGGATCAGGGAGGGGGCGCTTTTTACGGCCCCAAGATAGATCTAAAGATAAAGGACGCCATAGGACGCGAGTGGCAGCTTGGCACGGTACAGTTTGATTTCAACCTGCCTGACAAGTTCGACCTGACGTTCGTCGGAGAGGACGGCAAGGAACACAGGCCTTACATGGTGCATCGTGCGCTCCTGGGCAGCCTGGAGAGATTCTTCGGGATTCTGATAGAGCACTACGGCGGAGCGTTCCCCCTGTGGCTGGCGCCGGAACAGGTCAGGATACTTCCAATCACCGAGAACCAGATGGCGTACTGTGAAAAAGTGATGCGGATGCTCTCGGAAAAGGATTACAGGGTTTCAGTGGACCGGAAGAACGAGAAGATCGGTGCAAAAATCAGGCGCACGCGCGGCGAGAAGGTTCCGTACATGCTGATTGTAGGCGGGAAAGAAGCCGATGCCGGAACGGTTTCCGTCAGAACCCGGACTGACGAGGACATGGGGGTGATGTCCGTGGAATCGTTCATGGAGATACTGGCAAAGGAAAATGTAACGGGCAAATAAAACAGGGATCCGTGGATAAGGATCCTGTAACAAAGGAGGCAGCTATTCGTTCGTTTGTAAGAGTTAATCAGAAGATCAGGGTTCCTAAAGTACGTTGTGTCGGTACTGATTGGAATATGATGTGGATAATATCAACGCGGGATGCGCTTTCTCAAGCGCAGCAGGTTGGTCTGGATCTCGTGGAGATTTCGCCCAATGCAGATCCGCCTGTATGCCGGATAATGGATTTCGGCAAATACAGGTACGAAGAGGCCAGGAAAGAGAAGATGGCCAGGAAACACCAGCACCAGCAGGTGGTGAAGGACATGAAATTTCATGCCAATACAGACGAGCATGATTACCAGACAAAGGTAAAGCACATAAGGGAATTCCTGTCAAAAGGTCACAAGGTGAAGATCACCCTGACTTTCCGGGGCCGGGAAAATGCCCACAAGGAGCTGGGGTTTGGGGTAATGAACCGCGTCATCAAGGAATGCGAGTCGATCTGCGTGGTCGACATGACTCCCAGGATGATGGGGCGCAGTATCATTGCCATGATTGGCCCCCGTTCCGGTAGTGTGGCGAAGCCGAAATCTGCCCATTCGGCGGAACCGGCGAAGCCCGCGGATCCAGGAGTGACCGTCAATCCTGTGCCGAGGACTGAGCAGGCCGGTTCATTTCCACAGGCGTAAAATATTCCACATTTAATCTTGAATCACGGGTACCCTCCGTTTTCCACAAGGCCTCTATTTCCCGGTAAAAATACTGGACGGGGAGAGGTGTTTCATATAACTTTCCCGAGTTTGAACGGGAACCGGGGTTCCCGGTTGGAAGGATGGAGTATTATGCCTAAGCAAAAGACGAAGAAATCGGCCGCGAAGCGTTTCTGGAAAACGGCTCGCGGGAAGATCAAGTACAAGAGGGCCGGAGCCGGGCATCTGTTGACCGGCAAGAGCAGCAAGCGTAAGCGTCATATGAGGGGCGGTTCGGTGTTGAGTGTCGTGGAGACCAAGCGGATCACGCCGCTGCTTTATCATTAATACGGATTTCCAGGAGGTTAAAGATGCCAAGAGCAACTAATGCACCGGCTTCGCGCCGGAGGAGAAAGCGCCGTTTGGAGTTGGCCAAGGGTTTCAGGGGAGCGCGCAGCAAGCGTTTCCGCCAGGCGACGGAAGCGGTTGATCGAGCACAGCAGCTTTCAACAATTCACAGGAAGCTGAAGAAACGCGAGTACAGGGCGCTGTGGATCGCCAGGGTTTCAGCCGCCTGCCGTGCCAACGGCATATCGTACAGCCGTTTCATAAGCGGTTTGACCAGGGCCAGGGTGAAGTTGAACAGGAAAATGCTTTCCGAGCTTGCGATTCATGACCCGGCCGGTTTCACCTCGATCGTAGGTATTGCTCAAAAAGCCATTGCCTAATTTGAGACGCGATCTATCTGCACAGGAGGCTGTCTTAACGGACGGCCTCCTTTTCTTTGGTGCGGAAAAGCAGCATACCTCCGGACGGGATCAGTATTGCCGCACAGAAAGCCAGCAGGAACGAGTTGCCGGAAGAAGAGAGGGCGCCTGCAGCGGCATACACCAGGGCAATGGCGGCATTGGACAGTGTGGTCATCAGTATGAAGCGGCGAAAAGGCATTTTCCCCATGCCTGCCAGCAGTACTGAAGTTTCCGCAAGGACGGGAACGGCTCTTGTAATGACAATCACCCAGTCGCCGGCCTTTCTGCTGATGTCTTCCAGCCTTTTGACCTCACTCTCGCCCAGGAGTTTTGTTGAAAGCCGTTTTCTCGAGGCGGCGCCAAGCAGGTATCCGGCGATGCAGGCTGTCGTCATGCCCAGCCATGAGGCCAGGAAACCGTACAACATGCCCAGGACGAACCCGGCGCCCGTACTCACAATGCTGGAAGGGATGGGGAGAAGGATATCTGAAGCCAGAAGGGCAAAAATGACACCCCCTGAAATGAACGAATGGCGTGCGGATGCCCGTAGAAAAGCGTCGGTCCATTCCTCAATTCTGTGACCGAAGGCGAAGAAAGGTACAAGGATGATGACGAGAATAATCACGCACAGGAGAAGCCATCGAAGGATGTTGGATTGCATCATGTTGTTTCAGCGGTTTACGGATTACAGATTTGCGGGGGTTGTATTTTCCGGATCGTCCTTCCTGTCACGCAGGTAAATGCGTATTTCGCCGGGCTTCCAGCGGTAACCCTCTCTTGTAAAATCGGCGGTGATTATTTTATACCCGAACTGGAATGCCGTGGTGCAGTTGTTCCCGTCGCGATAGATCAGTTCGACAGGGCGGAAGGCCAGTTTGAGATTCCTGGCTTCCGCCTGGGAAAGAGCAGGCTGGATCACAGTCATGGTCATCTGCATCGGCAGCATGGCAAACATCGCCGGCAGAGGTCCATTCATCAACGGCCTGTATTTTCACCACCGGTTTCATGTTGCTGATTTCTTTCTGCAATTCACGGGCGATCGGCGCATTGGATAATATGTTTATGCTGTAGGTCCAGATCTCGTTTTTGCGACTGTTGTATTCATCGGCGATCTTTTTCTCCAGGCGTGGTGCTTTTGCGTCGAAGACCTGCCTGTTGATTCTTCCTGCCTTGTAATCCCTGTTGAGCTGGACAACTTTCTGGAGGTTGGAATGCAGGTTGGACAGGGGCCCGGTGGAACCTTCGGGTTTCTTCTTTGCGCAACCGGTTGCCGAAACAACGAGGAATACGGCAATACAGATCGTTATTACAGCCCTGTAAAAGTGTCTCATTATTTCAAGATATTAATGTTGGGCCGGTGTTACAACTTTAATTCCGGTTTTCTTTCAAAAGCGGCTCACCACGCGTGCCGAGGGTCTGGACATTTTGCCGGAAGCGAGTAAAAATTCGAGCACCGGGGCTTACTCAAGGCAGGGGTCGTCCGCTTTGTGCTTGTATGCGGTCGCTCCATTTGGGTAGAGTTGGCACGTTTTTTAAGGAAATTACAATGAAAGAGCTTGGAATAGGGTTGTTGGGGTTTGGTACGGTCGGTGCCGGAGTGGTTGAGGAACTTCAGAAGAACGGGGACATAATCGCCAACCGGATCGGAGTAAAACCCGTACTGCGTAGAATTGCCGACGTTGAACTGGATCGAGACCGTGGCGTAAAGGTGGATCGTTCAATGCTTACCAGGGATGCCGAGTCTGTGATCAATGATCCGGCGATATCCGTGGTTGTGGAGCTGATCGGCGGGACGGGCGTGGCGCGTAAGCTGATGATGCAGGCGCTGAAGGCCGGCAAGCCTGTCGTCACGGCAAACAAGGCGCTCCTGGCCGAACATGGCGCAGAGATTTTCGGACAGGCTGCCGAGAAAAAGGTGGATGTCTGGTTTGAGGCAAGTGTTGGTGGCGGGATCCCGATAATACGCGCGCTCAGGGAGGGACTGGTTGCAAACAGGATCAACCGCATTTACGGAATATTGAATGGAACCTGCAATTATATCCTGTCGAGGATGGACAGGGAGCAGGTGACTTTCGAACATGCCTTGAAAGATGCCCAGGTTGCCGGTTATGCCGAAGCTGATCCCGCCCTTGATATTGACGGGATTGACACCGCGCACAAGGCGGTTCTGCTGGCTTCGCTGGCTTACGGGTTCCATGTTCCCATGGATAAGGTGCATGTTGAAGGCATAAGGGGCGTTTCCAGGCTGGATGTAGAGTATGCCCGCGGAATGGGGTACAAGCTTAAGCTGCTGGCTGTTATAAAGAATGAAATCGGAGAGATAGAGGTAAGGGTGCATCCTACCCTGATTCCGATGGAACACATGCTTTCTTCGGTCAGCGGCGTTTACAATGCGATAGAGGTTGATGGCGACGTGGTTGGCCAGACGCTTTATTACGGGCGTGGCGCGGGCCGTTATCCCACGGCCAGTGCGGTGATAAGCGATATTGCGGATGTCTGCAGGGAACTGGCTTTTGGTGACATCAAGCGCCGCTACTCTTTCAGCTGGCAGAAGGAATCGGTCCATTTGAAGAGCATGGGGCAGATCGAGTCGCGTTACTACCTTCGTGCATCACTGCTAGACAAGCCCGGCGTGTTCGGACAGCTTGCCACCATTCTCGGCCAGCACCAGATCAGCATTGCCTCGGTCCTGCAGAAAGAGCGGCACGCGGGCAGGCAGGTGCCCGTAATCGTGGTAACCGACCGTGCAAAAGAAAGCGATTTTGATGCCGCGGTAGCGGCTATTGACGCGATGTCGGTCGTGGGGGCGAAGTCGGTACGGATAAGAATAGAAGATTTAAGCTAGAATGTTTTTACCACGAAGGAGCACTAAGGGATGGAATTCGACAAGTTGTAGTATCGTGTGTGTTCTTCGTGGTAAAAAGAAAATGAGCTGGCAACTATGAGTAAAAAGGTGAAAACGAGCGAATTGAAGGTGGCGAAATTCGGCGGAACGTCGCTGGCAAGCGCGGAGCAGATTCTCAAGGTGTGCAACATTGTAAAGTCCGACCCTGCGCGCAGGATCATAGTTGTTTCCGCACCAGGCAAACGGACGAAGGACGATATCAAGGTAACCGACATGCTGATAAAGTGTGCGGAACAGAAGCTTGACCGGAAGTCCACTGAAAAGGAGCTTCAGGCGGTGATAGAGCGGTTTGCCGGGATTCAGAAAAAAGCCGGTGTGCCTGAAGATGTTGTACTGGATATCGAGAAGGACCTGAGGCGGCGCCTTGATGCTGACAGAAGCCATCCTGCAAGGTTCATTGACCTGCTGAAGGCTGCCGGGGAGGACAATAACGCAAAACTGGTTGCGGCTGTTTTCAGAAAACACGGGCTGGATGCCTGCTACATGAGTCCGAAAGATGCAGGCCTGCTGCTCAGCGACGAGCATGGAAATGCACTGGTTCTGGAGGAATCCTATGGGAATCTGAAAAAGGCGCTGGCCGGTCGCAAGGGGGTTGTCGTATTCCCGGGATTTTTCGGTTATACCAGGGCAGGCGAAGTCGTAACTTTTCCGCGCGGCGGGTCTGATATAACGGGAGCGGTGCTGGCTGCAGCGCTCAAGGCCGATGTTTACGAGAATTTTACGGATGTCGATTCTGTTTTTGCCGCCGATCCGCGGATCGTCGATGGGGCCATGCCGATTTCTCTTCTTACTTACAGGGAGATGAGAGAGCTTTCGTATGCGGGGTTCGGCGTTTTCCATGACGAAGCGATTGTTCCCGCCGTTCATGCGAAGATTCCGGTAAACGTGAGGAATACGAACAGGCCGGAAATGCCGGGTACGATGGTTGTTCCGGACAGGACTTACACTTCCGGTGATGTTGTGGGGATTGCAAGTTCTGAGGGGTTTTGTGCGGTTTATGTGGACAAGTACCTGATGAACAGGGAAGTGGGCTTCGGGCGGCGTCTCCTCCAGATACTTGAGGATGAGAAACTGTCATACGAACATTCGCCTTCGGGAATTGACAATATGTCGGTTATACTTAAGGAAAAGGACTTCACGCCCGAGACGGAGACAAAAGTCATCAAACGCATTTATGAAGAGCTGAAAGCCGACAACATTGACATTGACCGTGGCCTGGCGCTGGTAATGATTGTCGGGGAGGGCATGCATTATACCGTCGGCATGGCGGCTCGTGCTACTTCCGCATTGTCGAAGGCGGGTGTGAATATTGAGATGCTCAACCAGGGCTCGTCTGAAATCAGTATGATGTTCGGTGTAAAGGCCGTTGACCGTAAAAAAGCCGTGAAAGCCCTCTACAAGGCTTTTTTCTGAAAAATCCGTCTTTTCAGAGGCCT
>JAEAMF010001983.1_pt1 | contig 12841 bp, 9 predicted proteins | sample 8958721 | NCBI WGS metagenome assembly JAEAMF01 (sample SAMN16933255, study PRJNA681124) | bioreactor sludge metagenome | isolation source: anaerobic bioreactor treating anionic surfactant - SDBS | place: India: Bengaluru | collected 2019-02-28
AGGCGGGCGAACCTGACCCCCTCGTCGATGAGCGCGTGCGTGCCGAAAACGACCTGCACCGCGCCGGACTCGAGGCCGGCGAGGGTCGCGCGCCGCTCGGCCGGACGGGTCGAGCCGGTCAGCAACCGCGCGCTGACACCGATGGACTCGAGGGTCGCGGACCATGCCGAATGGTGCTGACCGGCTAGAATCTCGGTCGGCGCCATCATCGCCGCCTGGGCGCCGTTCTCGCACGCCACCAGCATCGCGTAGAGCGCGACGACGGTCTTGCCCGAACCCACGTCACCCTGCAGCAGCCGGTTCATGCACCGCCGCCGCGCCAGGTCGGCCAGGATCTCCCTGATGACCCGCTCCTGGCCACCCGTCAACGTGAAGCCCAGCCGCTGACGCAACAGGGTCGTCAGCCGGCCCGACTCTACCAGCGCCTGTCCTTTGCGCTCGGCCGCGTTCTCCAGCCGGCGCAGCGCCAGCATCAGCTCGAAGCAGAAAAGCTCTTCGTAGACCAGCCGCTCGCGTGCCGCCAGCGCCGTAGCAACGTCGGTCGGGAAGTGGATCGCCTCGAGCGCCGACCGGATACCGGGGAACGAGTAGTGCTGCCGCATCTCCCGCGTCAATGTCTCGGGAACGTCATCTCCGTAGCCGGCCAGCGCGGCGTCGACGGCCCGCCGGATGGTCCAGACGGAAAGCCCCTCGGTCAGCGGGTACACCGGGATAATGGCGTTGGCGCGCGCGAACTCGCCGCCAGGCTCAACGACCTCGAACATCGGGTTGACGAACTGCTTGCCGCGGTAGTCGGTGACCCGTCCCGACAGCATCAGCTCCTGACCGGCCTTGAAGCGCTCGGCCAGGTCCGGCCGGTTGAACCAGACCGCTTCGACCATGCCGCTGGCGTCGGCCACGACACAGGAAACCACCCGGCGGAAATTGCGGGTCCGGCGCGCGCCCGCGGCCGCGACCCTGCCGAAAACCGTCACCTCGTCCCCGGGTCGCAGCTGACGGATGGGCAGTGTCTTGGATCGGTCGATGTACCGGGTCGGGACGTGAAACAGCAGCTGCCCGACTGTCTCGACGCCGACCCGGGCGAAGAGCGCCGCGCGCTTCGGCCCGATGCCCTTCAGGTACTGGATCGGTGTGTCCAGCCCGTCGCCGCTGCCTTCTGTGTTCCGGCTCCTGGCTGCTGACTTCGGCCGGCTTGTCTTCACTTGACCATCTGCTCGAACTCGTCTTCATCGATGACCCTGACGCCCAGCGCCCGGGCCTTGGCCAGCTTCGAACCGGGGTCGGCACCGGCGACGACGAAGTCGGTCTTCTTCGACACCGACGAGGACGCCGTTCCACCCAGCCGGATGATGAGCTCGGACGCCTGCTCGCGGGAGTACCGGGCCAGCGTGCCGGTCAGCACGAACTTCTTGCCGGCCAGCGGCCTCGGCCCGGAAGACTGCTCCGCTTCGAGCCTCAGACCCGCGGCCGCCAGCCTGCGCAGCAGCTCTCGGTTCTCCCGGTCGGAAAGGAAGTGCCTGAGCGACTCGGCAACTACCGGCCCGACGCCCGGAGTTGCCCCAACCTCCTCCTGCTCCGCGGCCTCCAGCCTGGCGACCGAACCGAACGACTGAGCGAGGATCCTCGCCGCATGGATGCCGACGTGCCTGATTCCCAGGCCGTACAGCAGCCGGCTGAACGGCCGGGTCTTGCTCGCCTCGACCGCCGCCAGCAGGTTGTCCGCCGATTTCTCGCCCATCCGGTCCAGCTCGACCAGCCGCTCGCGACCGAGGCCGTACAGGTCTGCGAAGTCATGCACCAGCCCGGACGACACCAGCTGTTCGACCAGTCGGTACCCGAGCCCCTCGATGTCCATCGCCCCGCGCGACCCGTAGTGCAGGAGCCGGGCCACCAGTTGCGCCGGGCAGGACGCGTTCACGCACCGCCACGCGACCTCGTCCGCTTCCTTGTACAGCTGCGCGCCGCAGGCCGGACACTGGTCCGGCATCTTGAACCTGCGCGCACCCCTGGGACGTCTGGACTTCACCACCTCGAGCACCTGCGGGATAATCTCGCCGGCCTTGTGCACCAGCACCGTGTCGCCTTCGCGCACGTCCAGCCGCTCGACCTCGTCCATGTTGTGCAGTGTCGAATGCGTGACCGTCGTCCCCGACAGGAACACCGGGTCCATCTCCGCCACCGGCGTAACCGTACCGAGCCGGCCCACGTTCAGGATGATGCGCCTGACTCTCGTCTCCTTCTCCTCCGGCGGGTACTTGTACGCCACCGCCCAGCGCGGGCTCTTCTCGGTGGTACCCAATTCCTCGCGGTCCGCGTAACGGTCGAGCTTGACCACGATGCCGTCAACGTCGTACGGCATCTTGTGCCGGTTCGGCTCCCAGTCGGCGCAGTAGCTGATGACTGATTCGATGTCCGGGAACAAGAGGCTCTCCGGCGCGGTCGGAAACCCGAGCTCCTTCAGCCGTCTGAGCGACTGGCTGTCCCGCTCCACGCTCCGAAACAGCGGCCGGGGAATGGTGTGGACGAAGCAGTCCAGGCCCCGGACAGCGACCTGCTTCGGGTCCAGGAGCTTGAGCGTGCCGGCCGCCGCGTTGCGTGGGTTGGCGAAAGCGGGCTCGCCCTCCTCCTCGCGCTGCTCGTTCATCCGCGCGAACCGCGAACGGGGCAGGTACACCTCGCCGCGCACCTCGAACGCCTGTGCGTCCCGGCACCGGCCGCGCAGCACCAGCGGCAACGAGCGTACCGTGCGCAGGTTGCCGGTCACGTCGTCACCCCGGCTGCCGTCACCCCGCGTCGCACCCTGCCGGAACCGGCAGTCCTCGTAGCGCAGGGCGACTGCCACGCCGTCGATCTTGAGCTGCACCAGGTACTCGGGCCTTATCACCGCCTTGCGGACCCTTGAGTCGAACTCGCGCAGCTCATCGTAGGTATAGGTGTTGTCCAGAGACAGCATCGGCGGGTCATGGACAATGGACGCGAACTCGCTGACCGACTCGCCCCCCACGCGCCGGGTCGGTGAATCGGGCGAGCTGAGCGCGGGGAATTCAGCCTCGAGTTCGGCGAGCCGCGCCAGCAGCTTGTCGAACTCGAAGTCCGAAATCGTCGGCTGGGCCAGCACGTAGTAGCGGTAGTTGTGCTCGTCGATATCCGAACGCAGCCGCCGCACTTCCCGGCGCGCCTGGGCGATGGTCACGGCACAATTCTTACGCGATTGGACGGGCTGTCAACAACGGGCAGGCCCGACCGCGCGGCCCGGCCACGCAATTCCTTGACTTTGTTCTCGCCGCGGCTAATCTAGCACTCTCAAAGGAGCAAAGTCAATGTATGGTGTCCTGATATTCCTGCATCTGCTCGTCGCGGTCGTGCTAATCCTGGTCGTACTCATCCAGCAGCCCCAGAAGGGCGGCATGGCCTCGATTATCGGCGGCGGCGAAACGATCTTCGGCGGCGGCGGCGCCGCACCCTTCATGGCCCGGCTGACCACCGGCCTGGCCGTCGCCTTCATGGTGACCTCGGTCGCGCTGGTGCTGCTCTCCGCCCAGCGCAGCCGCCAGCCGCAGGCCCCGCGGGCCGCGCCGACCCAGTCGGCCCCCGCCGCGCCTGAGCCCCAGTCCCCAACGCCCGAGCCGATAGGTAGGTGACAATGTACGCGATTATCCGTGTAGCCGGCTTCCAGTACATGGTGAAAGAAGGCGAAAAGATCTCGGTGCCTCGGATGGCGGCCGAACCCGGTTCGACCGTCAATCTCGGTGATGTCCTGTTCCTGCGCACCGCCGACCAGACGATCATCGGCCGACCGGCGGTGGCAAACGCGTCGGTCCAGGCCGAAGTCCTGTCCCACGACCGGACGAAGAAGGTTCGCGGCTTCAAGTTCCGCCGCCGCGAGAAGTACCGCCGCAAGCTCGGTCACCGTCAAGACGTCACCACGCTGCGCGTAACCAGGATCGCCGCCGGATGACAGTTGCCAACCATTCAAAACCCAAGGAATACCGAATCATGAAACAGAACGCCACGACCGCCCTCAGCGCGATCGAGAAGCTCGGCAAGAAGGTGTCGACCATGACCCAGGCCGAGCTGTCCCGCGCCGTCGGAGTATCGCGCGAGCGCATCCGCCAGCTCGTGCCGCGCATGAAAGTCAAGCCCGGCCGCCGCGTCCGCGCCTGGCACCGCTCGGTGTCCCGCAAGACCTGCAACGAAATGGCCCGGCTCCACGACCAGGGTGCCTCGCTGACCGCCATTGGCAAGCAGTTCGGCGTCAGCGACTACCACGTGCGCGAGGCCATCCGCATGGTCCGCACCAGGATCGACCCGGCCGGTCGCGTCCAGCGCCTGCGCCGCCTCGACAACCTGACCCGGCTGACCGCCAAGGGGATGACCTTCGAGCAGGCCTGCGAGAAGCTCGGATTCAGCGCCCTGCAGCGCCGTCGCTACCGCCGCCAGCTCGGGCTGCGCTGGGACGGCCGCAAGACCGTCCACGGCCGCCGCTAGCGGTCCCGGTCGCCTGTTCGCTTTGTCGGGGATGGGCGATACAAGAGTTGAACTTGTGACCTCTGGTATGTGAGACCAGCGCTCTAACCAACTGAGCTAATCGCCCTCGGACAGAATTGTAGATGCGCCCGGCCGCAAGTCAATTGCGGCTAGGCGCTCGCGTCCAGAAAAGAGACCCCGGCGTCCGGCCGGGGCAGTTCCAAAAGCTCCCGCCCGACCGCCGCCGCCCGTTCGTCCTCGCCCAGCCGGGCGTAGCCGCGCCGCGCGTGCTCGAGGAAACCCCGGCCGCGCTCGACGTCGCCGCACCGGACGTGCATCTGCCCCGCCTGGCGCAGGCAGTCCGCCTCGATGCGCGGCTCGCCGGCCTCGCGGGCCAGCTCGCCGGCCTGGTCCAGGTTCTGCTGCGCCGCCGCCTGCCGACCCTGCTGGTCGTTGACCAGCGCCAGGGCCGCCAGCGCCTGCGCCTCCTGGGTGCGCGCGCCCGCCTGCCGAAGCTGCTTGAGACCATCCTCTATCGACTGCTGCGCCGCGCCGGCGTCACCGGCCGCCGCCAGCACCCGGCCCAGCTCGACCAGATCAAGTCCCAGCCGCGCGACCCGGCCGGCCTTCCGGTCGAATTCGACCGCCTTGCCGAGCTCGCGCCGGGCCCCGGCCAGGTCATCCTCGGCGAGTCGGAGTTTGCCCGACTCGGACAGGAGTTCGGCCGCGAGTTCGGGCCGGCTGCCGACGCTGTCCCGGCTGCTCTCGATCAGCGCCCGCGCTTCGGCCGGTTTCTCCTGCTTGCGCAGCAGCCGGGCGCGCAGCAACTGGATTGCGAGCGCCGTCTGCGGTTCGCGGAACCGCTCCGCGGACGCCGCGGCCAGCGTCAGGTCCTCTTCCGCGGCTTCGAACTGCCGCCGCTCCACGCGGACCTTGGCACGCAGCAGCAGGTGCCGCGCCGACTCGACGTCGTCCCCGCGCTGCCGGTCGATCTCGACCGCCGCGTCCAGCAGTTCGGCGGACCGCTGCCAGGCCCCGCGCTCGACCATTTCAGCCGCGACCCCGGCCAGGCTCTCGGACTGCAGCGCCCGGTCGCCGACCTCGCGCGCCAGCTCGAGCGCCTGCTCGAAAAACTCCTGGGCCACGTCCGGCTCGCCCGCCTGCTGGTGGCAGACGGCCAGCCGGTACAGCATCCGGGCCTGCTTGGGCTTCAGCCCGACGTCCTGGTAGTGCTTCAGGGCACGCCCGAGCACGTCGAGGGCGCGGCGTCCGGCCCGCTGGCTGAGCAGGATTTCGCCGACCGCGACCAGCCCATCGACCTCCAGCTGCCGGTCGCCGATCTCCCGCGCCAGCTGCAGCCCTTCCTCGTAGCTGGCGCGGGCCTGGTCGAACTCACCCGCGGCCACGAGCAGCCGGCCGATGGCGACGTGCTGGCCGGCCGCCAGCCGCCGGTCGTCCGCTTCCTGGGCCAGCCCCAGCGCCTGGCGGTGCGTTTCGACTGCCTGCTCCGGGTCGCGTTCGAGCTCGGCGCGCCGGGCGAGCACCCGGGCCTCGCCGCCCGACTCGCCCAGCTCGTGCCACAGGTCGGCCGCGCGTTCGACGTGGTCGAGCGCCGCCGCGTCGCCCTGCTGGACGAGCACCTCGGCCAGCAACCCGTGACAGCCGGCCTGGCCGGCGCGGTCGGCCGCAGACTCGGCCTGGGCCAGCGCCTGCTCGACCTCCTTGCGCGCCGCCGGCATCTGCCCGACCAGGAAGTGGCAGGCGCCGCACAGGAAGCTCAGGGCGCCGAGTTCCGCGCCCTTGGCGTAACGGCGGGCCGCCGACCAGTCGGCCAGCGCCCGGCCCCACTGCTGCCGGCTGGCGCTCACCAGCCCGGAATTGAACAGCCGGTACACCTCGCGGTTGCGGGCATAGACCAGCCCGTCCAGGTACAGGCCGCCGACGCGCTCGGCCATTACCCGGAGCCGGTCCCGGGCGTCGCGGCCGGCCGACTGCTCAAGCCGGTGCAGCTTCAGTTCCACCTCGCGCAGCTCCGACCGGTGCCGGGCCCGCTGGACGAAGAGCGCCGCGCCGCCGGCGGCCAGCGCCAGCGCGACCAGCGCCAGCGTGAGAATCACGCCGTTCTCCGGTTCTCGGTTGACGACAAGTGGATCAGTCGGGCTGGACGGTTAGGACCGCAACTCACAACGCAGCAGAGCTTAGGGCAAACACCGCGGCTGTCAACACGGGATTGGCGGCGAGCCGCTAGGGCAGCACCACCACCCGGACCGACTGCGCCGGCTCGCTGCCCTCCAGCCGGACGAAGTAGACCCCGGGCTCGAGGGCTGGCCGCCACGCGACCCGGTTGGCACCGGCGACCAGCCGCACCGGCAACCGGCCGACCCGGCGACCCGCAGGGTCGAAAACCGCCAGGGCCGTCGCCCGCGGCCGCTCGCTCGAACACGACAGCACGGCCGAGCGCCGGAACGGGTTCGGGAATATGGCCAGCCCGCCGGCAACGCCCGGCTTGACCGGAGCGGCCACGCCGGACTGGGCCGCAGTTTCGAACCGCACCGCCCGGCCCGGCCGCAGGGGCGCGGACACCGCCGGGTACCAGTCATTGCAGCAGTGCGTCAGCCCGACCGTGCCGGTCGCGTCCTGCAGCCCGACCGTCGACAGGTGGAAGTAGTTGGCGGTCTTGAAATGGACCGTCATCGAGTTATCGCCGGTCGGCGTGCCCACAGTCCGGTCCGCGAGTTGAAACTGCGCCGTCTCCCAGTCGGCCGGGTGGCCGAAATAGGGCACCGAATCGAACTCGACGATGAACCGGTGGCCGGTAGTGTCGTGCCAGTACCAGACCGCACCGTAGTCCGCCAGGTCGAGGTCGTCCCAGCACACCGCGACGATGTTGGGCGGCGAGCCCTCGTAGGGCAGTTGAACGTTGACGAAGTCGACACGGCTCGTCGCGCCCGGCGCGACCCAGCCGTTCGAGCAGATCGAGATGCTGTCGAACTCCCGGCCGTAGTACTGCCAGGTGCCGAACCCGGCCGGCAGCGCCAGCGAACGGGTCTCGTCCCCGCCCAGGCCGAGCTCGGTGCCCAGCCCGCGCAGCTCCACCCAGTCGTAGTCGGGCCGGGAGGCGTAGCAGGAATCGGTGTAGTCGTAGATGCGGTAGCCGTACGAGTCCGGGCCGGCCGGCAGGTTCATCGAGTCGCCGACGACCAGCGGCACGCGGACGGTGTCGTCGTAGCCCGGGCCGGCCAGCACCAGCCGGCAGTACTGCGGCACCTCGATCGCCGCCCCGGCCGCGGCGCGTACTCGGAACCGGTCGGCGTCGTTGGTGACGGTGTCGGCCTCGCCCGCGGGTCCGAACTGGCCCGCGGCGTCGATTATCTCGATATCCGTGCCCAGGCTCGCCAGCCCGGCCTGGGTCGCGGGCGCGGCGCCGCCCCAGTTCGCCAGCACCAGGATGATGTCCGCGGTCTCGCCCGGGTCGAGCTTGCCGTTGACCGGCCCGCTCTCCCCGCTTACCCGGAAAGACCGGTAGGCCAGGCCGGGCGCGGAACGGGTGTAGACCGCGATGTCATCGGCGAAGACCTTCGCCGCGGGATAGACGCTTCAACAATTGCCGAGGACAAAGGCCTGCACGACGACGCGCAGCGCCCGGACCGACTCCGGCACCACGCCCGGCAGGCTCGCCAGCTCGTCCGGGACGTCGAGCCGGTAGTCGTACCAGGACAGCGAATCCGGGGCGCGGACCAGGTGCAGCGCCGGGCCGGAACGCCAGTCGCAGCCGGCCGTCGCCGAATACACCCGGGTCTCGCCCAGCACCGAGTCGCCGCTGCCCAGGAACTGCAGCCCGACCGACGCGGCCGCGAACAGCGACTCGCGCTCGGTCTTCGAAGTCAGCCGGGCCGACAGCGCGAACCCCAGGTCCAGGTCCTCGAACTCCAGCCGCTGGCTCAGAAGCAGCCCCTGGTGCAGCATCTTGTGCAGCATCAGCTCGTAGTCGCGGTCCGGGTGGAACGCGTGCGTCCGGCGCACGCGGCAGTTGCCGGTATCCGCGAAGTCGCCCCAGGCCAGCTGCTTCCAGCCCGAATCCGGCAGCAGCTCGAACCCGCCGTTGTACACAAGATTCGTGCCGGCGGCAATGGACGCCGCCAGCATAGCCAGCAGGGTGATTCGCTGAAACATCCGTATCAGTTTAGTCTCGCTGGTGTCGCGGTCAATGAACCAAGGTAGAGCCCCAGCCTTGCCGCCGATCAGGTGCCTTGCTGTTAGCTGTCAGCTGTAAGCTGAAAGCGCAAATCCGTCAGTAGACCGTCTGGCCGATCTTGACGGGGTATGTCTTGCCCAGGTACTCGACGGTCATCCCGTCGGACTTGATATCGTTGATCTTCCGACCGCCCACCTGGTCGCCGACCTTGAGACGGCGATTGTCGATGACCGCGAACTGCTGCGAACCCTCGGCGACGATCATCTGCAGCCGGTGCCCGGCCCCGCCCAAGCGGTAGCTCGACGACCGCGACCGCCCTCCCCGCTTGCCGCGGGCCAGCTGGCGCCGCCGCTCCCGGCGCAACTGCCGTTCGCGCAACCGCTGCTCGCGGTCCCGGCGCTTGTCGCGCTTGGCCAGCGAACCGCCGTCCGACCGTGAGGACCGCTTGGCACCGGTACGGGCGGTCTCGCCGCTCAACGACTTGGACTTCGGCGGTTGTTTCTTGGAGCCACCGATGACGACCACGCCCGCCACGACCACTACGACGATGACCACCAGCAGCAGCAGGTAGCGCATCATGCTGGTCGGCTTCTTCTTGATGCCGCGGCGCGGCGACCGCGTCGGACCCGCGTCGGTCTTCTTCGTCGCCATCATACTTGCCTCCAGGAGTGGTCACAACTGGCTCGGGCTCTCATACCTGTCACTAGTTAGAATATCGCCGGAAAACCGCCCGTGTCAAGTTTTAGCGGCGGCCGCTCCGCCTCAGCCTCCGGCGGACACGCCTAGAACGTCGCCCGGAGCTCAGCGCTCAACCGGTGGTCCGCGGCGCGGTCCGGCCGGTTGCTGAACCGGTACGAGAGCGACGCCGACAGCACGTCGCTGAGCAACTGGGTCGCTGCGAGGCTCGCGCCGGGCGTGAGACCCAGCGGCCGGCCCAGCGCCACCTCGAAGGGCAGCTCGGCCACCGACGCCGCCACCTGGACAAGGCTCAGGCCCGCGGTCGCGCGCAGCTTCGCCGCCAGCACGAACGAGCGGCTCAGCTCGACCTCGCGCTCGTAGAGCGCGAACCGGCCGAGCTCCGGGTAGAGCAGCGGTTGCTCGACAGCCGACGCGGCCAGCCGGGCGCGCAGCGCCAGCTTCGGCTCGACCTTGAGCGCCGGCTCCAATTCGACGCTCCAGCCCGACTCTGAGTAGTCCGTGAGCCCGGAATCATAGCGCCGCCCGGTCTGCGTGCGCGCCCCGGACACCCGCAGGTCCGCGACCGGCCAGGCCGAGCTCACCGCGTCCGCGTACAGCCGGTAGTTGTCCGACCGCTTGCCGGTCAGGGCCAGCGTCCGGTCCAGGCTGGTGCTGCCGGACACGCCCAGCGCGGGCGTGACCAGCGGCTCGAACGCGCGCACCGCCAGCCGGGCGTCATAGCTCGCCAGTTCCTGGATGGGCGCGGTGTCGCTCGCCGCCGAGTACGAGCCCGACCCGGCCAGCTCCAGCGGCTGCCACGAACCGAAACTGAAGCTGGCGTTCGCCGACCGCTCGACCGCGGACGCGAACCGGCCCCGCGCCACCAGCAGCCGTTCGTAGTCGCCTTCCGGGTCCGGGTAGTAGCGGCCGGTGACCGAGTCGCGCGCGTACTCGCCCTCGCCCGCCCCGACGTAGCGGAATACTTCGTCCCGGAGCTGCACCAGCCGGCTCGACTGGTCGAGGTCCGCGCGCAACGCGATGCCCGCGCGCGGCGCGTACGACGCCGACACGTTGCCCAGCCACTGGCTCCAGTCCTCGGCCGGCGCGCCCGGGAACCGGCGGTACTGCCAGGACGCCCGGCCCGCCACCTGCGCGCCGTCGCCCGGCTGCCAGCCGACCCCGCCGCTGACCGTGCCGCCGTTGTCGGCCGGAGCGCGCGTGCCCGACGAGTCGGTCGAGTCGCGCAGCAGGTGCTCGTAGCCCGCGTCCAGCCCGAGCGACGGCAGCAGCCGCACGCCCAGCCCCAGCTCGGGCTTGAGCTGGCGCGCGTCCTCGTCCAGCCGCAGGCTCGCGCCCGCCCGCGGGCTGAACCGGCCCAGCGCCGGGTGCACGCCCGCCGCGTAGCGCTGCTCCTGCCCGCTCTGGCCCGCGCTCAGCGCCAGCCACGGGTTATCCGCCCGCAACTGGTAGCGCAGCCGCGTGGCGCCGGCATGCTGCCGCAGCCACCCCGCCTCGCCCCCGAGCTCCAGCTGGCCGAACGCCTTCGCGCCCAGGCTGACCTCGTGGCTCATCCGGACGTCCTGGAGGCTTGCGCCCGCCCACCGGTACGAGAAATCCTTGGCCGTGTCCGCGCCCGGCAGCGCGAACCCCTCGGCCTGCAGCCGCGCCCGGTACCCGGCGCGGAACGCGCCTCGCTCCCAGCCGGCCTCGGCCAGCCCGGCGCCGGTCGCGGCCGGCGCGCCGCCCGCGGCGAACAGGTTCGCCAGCCGCCGCACGCCCGCGCCGGCCAGCTTCAGGTCGAACCCCGCGCCCCGGAACTGCGCGCCCAGCACCACCACGTCCTGCCGCTCGGGCAGCGTGACCCTGACCTTCGGCACGTACCCGCCGTTGCCCGCGCCCCGGAACTCGTACGCCGCCAGCGAATCCGAGTACTCGTAGTCCCCGGCCGAATCGCCGACGAAAGTGAACCGCACGTCGTAGTCGCCCTGGTCCGGGCCCGCGTAGCGGAACCCGCCGACCGCGCTGTCGAACACGTAATCCCCGGCCGAATCGCCGGTGTACAGCGCGCCGTCCAGCCACGCCTTGCTCGTGTCCGAGCCGATGCCGGCCAGGTATTCGCGCTGGTCCTCGGTCAGCTCCTCGGCCAGCGGCCGGTTCGCGTCGTCGCCCTCCTGGAAGAACCGCGAATCCACCCGCAGCCCGCCCGCCTGCCAGCCCAGCCCGGCGACCAGGTCCTGGCGCTGGTACTCCTCGGTCACGTACTGGAAATCGGCCTCGATGCGCGACTCGGCGGTGATGATGTGGCGGTTGGTGAACTCGAGCTCGCCGCTCGAATAGTCAACGGTGTAATCCTGGTCCCAGCCCCGGGTCATGCGCCGGCCGTCGAGAAACACCTCCTCCGAGCCGGGCACCAGCTGCGCCGACCGGCCGTCGGGCGCGAGCACGTACGGCCCCTGCACCCGGTCCTGGCCCGAAAGCTCGACCCGGCCGAACGTGCCCCGCGGCCGGGCGTAGCCCAGCTCGGCCACCAGCGGCCCGGGCCGGTACTCGACCCGGCCGCCCAGGCTGCGGCGCTCCACCCGGCCCAGCCCGCCCGCGTCCGCGGCCAGCACCACGTCGCCGAACCGCGCCAGCCAGTTACGCGCGTCCAGCGCGATGGCAATCTGGTCCAGGTCCTCGAGCGCGGTGCTCGTGCCCTCGGTCGCGATGCCCTCGCTCTGGTCCGACAGCTCGCCGGTGATCCGTATGCCCTCCACCTCGCCCGTCACCGCCAGGCTCGTCGACTGGTTGATGCCCGCGTCCAGGCCGCCCAGGCTCACGCCCAGCGTCTTCGTGCCCGACAGCCCGACGCCGGCCGCGCCCTCCTCCGGCTCCTCGGCGGCCGCCACGTAGCGAATCGTGTCCGTCGCCAAGTGCGTCGTATCCGGCACCTGCAGCCGGTACTCGGGCCTTGAGCCGGAAAACACCACCTTGCGACAGGCCAGTCGCACCACCGACCACTCCGCGGCCGGCCGCGCCAGCAGCACCGTGCCGGCAGAAGCGTCCAGCGCGTAGTCGGCCTCGGCCAGCAACCGGCCGTCCACCCAGACCGAATCCGTGCCCGCCACCACCATGCCGGGCTCGAACCGGAAAAGCCCCTGCTCCGGCCCGGCCAGCCACACCGACTCCACGCGCTCGCCGACGAAGGAGAACAGCGAGAATGCCAGCAGGAAGGTCATCGCCAGTTCAGACGAACGCTGACGGCTTACGGCTCACGGCGCTCGCAACCCTGCCTGCCAGAGAGACCCTTCGATTCGCATCCGAATGCTCACTCAGGGTGACACTTCGTGTCATCTGTGTTCATCCGTGGTTCTGCGTGTTGACTCTTGATATTTGACTCTTGGCTTCTGACTTGAACTCTGCCCTCGTCCGCCCACCGCTGACCGCCTACTGCTCACCGCTACGAACATCTGACGTCTCACATCACTCATCTGCCATCTGACATCGTCCTCGTCCTCATTC
>JAEAMF010001979.1_pt1 | contig 12837 bp, 8 predicted proteins | sample 8958721 | NCBI WGS metagenome assembly JAEAMF01 (sample SAMN16933255, study PRJNA681124) | bioreactor sludge metagenome | isolation source: anaerobic bioreactor treating anionic surfactant - SDBS | place: India: Bengaluru | collected 2019-02-28
AGGAGGGAAAAAATAAGCTTGTCCACGTTTGGTTAATAAAAATTGCTACTCTCTATTCCGGTTTTTTATCATGACTGAAATTCCGATATCCGTAATGCTAAAATTCCGGATTGTTTTTCTTGATAATCTCAATTTGTCATTATAGCTTTAACCGGTTATTTTCGGTTTGAAAGGGTAACTTTAAAACTGTTTGAATCCCGCGGGCGCAATCCCCTCGGCTTGCCGCAGGGATTAGTGGGCAAAAAAGTAAAAATTCCACATAATGATCTCAGCGATTTCCTTTAAATCACCGGTTTAATTCCATATTTTGTACATTAGTATCATATTTACAGGGTAATGAAAAACAATAATTAAAAATGTGTCTTATCAAAGCATCGATCAATCGATGGTTAACGAAATAGGTGCTTTTTCAAACTTTATGATATTGTAAACAGTTTTTGGTATATGAGACAATTTTATTTTTTCGTGCTTTTTATGTTATTGAGTATATATTCTTTCGGACAAATTCAAATTGGAATAAAAAGTGGTTACAATTACTTTTTTATAATAGACAAGGAATTAGAACCGACAACCTATTCTATTGACAATAATTCCTGGGTCGTAGCAATTTCATTAAGAGAAAGAACCCCGGGAATGTTTAATATGGGATTTGAAATTGAATATATATCCCACAATTTTTCAGTTGATTCACGATCGTTTGGTCATTATAACAGTGATCATGCGCAATATTCATATTCTATAGGATATTTGAATCTATATATTTTACCTCAATTCGTCTTCGGAAAGCATCTCAAATGGTTTGTCTATGTTGGTCCATATGTAGGCCAACTAACAAATTCAAAAATCAATGGGACACTTGATAGTTGGTATGGTGCAACAAATAAATCAATAACAAGGGAAGGAAAAGCCGCAGAGGATTTTGTTCGTACCGATTTTGGGTTTGCTACCGGCGCAGGTATAGACATCCCGATATTTAAACGGCTAAATTTTTTAATCGAAATAGGATCGAGCATTGGATTCCGAAACCTGGCTAAGGCATGGTCTACTGATTTTTTTAATTTCCTGAACCTAAAAGCCGAGGTTGGTTTTACTTACAATATTGGTAATCAGAGATTGTTTAAAGAAATACCTGCAAAAAAGAAACACGGTAAACTTTAACTTCCGGGAATTGATTTTTGACCGACTTTAAAAGAGCACGAAGAGGAAACGGAATGTCATTATTGTACAATCAATTTTGCCCTGTAACAGGCTTCTTCCAGAATATAGCTTAACTGGTAATTGAACGAAGTTATACCGTCGCTTCTGTTCCGGCAATTTAAAAATGCAACCGCGGTAAAATCGACCTCCGGATCAGTGACCATACGTGAAAGAAATCCAAGTTGTGATCCATTATGTCCGAATCCGAGGTTTAAGGAATAGTAAATCCCGCAACCATAAAAGGCCGGGGGGAACGGTAACATGATTGAATTGACCGTAACCTGCTTTAATACCCCTTCACCCCTGACCAGATTACGCAGAAATTTGCTCAGATCATAGGGTGTTGTGATGATATTGCCCTCCGCGACATTGCCCGATAGATTCGATTCTGTCGCATCGGTGATCTCGCCTGGATCATATTCATACCCCCTGACAAAGGGAGGCGGAAGCTGAATATCGGTGCCGAGAAAAGGGAAAGTTGTTTGTGAAAGCCCCATGGGTTTAACAATGTTTTCCATAACGAATTGCTGGTAACTCTGGCCGGAAACCCGTTCAATGATCTTCCCCAGGATATCATAACCGATGTTGGAATAACTGTATTTCTCGCCCGGAGGAAAATCAAACAGCCGGCAGGTAGCTACTACTCCGACCAATTCATCAAAGGTAAAGGTATGCAGGGGGTCAATGGCCTTCAGATAATCGATATAATACTGTCCTTTGTATGGAACAGACACTGAAACCGTATCGGGTACAGCATTGTTAATAAGGTCAAATACACCAGCTTTATGCTGCAGTAACTGACGGATCGTGATCTGGTCGCGGAAAGGGATCTGATAAGCTTCGGTCAAAGGCACATAGGTCGTTGAAGTTCCCGGAATCGTATCGGAAATTTTGTCATTGATCTGAAGCGCGCCCCGTTGCGCCAGAAGGAGGATCGCGGTTGCTGTAAACGATTTTGTATTGCTGGCTGCCCTGAAATGCACCTGGTCGGTAATGCCGTCCCCCAATCCAGATGAAACAAAAAAAGCGCCCTTTTTGGAGATGACTTTAAGTGCGATTCCATCCGGAGAGGTTGGATATTTTTGTTTATAGTCCATCATCAGCTTGTCGATCATGGATTGTAATGAATCCTGAATTTGAGGGGCGGTAACGGGATTGTAAATAACTTCGGATTTTTTACACGACACAATACTGCCCGCAATCAATAAAACAAACAACAGCCGGATAACTTTCATATCATTTGAAATTTAAGGTGCCGCTAAAATACTCAACTCCTGGTTATAGTCAAATAAATCACATAAGAATTTAAAAAATTCCGGACACGAACAGCGCATGAGGAGCGGAGAGAACTCGTATTCGTCTTTGTGTTAACGAAAAAATTTTTATTGTAAATTTGGATCGGAGAATCCTCGCGTTTTAACGCAAGGTTCTTCAATCCCGCACAACCTTTGCTCAAATACTCATACCATGAATAAAAAACAATGTATCAGCTTGTTTGCTGCGCTGTTCCTGGTCTTTACAATGATCCCCGCCCTGACATTCGCCCAGGGTGAATTGAATCAGATAATGGGAAAGGGCTTGACAAACAGTCCGGAAGATAGTATCACGGTTTTTACCGCGAAAAAGATCATCACCATGGAGAAAAACAATCCCGTTGCCACAGCCGTTGCTGTTTCGGGAAAACGTATCGTGGCTGCGGGTTCTCTGGACGAGGTGAAGGCTGCTCTGGGAGATTCGAAATATGTTGTGAACGAAACCTTTGCGTCAAAAGTGATTCTCCCCGGATTCATAGACCAGCACCTGCATCCTGTGTTGGGCGCACTGACACTTTCAACCGAGGTCATCGCTCCCGAGGACTGGATACTTCCCGACCGTACGTTTAAAGCTGCTTCGACGCCCGAAGAATTCCAAACCAGGCTGAAGGCGGCTGAAGCAGCTTTGACCGACCAGACCCAGTGGCTGTTCAGCTGGGGTTATCATAAACTCTGGCACGGAAGACTCAACAGGGCTATGCTTGACAGCATCAGTGCCGTGAGACCCATCATGATATGGCAACGATCGTGCCATGAGTTTTACCTGAATTCGGCAGCCATCAAGGCGTTGGGTTTTACCGAAGAATCGATGACAGGCAAAGGGGATGCCAGCAATATGATGAACTTTACCGAAGGACATTGGTGGGAAACCGGAATGAACCTTATCCTGGGCCCTCTTTTAAAAGTATTTGTCACCCCCGAACGGTTCAGAGCCGGACTTGAGCAAATGATACAATATCTGCATTCAAAGGGAGTCACAGCCTATAATGAACCGGGAGCACTCATTACACCCGATGTCTGGAAGCTTTACCAGGCAACCCTTGGCGCCGATGCAACTCCTTTTTATAGTTATTTCATCGTAGACGGCAGGGGTTATATCGATAAAGGCGTTCCCGTTTCGGATGCCATCGCCGACGGAGAGCAGCTGATCAGCAATTATAATTACGGGAAGATCTCCTTTTTCCCGAAACAGATCAAACTTTTCGCCGACGGGGCCATCATCTCGCAACTCATGCAGATGAAAGATCCATACCTGGGAGCCGACGGCAAACCCGACCTGACCCATCACGGCGAATGGCTGGTTACTCCCGCACACCTCGAAGATCGCACCAGGGCATACTGGAATGCGAATTACCAGATCCATATTCACGTAAACGGGGACGAAGGGCTGGAAGTAGTACTGAATACCCTCGAACGCAGGATGACCGAAAACCCACGACCTAATAACCGGTCGGTGATCGTCCATTTTGCAAATTCATCCGAAGAACAGATCGCTCGTATCGCCAGACTTGGAGCCATCGTCAGCGCAAACCCCTATTACCCGGTTGGGTTTGCCGATAAATACAGCAAGGTAGGACTCGGACCCGCCAGGGCCAATGTCATGGTACGATCCGCCTCGGTACTTAAACACCATATCCCGCTGTCGTTCCATTCAGACTTGCCAATGGCTCCCGCAGATCCCCTGTTTCTTGCCTGGTGCGGAATCAACCGAATTACAACTTCGGGAAGAGTGGCTGCCCCTGAAGAAAGAATCAGTGTTGAAGACGGCCTGAGAGCCATCACCATCGAGGCAGCATATTCATGGCAAAAAGAGAATGAACTCGGAAGTATCGCTCCCGGTAAGATCGCCAACTTCACGGTCGTCGAACAAGACCCGCTGAAAGTGGATCCGGTGAAACTAAAAGATGTGAAGATATGGGGAACTGTTTTTGAAGGAAGGCTATACCCGCTCATGGTTCACCCGACAACGGGGATGGCCACCCCGGGCAGCAATACCCTTGAAAAATTAACTTCTTTCCCCCTGCCGCCTTGTTTTGCAGCAGGTCCTGAAGATGATCATGATCACGGAAACTGCGGAGCATGCGGATTCAACCTGTTGCTGAAGCAAAGCGGCGTGATGAATACCCTGGTCCTGACTAAAAAGTGAATCCCGCGAGCGCATTCCCCGCGGGTTCCGCGGGGTTACCGAGCAAAAAAATAAGAATTCCGCTTGGATCGGAGAATCCTCACGTTTTAACGCGAGGTTCTTCAAAGATTTATGTTCCCCCGATTTTAGGGTAGCTCGGGGGATTTATTGTTTTTACGTCTTCAGGTCTGAAGTCAAATGATCTTTGCTGTATTTAACAAAAGGTAACTTACCTTTAAGCCGCTTTTCCGGAAGGCATCCTGGTTGACCTCAAACCGGATCTTGTTGGTCTCTATAAAAAAATTGATCAGGACTCCCCGCGATCCGTACCCGGCGGTTTCGCTGATGGTGATTATCGGTTTGTTATGGGTGAACTTCAGAATGGAACTCAACTCACGGGAGATTGTACTGCTGATGAAAATCATATGATAATAATTGTTCGTGTCGAGACGGGAAGCATATCTGATCATGACCCTCCGGTTCTTGATCCGGGTCTTTGAAAAAACATATTTCAGATTCTCGCCAAAAGGATTTTTTCCAAGAACAAGAATAATAAATGGTTTTGTTGTATCCGCCTGGAGTGAATCGCCCGGCCATTCGATGAACCGCGTAAAACGCTCCATAAATCCCGCCTTGAGGATATATTCGGAGGATTGTGCATTCAGAATATTTGTTGCGGCAAACAAGCACAGGAACAGCCCTGTCAGAAAAAAACGATCTATCAATGCCCGTGATTTGAACATGGTAAAACTCAGTTTTTTCCTTTCCGGTTAAAATTAAAATTCCAGACGGCCTTTAAAAGAAATGAACGTTGCGGCTGGCGATACCGGTCGGGCCATGAATTTGACGGATGATAATATTCGGTGTTCAGGATATTGTTACAAATCAACTGAAGGTCAAAACCGTGAAGATTAAAAACACTGATCGTTCCGTTCAGGATAAACGCATCCCGGATGATGTCATCTCCGGTGGTAGCGATATTCCTTGGATTTTTCCTTGGTCCGTAGTAATTACCTCCAAGATGGATATTGAACCATTTGTAAATATTAACTGAAATACCGGCGCTGGCTACATGTTTTGAGATCTCCGGCATGAGGTTCCCATCCTGATCTTTTGGGTAATTATAAGTGTAATAGCCATAAAAGCTTACCCGGTTCTTTTTAAAATTGAATCCTGCCTCAACCCCGGTCGTGGTGACTTTATCGCGGTTCGTCCAGCACCAGTTTCCCAGCGTGTCGATAAAATCGATCACAAGAAGCCTGGTCAGGTGGTTTTGATAAACGGATGCTTCCAGATTAAAAAACCGGTTTATTGAATAGGACAGAAACAGTTCAGCCGATTTCATCTGCTCGGGTTTCAGCTCGTCATTGCCGACCCCGTCCGAATAATCCCAGGGTCTCGGAGCCCGAAAAGCTTCATTATATAAGAGCTTGGCCGTAAAGTTTTTAATATTGAATACCAGCGCAAAGCGGGGGGTCAGCACCTGGTGATAATAGCTGCTGAAATCCTGCCGGGCCCCTGCGACTAATTGAAAGTATTTTAAAAAATAAAACTGTCCCTGAAGATAGATGCTTAGCAGGTCATTATCCAGCCTGGAGGGTTTCCCCGGTGCCGGTGGATTTATATCCTGGGAAGTACTTTGAGAGCGGGAAAACTCTTCAGCCACGAATTCATGTTCGTACACGACGCCGGCAACAAAATAGAGGAATTCCTTCGGGTAGTAATTGAACTGGTTTTCAATGCCGATCAGCCAGCCGGGTCGGTAAAAGCCAACCTGACTTCCCGGAGAAGCGCTGTCGGCTTTGATGATATATGACACCGTGTTATCCAGAACATTGGAATTTCTTGTATAGAGGCGGGCCGTATTTGACCATGTCCGCTTTTTAAGGTATAATTGACAAAAGCATTCAGGAACCAGATATTCCATAGGGTACCCCGGTCCAGGTATTTGGAATCAATGGTCTTGTAAGAGGTAGTACGCGAAGACTGCTTCAGTTGTGAGGTAATACCTGCCGTCAGGTTTTTATACCTGAAATAGCCATTCACGGAATAATCGTCTTCGAAGTTTTCCATGTTATCCGTCCAATTATAATCGCCTTTTTCTTCCCGCAGATCGGCCTTTTCCGAAGTCTTGTACATCCCGGCAATACGGAACCCAAGGTCCCCTTTATCATCAGTATACTCATATCCGAAATCCAGGCTGCTGGTCCTGAAATTTCCAAGCGAACCGCTGATATAACCGGCATTGGGTTTTTCCGGTTTCCGGGTGATGATATTGATGATCCCGGAAACCGCATTTGTTCCGTAAAGAGCGGAGGAGGGGCCGTAAACGATTTCGATCTTTTCGGTGTTCGAAAGGTCAAACTGACCACCACCGTAATATCCTCCCGAGTTCAGTTCATTGATCTGAACGCCGTCGACGAGTAAAAGGATCAGGTTGTTCTGGCTTGGGATGCCTCTTAAAAAGCTGTAGGTGTTAAACCCATTGATGTTCCTGAACTGAAAACCGGGCAGATCAGCCAGCGCTTGTTCCAGGGTAAAATATCCTCTTTCTTTGATCTGGTCGGCCGTTATGATCCTGATGGTGGACGGTGCCTCCCTGATCTTCTGGGAAACTTTTGACGCCGTCGTTACCTCGACATTCAACAACTCTTCCAGCGTCATGCTTAACAGGTCTTCTACCTTTATGGTATCGGCACGCTGCGAAAAGCAGGTCATGAACGAACCAAAAATCAAAACCGCAGAAAGCAAAACCTTTTTCCGGTGCTCGGAACCTGTGTTTTTATCCTTTATCTGCATTGGTCGGATGAATAAGAAAAGACGAAATTAAAAAATGAAGCTGCATTTATTCCTGATACTTTTTTGATTTGTTCCCGAATGTAGGGAAAATTTTAAAAAAAGATACGATTTTATTAGGTTTTTTACAAACAGCTCCTTTTTGTGTTTAACTTTAATGGGTCGGAAGGAATTATTTCATACCCGATCAAACAAATTAAATGATAAGAATTCACCCGGGTTTTTTTTCACGTCTGTCCATTAAGAACAAACTGATCCTTCTTGTCCTTAGTGTGCTGATCCTGATCATCATCATCTGCTTTACATTTATCATCGCCTGGGGTATCACAGATTATAAAAAAGATCTCGTTAGCAGCACTTCTTTATATGCGAAAATGATTGGTGAATATTGCATTTCCCCGCTTGCTTTTGACGATAACAAGGGAGCAGCAGAAATGCTGCAAAAGATCAAATCGCTGCCCTGCATTTCGTCGGCCTTGCTGTTCAATAACAAGGATTCCCTTATTGCAAAATACACTTCCGGTGAAATTGAACCGGAAGGAACCATAAAACCTGACACCACTTTATCGGGATTTTATAGAAATTATCTGATGGTTGTTGAACCCATACGTTTTCAGCAAATCCATTATGGCACTATAGTCCTTGTCGCCTCTACCAAGGTCCTCCAGTCACAAATCCGGGATTATGTCATTTTGCTGATATCTATCATGATCATTCTTGTTTTACTGAGTTATTTCCTGACAAACTGGCTTCAGGGATTCATTTCCGGACCCATCCTGAGATTGGCTGAATTCACGAATGTCATTTCAAGAGAAGGGAATTATCAGTTACGGATTGCCAAAGAGGGGGAGGATGAGATCGGGATCCTGTTCGACCGCTTCAACGAGATGCTGGAACAGATCAGGCTGAGGGAAGAAGGCGCCATTAAGGCAGAAAAGGAGACAAGGATTTCCAATGAGAAACTGAACCTGATCCTCGACAATGCCCCATTCGGATTTCTCCTTTACGACCAGGATGGTGTGATCACTACCTGCAATAAGGGCCAGGAAGAGATATTTAAACTCAGGAAAGAAGATCTGATCGGGAAAAATCTGCATGATACGATCCATGATCAGAAGATGCTGAAAGCATTGAACGAATCCCTCAATGGTACCCCTTCTGTTTTTTCCGGCCTGTACACTTCCACGGTAAGCGGAGTAAGCGTATACGTCCGGGCCATTTTTACCCCTCTGTTTTCTGATGATGACAAGATCGCGGGAGGAGTGGGCATCCTGGAAGATATCTCTGAACAGAAAAGAATTGAAAAACTCCAGGTGGAAAAAGAGACGGCCATCTATGCCAACAAAGCGAAGAGTGTTTTTCTCGCCAACATGTCGCATGAGATCCGCACTCCTTTAAATGCCATCCTCGGATTCTCCCAGCTTATGGAAAAAGACCAGTCTCTCTCTCCGGATCAGCGTGAAAATATTTCCATTATCAATTCAAGCGGAGAACACCTGCTGGCACTCATCAACGACATTTTGGAAATGTCGAAGATTGAAGCAGGACGGATACGGCTGAACAACGATACTTTCAGTATTCTTTCACTGATCGATGAGGTGGGAACCTTGTTCAGGCAAAGAGCAGAAGAAAAAAAGCTTTATTTGCTGATTGAAAAGGCAGAGGATATTCCCGTATCTATTAATTCCGATGAAAAGAAAATACGCCAGGTTCTGATCAATTTGCTTAGCAATGCGGTAAAATTCACCCGGGAAGGAGGGATCATTTTGCGGGCATGGACCGACCTTCCAATGCCGGATAAACAGCTTCTATACATCGAGGTGGAAGATACTGGGGAAGGGATCGCCGAAGAGGAACTTGAAAAAGTATTTATGCACTTTGAACAAACGCGAAGCGGTCAGAAAGCCCATGTCGGCACCGGTCTCGGACTTGCCATCAGCAAGGAATACATCAACATGATGAATGGTGAAATTTCGGTTACGAGCAAAGTAGGGCAGGGATCTGTTTTCCGGTTTTTTATTGAAATCTGTGAAGGGGATATAAAAAATGTTGTCCGGCATGAAACGCTGAACAGGGTAGTGGGTATCGAACCCGGACAGAAGAAAATAAAAATGCTGGTGGTCGATGATAAAGAACCAAACAGGAAATTACTTGTTAAAATGCTTTCCGGTGTCGGGTTTGACCTCGAAAGTGCCGGCGACGGATCAGAGGCCATTGAATTATACAAAAAAGGATCGTTCGATCTTATCCTGATGGATATGCTTATGCCCGTCATGGATGGCTTTGAAGCCATCCGGACGATCCGGTCATTACCGGGCGGGAAAGAAGTAAAAATTTTTGCTATAACGGCCAGTGTTTTAGAAGAAGACCGACAAATTATCCTTGAGTCTGGCGCTGATGAATTCATTAAAAAACCATTCAAGGAATTTGAAATATTTGAAAAAATAACAGATTGTCTGGGAATCAGGTTTATCAGTCAGCCCATAGATCCGTATAGTGAGAAAACAAAAACAGGCGATCCACTGACCCGGGAAATAATATCAACGCTTCCTCATAAAATAAAAGAACAGATCAAAGAAGCGATCATCAATGGCGATATTGAATTAATGGAGACGGAAATCATGAAGTTGACCTCCCGTCACAAGATAATAGCCGATCAATTGCTTACATTGGCTAAATCCTTTAACTTTGAGAGACTTTATCGACTGTTTCAGATCACTTAAATTTCCAGTCCTTTGGAAAAAAAGGAAAATAAGGAAACCATTCTGGTTATCGACGACACTCCTGCCAATCTGGAGATCCTGGTCAAAATGTTTCAAAAAAACGGATTCAGGGTCAAGGCGGCAACCAGTGGCCAGATGGGAATCAGGTCTGCAGAAAATGATCCCCCGGATATTGTTCTTCTGGATGTCAGTATGCCGGAAATGAATGGCTATGAGGTTTGCCGGAAAATGAAACAGACCGATTCGCTCAAAAACATTCCGATCATTTTCATCAGCGCACTTACGGAAACGTTCGATAAAATAACTGCTTTTGAATCCGGTGGTGTTGATTATATCACGAAACCCGTCCAGATCGAAGAGGCATTAGCCCGCGTCAGAACCCATCTGACTTTACGGGAATACCAGCATCTGCTTGAAACCAAAAATAAAGATCTCCTCAATGCAATGATTTTGCTGAAAGAGGCACAAAGCCAACTTGTGAATTCCGAAAAAATGGCTTCCCTTGGTGTTTTAACCGCCGGCATTGCCCATGAGATCAATAATCCGGTCTCCTTTATTTACGGCTCCTCTCTGGGATTATCAAAAAACATCCGGTTCTTTCTTGAAATTCAGAAAAAATATGAAGAGATCCTTCACCAGATGGATGAAAAGAATTTAAAGGAAATAGAACAATACAAATCCGATCATGATTTTTCTGAGCGGCTGAATGAATTGTCCTTATTGACAAATAATATCATCGACGGGGCAAAAAGGATTTCCGGGATCGTTCAAAGTCTCCGTCTTTTTGCCAGAGTTGATGAAGTCGATATGAAACCGATTAACATCCCGGAAAACATCGATTCCGCCCTGTTGCTATTGCAACACAAGATAACTGACAGAATAAAGATCATAAAGGAGTATGGGGAAATACCGCCGGTGCCCTGTTATCCTGGAAGGATCAGCCAGGTGTTCATGAACATCCTGACGAATGCCATCGACGCCATCGAAGGAAAGACGAAAGGAACAGGAGAAGGTCATATCATCATAAAAACCGATGTAATAAAAGAAAAGGGATCTTCTTACGTCACCGTGGAAATCCGGGATTCGGGAAACGGGATCCCGGAAGCAATCATAAAAAATGTTTTTGATCCGTTTTTCACCACCAAACCGGTCGGAAAAGGACTGGGATTGGGATTATCCATCAGCAACAACATCATCAGGGAACATGGGGGAAAGATTGAAATAACCAGCAATAAAGATGATGGTGCTTCATTTAAAATATTTTTACCTGTCAATTCCTGAGATTATGAAAGAGAGAGAAAAGTTTAAAATTCTGTTTGTCGACGATGAACCGGCAAGTCTGACCGCTTTTAAAAGCCTTTTCAGGGATGATTATGATATCCACTTGGCGACCTCTGCCGATGAAGCCTATAAGATCATGAACGCCCAACCCATCGATATCGTCATTTCCGACCAGCGGATGCCCGGGATAACCGGAGTAGAGTTTCTACAGAAAGTCAGGGTTGAGTTTCCCGAAACAGTCCGGATGCTGATAACAGGCTATTCCGACATAGATGCTGTTATCCGGTCGATCAACGCAAGTATGGTTTCTTATTACTTCTCAAAACCTTTCAACGAGATGGATATGAAAACCATTCTCGATAACACCATCGAAAGGATAATCCTGACAAGGGAAAACCGGAAACTGGTAAAGCAACTCCAACAGCTGGTGGAGGAATTACAAGTTCAAAAAGCAAATCTTGAAGAGGAGATCATCAAACGGAAGAAAGCCGAAAATGAGCGGATCCTCGCACAAAAACAGGCCGAAGAATCTTCCCGTCTGAAATCCTCTCTGCTGTTGAATCTGAACCACGAGTTCAGAACCCCGATGAACAGTATTCTCGGATTCGCACAAATAATGAAGGAATCGCTCTCCGATGAGGAATTTAAAAAGATGGCAGAAATAATAGGTACTTCGGGAAAAAGACTGATAAAAACCCTGAATTCTATTATTGAATTGGCCCGGTACGAAGCAGATAAGAAGCTCCCCGACATTGAAAAGATCAATATGAGTAAAGTGACAAAAGACGTTCTTACGGATTTTCGTGAGATCGCTGAACGGAAGAATCTTGTCTTGCATGAAAACATTCTCCCGGATGTTTTCGTCCTGTACAACCACTCTTTTGCTCAACTGATCATCACCAACCTGATCGATAATGCCATTAAATTTACCAATGAAGGTTTCATCAGGGTAACGATAGACAAAGAGATCTCAGGAGATGCGGAATATGCCGTATTAAAGGTTAAAGATTCGGGAATTGGCATTCAGAAGATCCATCATGAAACTGTTTTTGAAGAATTCCGCCAGGTAAGTGAAGGGTATTCCAGATCGTATGAAGGGTTGGGTATCGGATTGGCCCTGTGTAAAAAACTCCTGATCCCGATCCATGGCGAAATATTTCTCGAAAGCGAGATTGGAAAAGGGACTCAGTTTACCGTTCGTATTCCTTTATTGCCGAGTGATCAGGTTCTCGTGGGCGACCAGCTTGCCGAAACAAAAAAACGATCCTTCCGATCGACAGTTGCTCCGGAACGGACGGTTGCAAAAAAACTACCTTATATTCTGGTTGTTGAAGATAATGAAAACAACGCTGAACTGATGGATCTGTACCTGAAGGACACCTGCCGGATCGCCAAAGCTTAC